>Ga0082212_10010770_pt1 | contig 11663 bp, 9 predicted proteins | sample TergutNt197P3_FD_71548 | JGI IMG/M metagenome (GOLD analysis project Ga0082212, IMG submission 71548) | Neocapritermes taracua P3 segment gut microbial communities from Petit-Saut dam, French Guiana - Nt197 P3 | ecosystem: Host-associated > Arthropoda: Insects > Digestive system > Gut ... | reverse complement strand
GAAACGCGCCATTGGCGCGCGTTTATTATTTACACGACCGGCGAGGACGCCTGCGCTCCCATGTCAGAAATGGCATAAAAATCTCAAAGATGTTCTGATATACTAATATGTTTTGATTTCGGGGATTGTCGTTCCTAAGCCCGAATGTTTCAATTGGAGGTTTCGCAGTTGAGCGCCAATTTTAAAAGCGTCCTGATATGGATGGTCGTCGGCGTAGTGATGATTATGTCGTGGCAATTCCTTTTCAACACCCCGGACACCAGCCTTGCGGACAAGGATTTTACGACTTTCAGCCAGGAAATGCAGTCCAGGAGGATACTGAAAGTTACGATTGCCGGAGAGGAGCTTAAAGGCGAATCAATTCACGGCGAAAAATTTAAGACCGTCATTCCGGTCGACGCGGCGTATGATCTGGCTAAAGAACTCAACCAGAACGGGGTTACGGTAAAAATAGAAAAAGCCGGCAGTTCGATGCTGACAATGATCCTGCTCAACGGTTTGCCGATACTAATATTGATAGGATTCTGGGTTTTCATGATGCGCCAGATGCAGAGCGGCGGCACAAAGGCGCTCATGTTCGGCAAAAGCCGCGCGCGGATGATGTCGAATCAGCAGAAAAAAGTAACGTTCAAAGATGTCGCCGGCGTCGAGGAAGCAAAAGAAGAGCTGTCGGAAATTATCGAATTTCTTAAAGAGCCGCAGAAATTCCAGAAACTTGGAGGACGCATTCCAAAAGGCGTACTCCTTATGGGACCTCCGGGAACCGGAAAAACTCTTCTGGCGCGGGCTATAGCGGGCGAAGCAAACGTCCCCTTCTTTTCAATCAGCGGTTCAGATTTCGTGGAGATGTTCGTGGGCGTGGGCGCGAGCCGTGTGCGCGATCTGTTTGAACAGGGAAAAAAGAGCGCTCCATGCATAATATTCATTGATGAAATCGACGCCGTAGGCCGCCATCGCGGAGCGGGACTCGGCGGAGGACACGACGAACGCGAGCAGACGCTAAATCAACTGCTGGTCGAAATGGATGGCTTCGAATCAAACGACGGCGTAATCCTTATTGCCGCCAGCAACCGTCCCGACGTACTTGACCCTGCGCTCCTGCGTCCGGGACGCTTCGACCGACAGGTTGTCGTTCCCCTTCCTGATATTCGCGGACGCGAAGGAATTTTGAAAGTGCACGTTGGAAAAATTCCCATTTCTGAAAATGTTGACGTATCGGTCATCGCTCGCGGCACTCCCGGTTTTTCAGGCGCTTCATTGGCAAACCTGGTAAACGAGGCGGCGTTGAACGCCGCACGTTACAATCGGAAGGTTGTAGAGATGCCAGATTTCGAAGGAGCCAAGGACAAGGTCATCATGGGCAAGGAACGCAAATCCATGGTGATCACCGAAAACGAAAAAAAGGTTACTGCGTATCATGAGGCGGGACACGCGCTGGTGGCGTTCATGGTTCCGGGAAGCGACCCGTTGCATAAAGTCACCATTATTCCGCGCGGCATGGCGCTTGGATTGACGCAGCAATTGCCTGAAGCCGATAAGCACAACTACGCGAAAACTTATATCGAAGGACGCATTGCCATTCTGATGGGAGGCCGCTGCGCCGAAAAAATGTTTCTTAACCAGGAAACCACCGGCGCGGCTCACGATATCGAAGTGGCGACCGATCAAGCACGAAAAATGGTTACCGAATGGGGAATGAGTCCGGAAATGGGGCCGCTGACATTCGGCAAAAAGGAGGAACAGATTTTTCTCGGGCGTGAAATCGCCCAGCATCGCGACTACAGCGAGGATACCGCCATTCGCATAGACCGGGAGGTGAAAAGGATTGTCAACGAAGGCTACGATCTGGCGATGAAAACCCTTGATAACAACCGCGACGCGCTGGTTCGTCTCGCGGAGGCTCTGCTGGAGTACGAAACTTTGGACAGCTCCGAACTTGAACAGGTAATAAAGGGGATTCCGCTTGCGCCAAGGGAGATTTCGGCTGATTCAGGGCCTGATTCCACGGGAACCCCGTCGTTGGAGGAAGCGCATGAACGGCCTTCTCTGCCGCAATTGCTGAATCCGACGGAGACATCGGCGCCAGCGTAAAAGATATGTCACCACAGCGTTTTCCCAGAGCGGTTTTTAACGTCAAAGCGGCAGGCTGGACGCTTGCAATGGGTGAACGAACCCTGGTAATGGGCATCCTGAATGTCACGCCCGATTCATTTTCGGAAAATGGGAAATTTTTCGGGATTGAAGCCTCTGTAAGGCGCGCCTGGGAAATAGCGGAAGAAGGAGCGGATATATTGGATATCGGCGGCGAATCGACGCGCCCCGGTTCCGCCGGAATAGATACAGTTGAAGAGATTAACCGCGTCATTCCAACGTTGGAGGCTTTGACAAAAGACTCGAAATACCCGCTTCCGATTTCAGTGGATACCACAAAATCCGAAGTCGCCCGGGCGGCGCTGGAACGCGGCGCGGCCATAATTAATGACATCAGCGCCATGACGGCGGACCCGCGGATAGGGCAGATAGTCGCTGAATCTGGCGCGGCGCTTGTTATGATGCACATGCGTGGAACGCCTCAAAACATGCAGACGCTGCCGCCGAGCCCGGACATAATGGGTGAAATCGACATATGGGCAAAGGACGCTGTCACCCGCGCGTCATCATGCGGCATATCTTCCGATAGGATTATTCTTGATCCCGGCGTGGGATTTGGAAAAACAGCCGCGCAGAATGCCGGGATCATAGCGAATATTAAAAGATTTGCCGCCTCCGGGTTCCCTATCTTAATAGGCACGTCCCGCAAATCTTTTATCGGAGCGGTTTCAGGAAAACCCGCGCATGACAGGATATTCGGAACCTGCGCCACTGTAGCGGCATCCATTTTATATGGAGCGCACGCCGTTCGCGTACATGATGTCGCGGCCGCGCGAGAGGTCGCGGATATAACGGATGTAATCTTAAAGGCAACCTCCGAAAACCCCGAAATCAAGGCTTGCGACCGAGACAAAAGCGGAGTTTACATTAGGTAAATGAGCATTTTGTCGAGGGAGCGTAACGCAGAGTTCGGGGTTTTCGGAGGTTGCCTAAATATGAGCGTGTAGTGGCGCGAGTTATCGCGCCCTGGTTGGAAAATTCATTGTAATTATCGGGCGTGATAAATCGCGCCCCCGCATTGAAAATATGGATTCGATCTTTGAGCTTTTACGAATCTCGTCTTTTTCTTTTCGCGATCTGATCGATATCGCGCTGGTAGCTTTCATCGCTTATCGTTTTCTGCTGCTAATGAAGGGAACCCGCGGCATGCAGATGACGCTTGGCATCATCGCGCTGTTCATGTTTTTCTGGATTACCCGTTTTTATAACCTGGCTGCCGTAGAATGGCTTCTTTCCAATGTTTTGACCTATATATTCTTTGCCGTCATCGTTCTATATCAAAACGAAATCCGTATGATCCTGACGAGAATAGGAGTTTTCTCTATCTGGGGGCGCAGCCGGATAGACATGGATGACGGCGTTGATGAAATCGTTCAGGCGGCCTCCACGCTTGCTTCACGGAAAACAGGCGCGCTTATAATTCTGGAACGCGAAGTGGGTCTCAGGAATTACTCCGAAACCGGCATTAAACTGGACGCGGTAATAACGTACTATTTACTGGACACGATTTTTTTTCCGAAAACGCCTCTGCACGACGGCGCGGTAATAGTGCGGAAAAACCGTATTGTCGCAGCCGGCTGCTTTCTTCCCCTGACGCTTGATCCATATCTCAGCCAGGAACTTGGCACGCGCCATCGCGCCGGAATCGGCATCACCGAGGAAACTGATTGCGTCGCTGTGATTGTATCCGAGGAAACCGGAACGATTTCGCTGGCCATAAGCGGGAAAATTACGCGGAATCTCTCCGGCAACGAACTGAGGATTGCTCTCAAAGCCGCGATCTCCGGACGCAATGTTTTAGAAGAAATCAACGCCGTAGCGCAGGAAGGACGTGAGACGGTATGAAAAGTTTTCTGCGCAAATTCGTTTTAAATGACTGGCCGTTGAAAACCGCCTCGCTTTTTATTGCGCTTACGCTGTGGATTTTTATACACGGAGAACCCGGTCATGAGCGGGTGATTGCGGTTCAGTTGGAAGTGCGAAAGCCGCAGCAGATGGAAACCATAGGCCAGCTTCCGGCCAGCGTTGAAGTCACTATGCGGGGATCGGCGGTTTCCAGCGCCTGGTTAAGCCAGCTGCCGCCAACCTGTGTCGTGGATTTGCAGAACTTCTCGGAAGGCGAGCATATTGTAACGCTGACGCCGGAAAATATACGGATAAACCAGAGAGGCGGCATTGAAATCCTGCGTATCTCTCCAGCGCGGCTGACAATAACACTGGAAACAACGGTTTCAAGGGAAGTCCCTATCGTCGTACCGATTACGTCCGGGCCGCCTCCGGGATTTGAAATTTACAACCGGTTTACGCAGCCTTTATCCGTCATAATCACGGGCGCGAGATCCCGCGTCGCGCCGATTACCGAAGTGGAAACAATGCCGATCTCGCTTGATGATCAAAGGGAACCGGGACGTTTTTTTGTTAATCTTAATTTGCATGATTCCTCAATTCGCGCTTCGGAGGAAAATCTGATCCAGGTACAGATCGCTGTCGGGCCTGTTCGCCGATTGCACACTATCAGCAAAATCCCGGTTCTTGTTGAAGGAGGAGATTATTCTTACACGCCGGAACATGTTTCCGTACAGATACTGGCGCCTCCGGAGTACATTGAAAGCGTTACAGCCGAAGATTTTCGCGCCGTGGTTCGTTCCGGCGCTTTTGACGCAGCGCGGTTACCCGCCCAGGGCAAACTTACCGTGCAGCTGATGAAAGGTTCCGACGGCGCGGCTGTAATAAAGGCGATTACCCCGCCGGAAATTACGATCAAAAATTAATGACATGGGAGCGCGGGCGTCCTCGCCTGCGTGTTAAAAAAATAAATGGCGCGATTATCGCGCATTACCATGGAACGCGCGCCTTTGGCGCCGCGATCTTTATTGATTATACGCCGGCGAGGACGCCCGCGCGCTCCCATGTCATTAATGGAAGCTGTAGTTCAGTCCGAAGCGCATGGAGCGCGGGTTTCTGTCAAATATGATCTCGCCGTCCGACGCGGTCAGCTTTTTGCTTCCCTGATTCAGCGCATTGCGCAGTTCAAGCATAACTTCCCATCGTCCGGGACCGTACATGAATGCGGGCATGGGAACAACTTGCCTGATTTCTATGTTTGCGGATTTCGTACCAATATCCATATCGTCGAAGAAGCGATTAAGCGTCGTTAACGGGTAGCCGGAATTCCAGCGCAGCATCGTTATTATGCTGGTACGCGTCTTTGGGACAAATGTATCCACGCGCCCTGTGATTGAATGCCTGTATCCCTGCCGCATAAAATTTTCAGGGCTTTCTTCAAGCGCGGCGATTTCAGCCTGCCGCGCATCCGGCGTGATTTCTTTCGATTCCCCATAAATATACGCTATTGAACCGGTCAGATATTCAAAGAAGCTGTGCTTTGCCATAAAGCGCATGCCTCTCTGGTTTGATTGCTCATCTTTCATTTCAATGACGCAGGAACGTCTCTCCGCAGGCGTGACGGTTGTGATTAGCAGAGGTATGCCGGGACCGTTAGTGTCATCCTGGAAGAGGGCTAATTCTACGGATGTTTCCGGCGTGAAATTTCTTCTTACAGCCACTTCGGAATGCCGCGCCTGGCTCATATTCACATTGTTGCCGGCTATAGAAATAAGTGTAGGTTCAGAAAGGTTCAGCGTTTCGCCGCCAGGGAGTGTAATGGAACTGGCGTTGCTCTGCGGTCTGGACGTAATAAACGCTTCAAAACCCCATCCTTGCACGGGAGTCAGCAGTATCCGCAACGAAGGGGAAATAAAACTTTTGTCCTCGCCATAATGCAATTTTGAATAATCAACGCCATATCTGATGGCAAGAATGTCAAACAACCGGGTTTCTCCTTCCGTGCCAAAAGAGAAAGTTTCAAGCCCATCGGACATCGGAAAGAAATTCGTGGAAGGGGAAATGTATTCTGATACGGGGTAATTTCCGGATATGCGTCCATATCCAATGGAAATATTGTATTCGTGATCTTTATCCGGCTTGTTGCTATAGGTGTTCCGGAGCCTCCAGAACGAACCCGCGCCGGAATCAACCTGCCCCGACAGGACAATACGGCTTGAAGAATTCAATGGTTCAGCAAAAGCGAAATTGGAAGAAACGCCGCTTTGACTGGCATATGGACGCAGAAAGTAACTTTCACCCTGAGACGATCCGGAGATGACGCTCATAACGCCGCCCTGTGTGAAAGGATTCGCCGCGTTTTCCGCGATATCGGGCATAATGGCGCGGAAAATAAGCCGCCTATCGGAAACTCCCCTGAGTACCTGCATGAAACCCTGATTTCGCGGATCTTCATCCATAATAAAAAAATCGGCTACTTTTTGTAACGCTATTTCCAGGGAAACTGAACGTGAGTCATCAACGGCAAATTGTGCCGTTGCAACCGGCTGGTAATCATGATGCGAAATACGGAGTGAATAAACGCCCGCCGAAAGCGCCGGAGTCCTGAAAAAGCCGTTTTCGTCGCTGCGCATCGAGATGAAACTTTCCAGTCCGTCAACCAATCGCACGACCCGGATTAGCGCATCCTGCACAGGGCTGCCTAAAAGATCGGAGATATTGCCCGCAACGCGCCCGTTGTTATCCCCGGCGCTGATCGGTGTCGCCGCCATCGTGATTAACGCGCCAAGGAAAACAATTCGTATAAAAGGTTTCATAGTTATCCTACAACACAGTCTTCACCTTAACATAAACATAATTATTTTCATACTGTCAATTTCGATAATTGCAAAACCTGAATGCAGGCATGCCTTGTCTCTGATTGCCGATTGCTCCATCGAGCTTTTACGAGCATCAAATCCGAGAGCTGAACCCTGAACCGGGAGCCTGCCCGCAAGAAGCGCGACAAGGCGCTTATAGAAGAAATAAAGCGAGTCTGGAAAGAAAACTTCTCATGAAATAATGGAAAACAAAGAGAAATACATTGTATTTAAATAGCTTGCGGGTGTACGATGTTCAAGTGAGTCTACTTAAACACACAGAAATTTGTATTTTAAGTACCGTAGCAGCTTTTTGCTTTTGCCTGTTTTTTTCCGCCCTTCTCTTTTCCGTCGGGCAGGATGTTCACGCCGCCGAAACAACCGAAACAACGCCGGCGGCGGAAAACCTTTCCGAAGCCGTGTCGGTCGAATCGCTTGTAATAAAGCTGTCCGTTAACGAAGTCAGGCTTGACGTCGTTGTACTGGATAAAAAAGGAAATCCGATTACTGATTTAACCGCCGCTGATTTTGAGGTTTTCCAGGACGGCAAACAGCAGGAGGTACTGTCCGGCTTTTATATTGACAGCCAGTCGGATGTTGCCTCTCAGTCCGCCGACATTGAAAAAAAAGCCACGAATCTCCCGCAATACTCCACTCAGGCTCTGAAAAAGGAAGATGTTCGCCGGAATATCGTTTTTCTTTTTGACGATGTTGCGATGAGCTTTGAAAACGGCTATTACGCTAAAATGGCGCTTCGTAATTTTGCGGAAAAACAGATGCAGCCGGGCGACCTGGTGGCGATAATCCGTACCGACTACGGCAACAGCGCCCTCAATATGTTTTATTCAGACAAACGCGAGCTGCTTGCGAGGATAAACGCATTGCCTGTGGCAATGGCAACGAAGTCGGTGGATCTTTACGGTCTCCTCGGGGATAATGTCGGCCCAGGGCTGCTGACTGTTCTTACGGGAGCGCAGATAGCTTCCGATAGAAGGAATATCGAAAACCTGATGTCTAATCTTTCTTACAGTCTCCGTGCGGTTAAGGGCATGCCGGGGCGGAAAATTATAAACACGATAACCCCGACACTTAGATATGGGAGTAATTATATGTCGTCTGCGGCGATCGAAAATGCATCGGCGGCGAGTATATATAAATTGGCGGATGAGGCTTTGCGGGATGGCGTAGTTATTAATTTTCTGGGTATTGAAGGACTTAAAAACTTTAGCGAACACGGCGCTGATGCCGAAACAGGGGGGGCAGCGCGTAATGGTTTAAAGATTTTGTATGAGCAATCCGAGCGTCAAAAACCATTAATTCCCTTGCCATTCATGACCGGCGGCGTTGTCGTCGAGGACCGCAATTTCTTTCTTGCCGGTTTGGGCGTGGAAACCGAAAGCCTTATGAGAGGCTACTACCTTATTTCGTATGTGCCGCCCCCGAACACGTTTGAAAAACGCGGCAAGAACGACAACCTGTATCGCCGTTTAAAAGTCAGGGTAAAGCGCAACGGCGCCGCAGTTCACACACGAGATGGATTTTTCGGCAGTCTGGAAAGTGAACCGTATACCGGCAGCCCAAAACAAAATCCTTTGATTGACGCCATTTATTCACCGTTTCAATCCACCGACATCAACGTCAATATTGTTGCGGGCTACGTTAAAGACGCCAAGGCGGGTTATCTCGTGCGATCATGGATACATGTCGATCCCGAAGATGTGAAAATCGTTGAAACGGAGGACGGCAACCGTATTGATCTCGAAGCGATTTACCTGACATCTGACCTCAACGGAAATATTCAAGAATCAAAACGTGTGGAATTTACCCTGTCATCAAAAACAGGCATCGACTGGGTTAGGAAACATGGCATACGGTTTTCTATGCTGCTTCCCGTCAAAAAACCTGGTTCTTACTACGTTCGCGTTTCGATTCAAGATGCCGCCTCCGGCAAGGTTGGCTCGGCCTACCAGTTTCTGGAGATTCCGGATATCGGGAAGAAAGGGCTCGCGCTGTCGAATATGTTCATGATTACCAGCGCCGACGATCTTGACTGGATGCGTTCCGACGCGGCAAAAGAGATATCTGAAGGAGTGTTTTTTCCTGTATTTCAGGGCGAGGGTCGAAGCCCGGCGCTTCGAACCTATAAGTCCGGAGATATAATCCATACTCTGGTGATGCTTTATAACGCCGATGCCAAGGCGATAGCTCGATCTGAAATAGAAGTACAATCCGTTACTTACAAAGACGGCAAAGAGTTTCGTCGCGGCAATAAAGTGACGATTACTCCGAATGATTTGGATAGTTCCGACAATTCCGTTCCTCTTTTGCGGAGATTTACGCTGGGTTCTGACATGCCGCCGGGAGACTATTTGCTGCAACTCGTGGTAACCGACAAAAAGAACAGCAAAAAAAATGAAGGCTCCGTCGCGCAAGTTCTGAGCTTCACGGTTATCGAATAAACCCGGATTCCGAAGTCATCCACGACACAAGTGTCGCCAACACGACATGAAACCGGTAGACATACATCCGCGAGTGTGTTTTTACTATATTGGCGCAAAGGTCGATTTAACATAGTGTTTCGAGCCTGTTCCGAAGTCTGATTTGGTTTTTCTTCTTGTACCACACATTGTTGCCACGCTGTTCCTGACTTCGACACTCATTTTTACAGAATTTTGTAACCATTTGATATTCCTATATATACAAATTGCGAGACGCCGAAATGGGTGCCTCGATGTCAATAATCCTATGATTAGGACCTGGCTTGAACGCTGCGTGAATTTCCCGGGGGGATCTCGTAAGTATAGGTAAACAAAGTGGAAATTTTTAAAAAATCGCAAATGTGGTTACTAATCGAGTCAAGTCAAGTAAAAACGGCGGCGATAGCCGCGTTCCCCTGACATGGGAGCGCAGGCGTCCCCGCCTGCGTATTAAAAAATTTTCAACGCACTTTAATATCATAAGCTTGCGCTGCCCCATGGCCAATCCTCCGCCTTATTCACAAGCCCGGCGGCGACAGGATTTTCTGTATATATTCGCGCGTAATATCAAGACGGAAAGGCCGGGAATTATCCCAAGCTCTTAGCGCCATTCGGCAATTTTCTTAACAGGAACACTGTCCGAAAATATGAATATGATGTGTTGAATAAGGCCGATTTCTTCACAATGCGGAAGCGTGTTGTCACATTAATTCTTACTACGCAGGCGAGGACGCCTGCGCTCCCATGTCAGGAAAACGCGGCTATCGCCGCTTTTTCCAGGGCATTTCTCATGTCTGGAATTTTTCATGTCGCGCACCCTCAGTTGACATGGGTGCCGCATTGTCGAAGTCAGGATTACATGGAGGACACAGACATGGATGTAATTTACGAGCGTTGTTGTGGTTTGGATATACACAAAGCCAGCATGGGCAAGGTGCTGGAGGGGGCGAATATTAAGCTAACCTCAGTAGCCAGTAAAATGGACACTGTTTCCGGCACGAATATGATTAGAGCGTTATCAGAGGGTGTCGTTGACCCCGCTTTACTGGCATCAATGGCGAAAGGAGCTTTACGTAAAAAAACAGATGAATTGAAGAGAGCGCTTAACGGCTCCTAACCCGGATATTTTTCCAGATCTGCCGAGAGAATAGTCACGCGAAAATCCGACGCGGCATCCGGCAGGCCGTCAATGGCAATTTCGGTCAGACGCAGCTTTCCGCCTGGAGGCAAAGCTTCTTTGACTTCATGCGTCCGGGACTCAACCAGTCTGCCAGCTTCGTCAATATATTCCATCCTGAGCCATAGACTGACGTAAGTGCCGCTGCCGTTATTGCTTATTGTTATGTCGTGACGCGCCACGGAGGCGTTTTTTCCGTCGGGATTCCGTGTCCAGGAAACACCGGCATCAACGATTTCCAGATCGCGGGGCAGAATCGCGCGCACGGGCGACGGCTGCTCAGATGAAATTTGTTCGATCTTTTTGCTTTGCGTCGCGCGATTTTTTTCCGCGGAACGTCCGCGCAGAAGCAGAAAAATAATGACTACAAGAAGAACAAGCGTTATACCGTAAAATAGCTGTCGTCTAAACATATTAATTATTAATCCTCCAGTGCATACTCAAACAACAACCATGCGATGGTTCCAAATATAAGCGTGAATACTGCCATGACGCTGAGCGGCAGCTTAAGCGCGGCGTAATCTCCGCCGCCAAGAATAATACCTGTCGCTTCAACCGCGTTGATTAAAATCGGAAGAATTACCGGAAAAAGAATCAGAGGTAAAAGTATTTCCCGCAGTTTCGTATTTACAGCGATAGCCGAAAGCAGCGTTCCCACCGACATAAAACCGAACGTTCCGATAAGGAACGTCAGAGCCAGAACAGGAATTTCATTCCAGACCGTCACGTTGAAAAAAATCAGGCCGAATACAAAAATCGCGATTTCCGCGAGCAGCATAAAAACGACGCCCGCCAGCATTTTGCCGAGATAAATCGCGCCCCTGTCCGACGGAATCATTAAAAGCCCTTCAATGCAGTGGTTTTCCTTTTCGGACGCAAACATGCGGTTGAGTCCCAGCGTTCCCGCAAAGGCAAACGCCGCCCAGAGTACGCCCGGAAAAGCGGGGCGCGAATCCTCCGAACCAAGAGCAAAATTAAAGATCAGCAGCGTCACCACGCCGAAAAACAGCATGGAGTTGACTGCGCTCTTGGTTCTTAGCTCAATCAGCAGATCTTTTCTGAATATTGCCCAGATTCTACGCATAAACATCAGGCTCTATTAATAATCCGACGGTACATATCAAGAAAACCGTCGAGCGTCAGCGCCTTTTTTGA
>Ga0082212_10010769_pt1 | contig 11663 bp, 7 predicted proteins | sample TergutNt197P3_FD_71548 | JGI IMG/M metagenome (GOLD analysis project Ga0082212, IMG submission 71548) | Neocapritermes taracua P3 segment gut microbial communities from Petit-Saut dam, French Guiana - Nt197 P3 | ecosystem: Host-associated > Arthropoda: Insects > Digestive system > Gut ... | reverse complement strand
CCGGAAGACATCAAGTATCACTTGGAAAAAGCTTATCATCTGGCAGTTTCCGGTCGGCCCGGGCCGGTCTTGTTAGATATTCCCATGAATATCCAGCGTGCCGAAATCGATCCAAAAACCTTAAATGGATTCAACATTAATGAAGCAATAACAGAAAAAATAAATTTCTCTTCTTCTATTGAAAGAATACTCGCCGAATTAAAAGGAGCAAAACGTCCCTTAATCATTGCCGGGGCAGGTATCCAGACGAGCGGGACCACGAAGTTTTTTCAGGAATGGATTCAAAAAACGAAAATTCCCGTGGTTTCAAGTATGCTGGCGGTTGATGCCTTGCCGGAATCAGATTATTATTTTGGCTTTATCGGTGCGTATGGAGCTAGGCATGCCAACTTTATTTTAGCGAAAGCAGATTTGGTTATCTCAATAGGCTCTCGTTTGGATGTGCGCCAAATGGGTTCCAATTCTGATGGTTTTGCGAGTAATGCCAAATTGCTTCGCATTGACATCGATTCGGCAGAGTTAGAAAACAAAATTAAGGAAGATGAAATCGCTTTATGTTCTGATTTAAAGGATTTACTGCCACAGCTTGCCGGCAGACATAATATAAATAATCAAAATGATTTTTCTGACTGGCTTTCCGTTTGCAATGCCATTAAAGAAAAGCTTGCGCAATTTGATGACAAGGAACCTAATTATTATGTACGAAAATTGAGCGAAATGATCGAAAAAGATGCTGTTATCACCACCGATGTCGGTCAAAATCAAGTATGGATAGCCCAATCATTTAGGGCAAGCGGGCAAAGAATTCTTTTTTCGGGCGGACATGGGGCAATGGGTTATTCCTTGCCCGCTGCAATTGGCGCATATTACGCAAGCAAACGGAAAGTATATGCTTTTATGGGCGATGGCGGTTTGCAGATGAACATTCAAGAGCTTCAATTTATTGCCCGCGAACAGCTTCCAATCAAAATAATCTTGTTTAATAACGCTTCGCTGGGTATGATCCGGCATTTCCAGGAAATGTATTTTAATTTAAACTATGTCCAGACGAAAGCGGGGGGGGGATATACCGTCCCTGATTTTGGTGAAATTGCCAAGGCATATAAACTGCCATATCAAAAATTCACGAGTCTTTTAGAGATTAATGCCGATAATCATTTCTTCACCGATGATAATCCGGCCTTTTTCGAAATTGCTTTTCAAGGTGATACTTATGTTTTTCCCAAACTGGCAATCAATCAGCCGGTTTACAACCAGGACCCGGAACTGGATAATCATATATATGAATACATTATGAACTTATGATGTTAGGAATCGCTTATGCAAAGTATCATGGTTACCGGCGCGACCAGTATGGTCGGCTCTGCAATTGTTGCGGAAGCATTAAGGCAAAATAAAAAAGTCGGCGCCGTCATCAGAAAAAATTCACCGCAGCTTAAAAATCTTGCGGCTTTGGATAAAAGCCAAAATTTCAAGATTTATGAGGCTGATATTAATGATTATGAAAACCTGAAACCAGATGAAAAATATGATGCTTTTATCCATTTGGCATGGCAAAATACGGAACATAGTAAGCGTGATTGCCTCAAGCCGCATATTGATAATATTGCCTACACGATTGATGCTGTTAAAGCGGCGAAAAGAGCCGGTTGCAAGATATTTATTAATGCCGGTTCACAAGCCGAATACGGATGCGGCCAGGAGAAACTAAGGGGCGATTCCCCATGCAACCCGGAGAGCGGTTATGGCATTGCCAAATATGCAGCGGGTAAGATGGCGTTAATCGCAGCAGAAAATGAGGGAATGAAGTATTGCCATACTAGGATATTAAGCACATATGGACCAGGAATGAAAGATAATACCTTAGTAATGTACCTAATAAAAACGTTACTGAACAATGAAAAACCATTATTAACCGCATGTGGGCAAATGTGGGATTATATGTATGTCAGCGATACGGCGCGGGCTTTTCTTGCGATAGCCGAAAAAGGGATGCATGGCAAAATTTATCCGCTTGGGTCAGACCATCCGAAAAGACTGAAAGAGTATGTTGAAATAATCCGCGCCATCGTTAATCCGTTGATGGAACTTGGGTTTGGCGAAAAGGAATACTATCCTCACCAGCCCATGTACCTTTGTGCGGATATCACTGAATTGCGTGAAAACACAGGCTTCGAGCCGGCCATTGATTTTGCTGATGGAGTGAAGATGCTCGTGGATTGGGTGCGGGCCAATGAGAAAAAAGGTTAAAGAATTCGCAAGCATTGGAAGGGCAAGGATATAAAATGAACACGAACATCACGGTTATCATTCTCGCATATAACGAAGAAAAGCGCATTGCGAATGTGATTAACGGATTAAAGGGATTTGACCATATTATCGTCTTAGACAAATCCTCAACCGATAAAACCGCAGCAATTGCTGAGTCAATGGGTGCAAAGATTATTAAGCGGCCATATACCAATGATTCACCGTCAAAAGAATCTTTGCTTATGACGAAAAAATATCTGTTGGAAGAGCAGCCCAATGATTGGATATTCGAAATCACCTCATCCGATATTGTTCATCATGCCTTACTTAATGAAATGAAAAAAGCAATTGCCCAAAATCAAGACCATTATGATGTCATCGAAGTACCGTTATATCGTTATGCAATGGGAGTAACTGGCCGTAATACCTTTCATGGCGAAGCAGAAAATAAATCCCTCTTATGGAAGCGGGGCAGCATGATAACCGAACCGGCTATGATCCATGAAAGCCCCTATGAAGACATAGAAAAATACCGCATGAAAATCGCCGACCCCCGAATCGCCATCTACCACCTAACCCACGCGAACCTCGACCTAGTCATGGACAGGCATTGGCGTTACGCCGTCCAGTATGTTGAGGACGCTGCCGAAAGAGGTCGGGGCAGGGAGCGGGTCATGCGGTATGCGATAAACGAATGTATCCGCACCGTTTTCCGTTATTTCCGGCGCGGCATCTTTAAATCAAAAGAAACCGGGAAAGCGCAGTTAATGACTTTGATTATGTATAACTGCCTAATCTACCTGAATGCCTTTTTCAGCAAAGAAAAAGAGGCGGAGATTCAGGAAATATACCAGCAAATCATGGATGAATGCAGCGGCAATTGATTCTTTGATAGCTGGATCGTATTATAGGAATAAGTGTATTAAAGCACGTGAGGAAACTTTATATGCGAAGATTTAATATAACCGGACTTTGTACACCTGATGAAGATTATATGGTCGATATCAGTGGAAAGATTGAGCAAATCAGAAAACTGGTTGATCGCCGTTCGTATTTCACAATTAATCGCGCCAGGCAATACGGCAAGACAACCACGATGGCGTGCCTAAGAAAAAATCTCAGTGCTGACTACTTAGTAGCATTAATAAGCTTTGAAGGAATTGATGATGAAAGCTTTCAGTCATCAGAAGCTTTTTGCCAAATGTTTTTGCGGTTAATATATCGTTCTTTGAAATATACCGGAACTTCTGATGATTATATAAATAGCTGGCTGGACAATAACGTCTCTGACTTTCAAAAATTAAGTGAACATATCACCAGCCTATGCAAAAATCACGACATCGTGCTGATGATAGATGAGGTGGATAAAACAAGCAACAACAGGGTTTTTCTGCATTTTTTAGGAATGCTGCGCAATAAGTTTCTCGACAGGAAAATCGGAACGGATTATACTTTTCATAGTGTAATTCTGGCGGGTGTCTACGACATAAAAAATATCAAGCTAAAGATGATAAATGAGGGTTCTTATACAGCCGCAGCCAGTGAAAGTAAAATTTACAACTCGCCGTGGAACATCGCGGTTGACTTTGACATTGATATGTCCTTTAATCCGGCAGAAATAACATCGATGCTTAAAGAGTATGAAGCTGAACATAGTACCGGCATGGATATGGCCGCAATTGCTGAGGAAATATATCAATATACGGGCGGTTATCCTTATTTGGTATCGAATATTTGCAAGCATTTGGATGAAAGGCTTGATAAAGACTGGACGCTTGCTGGTGTTCGTCAAGCGGTAAAAAATATTTTACAGCAGAAAAACACATTATTTGATGATTTGTTTAAAAACTTGGAAAATAACCAGAAATTGTATAATCTTATCTACGATGTCCTGATAACCGGAAGGGAAAGAACTTTTGACAATAGCAACCCTACCATAAATATGGCGGCAATGTATGGCATTATTCGTGCAGCCGGTCAGGGTGTCAGTATCGCAAATAAAATATTTGAAATAAAAATATGCAACTATTTTATCACAAAAGATGAGGAATCATCGGACAAGCAGATTACCAGAGTATTACAATATGATGTCATAAAAGCCGATGGCCGCTTTGATATGGAGTTATGCCTTAAAAAGTTTAGCTCACATTATGCAGAATTGTATAACGAAGATGACCTTAGCTTTTTAGAAAAACATGGGCGGCTGATTTTCCTGTCATATCTTCGCCCTTTAATCAATGGCCGGGGTTTTTATCATATCGAAAGCCAGTTCACCGACCGGCGCCGTATGGATGTTGTTGTGGATTTCGGACATGACCAGTTCATTATTGAGCTCAAACTATGGTATGGCGATTCAGAGCATCATAAGGCTTATGAACAATTGCTTGGTTATATGGATAGCAAGAAAGCATCGGTCGGATACTTGTTGACTTTCGATTTCCGCAAAGACAAGAAAAACAACGCCCAGGCGGAATGGATAGCCTTTGGGGAGCGGCGGATTTTTGATGTTGTTGTATAGTCTATTGGGATTATACCGGCTTGGCCGATACGATTTTCTCATGCGCCATGGAACAGCTCTTATTATGGTGTGCAATACCAATGCAAAGAATTTCCCCGCTCAGGCCGTCATAGTATTTTTTCGCCATGATCTGCGCAAGCGCCTCTTCTTTCAGGGTTTCCAGGTTTTCCCCCTGCTTGAATTCAATAATGATATGCGGCCGTTCTTTTGCTAAGGACTCCATGCGGATGTCGCTCCTGCCAAGGCCGGATTCAATATTGCTGGAAATTTTATAGAGGTTGTTAAGTGAAATGCACATCCCTAGAAACAGCATATGGTAGGCATTTTCTTTGGCATCAAAATAGCTCGTGCAGGAAATCACCAGCTCACGGTAAATTTCCATGAAATTTTCCATGTCCGCGTCAAGCAAATAACGGAACATGTTATTTAAGTCCCGGTTTTCCAGATTCGCCCTGTCGGCAATGATTTTTTGAAACTCGCCCCTTACCTCGCCGTTAGGGATTTTCACTTTCATGTAAAATTCATCTATCACATCTAAAACAGTGATATATCCGGTGTTGACTAGCAGCCCCCATAGGGTATCAGGATGCTTCAGCTCAAGAAACGAGCATCCCAAGTCAATGGTGACGGCAGCCGCCTCGTTGGTGACAAGGATGTCAAAATGTTCTGTGAAGCGTTCCCTCGCTTCATGAATCGAATTTCTTATTAAGGCATTGGTTGATGTATTGATCCAGTAACTCCGCAATAACCTGAGATCGGCATAATTAAGCACCGACCATGGGTTATACATATCTGTCTTGCAAAAAAGGTATCCGTCATATTTCTGCCTGACCTCATCGGTCAGCATAAGGCCATAGTCTTTCAGCAGCTCGCTTGTCTCATGCTCGGTAAGACCGAAGTATCCGGAATACTTCTCATCCACGACCGTATAAACCCGCACGTTGTTGAGCTGGGAAAAGATGCTTTCCTTCACCACCCGCTGGATTCCGGTCAGCATCGCTTGGTGCAGGCAGTCCTGCCCTTTTAATGCCGCGCCGAAAAAGCCGGAGAAAAACAGTTTCACTTCATCATGGTAGCCATATTCGTAGCTTGCGATGATCGGCTGGTCATATTCATCGATCAGGACAATCGGCCTGACCTTATAATGCCTGAACAAAGCCATTTCCAATAGCTCAATGGATTGTTTGAGCGAAAACGGGTCAACATCTTTATTAAACAGCTTCTCAAAAAACATAAGGAATTGCCTGATGTATGAATCGGGCTCACCGGCATTTTCTTTTAGGATAGGGTGGTATTTTATATATTCTTTGAGAACGATTGCGGCGATATTTGTCATTAACAGTTCAGCCGTGCTCTCTTTACAGTCTTTAAAGGTAAAATAAATGACCGGCCGGGAGTTGATTTGCCCGGCATACTCCGTATCCATGATTTTTAGCCCGCTAAAAATAGCCTTGCTGTCCAGGGTGATGTCGAAAAACTCGCGCAGCATGGTCATGTTGAGTGTTTTACCGAAACGCCGTGGGCGGGTTATCAGCGTAACCTTATCATCATTTTTGATAAAGTCCCTGATTAAAAGCGTTTTATCCACATAGTACTTGCCGCTTTCCCTTACTTCTCGAAAACTGTCGATTCCGATCGGCAATATTTTTTTCATAAAAATACCTCATATCATGCGCATCTGAACTGTAACCTTATACTAACATGATATACTCCCTTCTTCAATGGGAAGTTGACAAAATCAAGGCACTCGTTTATAATAAAATCACATTTTAGTTTTCACGAGATACAGTATGAAAGATGAATCTTTCATACATCCTGAATTTGAGAGCCGCCAAAGCGGCTCATGGGAGTTATTATGTATATAAACCGCGCTTTGGAAAAAAAATTGTTAAGGGCCAGCGAGCAGAGGCGGGCCTTAATTCTGACCGGACCCAGGCAGGTCGGGAAAACCACCCTTCTTAAACATTTAGCTGAAGGCGGGAGAAAATATGTAACCCTTGACGATCCGGTTGAAAGGGAAGCCGCAATAACCGAGCCGTCACTGTTCCTTGAACGTAACGGGCCGCCTGTTATCATCGATGAAATCCAATATGCCCCCGGCCTTCTGCCATACATCAAGATGTACGTTGACGAACATCAGACGAAAGGCGATTTTTGGCTGACCGGCTCGCAGAAATTTCATTTGATGAAAAATGTATCCGAAAGCCTTGCGGGCCGGATTGCGGTCATTGAGATGTACGGTTTGTCGCAGTGCGAGATTGACGGCAATGAAAACATTCCTTTCGCTTGCGACCATGCCGCGATGTCAGAGCGTCTTAAAACACGCAAACAGAAAAGCTTATCCGAAATATATGAACGAATTTGGAGTGGTTCGATGCCGGAAGCCCATCTGGGGGGCTTCGAACGGAATGCGTTTTATGCGGATTACGTCAATACTTATCTGGAAAGAGATATTAAATCCCTTACCCAAGTGGCGGATGAATTAGACTTCTTCCGCTTCATGACTGCTTGTGCTGCCCGGACAAGTGAAGTGGTAAACTATGCCGATCTCGCAAAAGATGTGGGAATTAGCGCGCCAACCGCCAAGCAATGGCTGTCGGTTTTAGTATCAAGCGGCATTGTGGCGTTAATTCAGCCGTATTTTAACAATACGCTGAAAAGAGCGATAAAATCACCGAATATGTATTTTATGGATACCGGTCTGGCGGTTTATCTCACCCGCTGGGACAGTCCCCAGACCTTAGAGGTATCCGCTATGTCAGGGAAAATATTTGAAACATATGTTGTGAGCGAAATATTGAAGTCTTACTATAATGCCGGTGAACGCCCGCCGGTTTATTATTACCGCGACACGGATGGAAAGGAAATTGATCTTATTTTGGAGTATAACGGCACAGTGTATCCGATCGAAATAAAAAAGACCGGAAATCCCGGCAGGGATGCCATCAAGAATTTCGATGTCTTGCGAAATTCGGGCAAACTGATCGGCGAAGGAGCGGTGGTTTGCCTGTATAATAATATCCTGCCCCTTGATAAGAATAATTGGACCATACCGGCTTGGCTGATATGATACTGTTACTCGCCTAAAAAGCGTCATTGCGAGCGTTAGCGAAGCAATCCAGGCTATAAATATAGATTAAGTTACTGGATTGCGTGTCATTGCTTGCAATGGCATGTCACTTCGTTCCTCGCAATGACAAAAGCTAAATTTTTATATAAATTTGATTTTACTCGTTTATCGTGAATTAGTGCCTTGTATTATCATGCGTTATCAGATAAAATGAGATGACTAAAAAAATCGCAATCGGTTGGGAGGCTTATGAGCGGCAAAAGCGAACATCAGGCACGTGAAGAAATTCTTCGTCTGGTAAAAGAATATTATCAATCCTATCATCAGAAGCCCCCTTACGAAACGGGTGACCGGATTCCTTATGCTGCCCGGGTATATGATGAAAATGAAATGGTCAATCTCGTTGACAGCGCCCTCGAGTTCTGGCTGACTTCCGGTCGCTATACGGAGCGATTCGAAAAAGAGTTTGCCGATTTGATTGGTGTCAGATACTGCTCCCTCGTTAATTCCGGTTCCTCAGCGAATTTGCTGGCTTTTATGGCCTTAACCTCACATCTGCTGGGCGAACGGCAGGTTATGCCCGGCGATGAAGTGATCACCGTTGCCGCCGGATTTCCGACCACGGTAACCCCGATTATCCAGTATGGCGCGGTTCCGGTCTTTGTCGATGTAACGATTCCGCAGTATAATATTGATGTGTCGATGTTAGAGGCGGCGCGTTCGGCGAAAACGAAAGCCGTCATGCTGGCCCACACATTAGGGAACCCCTTTGACATGAAAGCGGTTAAGCGGTTCTGTGAAAAACATAAGCTATGGCTCATTGAAGATAACTGTGATGCCCTCGGAAGCACTTATCAAATGGACGGAAAGGATTTGCTGACCGGCAGCATTGGCGACATCGGCACTTCCAGCTTTTATCCCCCGCACCATGTCACAATGGGCGAAGGCGGGGCGGTTTATACCGGCAACCCGATACTTCACCAGGCCATTCGCTCGCTCCGTGACTGGGGGCGCGACTGTGTCTGTGCTTCGGGACAGGACAATTTATGCGGCCATCGTTTTGATAAGCAATATGGCGAAATGCCGCCGGGTTATGACCATAAATACATCTACTCGCATTTTGGCTACAATTTAAAGGCCACGGATTTACAGGCCGCCATCGGTTGCGCGCAATTGGCGAAGGTAAAAGATTTTACTGCCCGCAGAAGGCATAATTATCAAAGACTATATGAGGGTTTAAAGCATGCTTCCGAACTGATTTTGCCGGAAGCGCATCCGCATTCCCAGCCCAGTTGGTTTGGATTTTTAATAACGTGCCAAGATAATACAGCCAAAAACCGCATCGTCCGGGAACTGGAAAAACGGGGAATCCAAACGCGGATGCTGTTCGCCGGAAATCTGGTAAAACAGCCATGCTTTGATGAAATGCGAAAAACCGGCCAGGGGTACCGAATCATCGGCGAGCTGAAAAATACCGACATCATTATGGCGCGTTCTTTCTGGATTGGCGCATACCCGGGGATGACAGATGAGATGATAGATGATATGATAAAAGCGATATTGGAAATATTATGAGGCAAAATATGATTGTCAGGGCGAAAACGAAAACACTTTTTAGCGGCCGGGAATTAACCGCAAAGCAGAAAAGAAACACGGAGTTAAATATCAAGGAATTAGAAGAAGGCAAGACCATTCTCGCATCTTACCCTCGCCGTTTGGTTTTTGAACTGACCAATAACTGTAACTTGAATTGCATCATGTGCGGCCGGAATGCGGCCGATTTTAAAATCACTGCTTTCGATATGGATAATTTTCGTTCGTTTGAACCACTCATGGATATCGTGGAGGAGGTAACCCTGATGGGCTGGGGTGAACCGACCATTCACCCGCATTTTATTGAAATGCTGGAAATCATTGACAGGCATTCCGCCCGCAAATATTTTTGCACCAACGGAATGACCTTGGGGAAAATCAAAAAAGCGATTTTTGATTATCAGGTCGATGTTTTTGCCGTTAGCCTGGATGGCGCGACTGATGAAACTAATAGCCGCATCCGCCGTGGTTCAAACATAGAAGTAATCGTTAAGGATTTAAAAGATATCGTAAAACATAAAAAAGAGCATCAGCTTGACTACCCCTGGATTAATTTCGTTTTTTGCGCGATGCGGTCAAATATCCATGAGCTTCCGGCCTTAGTCAGGCTAGCGGCGGATATCGGCATCGAAGAGGTAAAGGTCGTTTATCTGACTATTTTCGAGGAAGGCATGCTGAACGAAAGTTTATGGGCGGATAAGGAAAGGACGCGCCAGTATTTTGAAGAGGCGATTCTCGTTGGCGAGGCGCTTAATATTATCTTAAAGCTTCCTCATTATATCGGCGAAGATGAGGCGGGGGACAAGCTTCATAAGGATTGTTACGTATCTTGGCGCGATTTTTTCTTAGGTTCGGACCGATTTATCCGTCCTTGTATGTCAACGCCGGTTAAGTACTTTGAATATGACCGGACGAAAGATTTTATGTCGATGTGGAATGCGGCGGAATACCAAAAATACCGGGCGATCGTTAATGACAATCAAAAAATGGATGAACCTTGCCGCCGCTGTTACCAATCTTCCCATTGCAACTGGAATCGGCAGGAATCATTCATCCAGACGGGAACATCATTTTCACCGGATTGGGAGGCAGGTACATGAATGTCATAAAAATGATCGCCTATGTATTTACGAAAAGACAGAAAGCCGGCATTACCTTATTGCTTGCGGTCATTATCATTGGGGCATTCTTAGAACTGGCCGGGGTAGCCATTATCATGCCTTTTATGGATGCGATTATTGATCCGAATTATATCGAATGGAATCAATACGCGGCATTTGTATATGATTTGTTTGCACTGAGTTCGATAACACAATTTATCGTTTTAAGCAGTATAGCCTTGATTTTCGTTTACATTATCAAGAATGTATTTACTGTTTTTATGTACAGGGTTCAGTATCATTTTCTATGCAATTATCAAATGCAGGTAGCGGAGAAAATGCTGAAATGCTATATCCGCCAGCCTTATCTTTATCATCTCGCCCACGGAAGCACGGAGATGATTCGGAATGTAAATGATGATGTACGCAGTTTTTTTAATGTGGTTATCAATGGCATTCAGCTAATCACGGAAGTATGTGTCTGCTTCGTGTTAGTCGTGTTTTTATTTTACCAAGATAAATCAATTACGGTTGGAATCTGCCTGGTGCTTATCTTTTTCACTTTCTCTTATTTATTTTTTATCAAAAAAAGAGTCAGCTTTATGGGGGAAGAAACCCGTAAATATATCCACAATATCAATAAAGGCATCGTGAATTCATTTAGCGGAATAAAGGAAGTGAAAATTCTTGACCGGGAAAAATATTTCGTCGGTGATTTTCATGATAATTACAGAAAATATGTCGGTTACCAAATTAAATATTTTTTTTATGCGCAATTGCCTAAGCCATTAATGGAAACGGTTTGCATCGCCGGAATGCTGGGGGTGATTGCCATAAAATTATTGAATGGCACGGACGCCAACTATTTTATCCCGACCATTTCCGTTTTTGCGGTTGCCGCGCTCAGGATGATTCCTTCTTTTAGTAAGGTCGCGGTGAACATTAACAATATCACTTTTAGTATGCCTGCTGTTAAAGTGATTTATCAGTCACTAAAGGATATGGAAAGTTTGATTACTGATGGGGAAGAAAAAAAGGCCGAAAGCAAGGAAATTTTATTCAATCATTCAATAAGCATCAATTCGGTTGGTTTCCGTTATCCCGGCGTTGAGAAATTTGTTTTAAAAGAAGC
>Ga0082212_10010768_pt1 | contig 11664 bp, 4 predicted proteins | sample TergutNt197P3_FD_71548 | JGI IMG/M metagenome (GOLD analysis project Ga0082212, IMG submission 71548) | Neocapritermes taracua P3 segment gut microbial communities from Petit-Saut dam, French Guiana - Nt197 P3 | ecosystem: Host-associated > Arthropoda: Insects > Digestive system > Gut ... | reverse complement strand
ATTCGGATTTTCCTGGGATCAATCTGGACGATCGCCCCGGTCGAATCGACGTACTTGTTCGCTTCTTCGACGATCTGTTTCTCGAAAGTCGAGGCTTGCTCCGCTTCCATGAGGGTACGATGTCGCGATTTTCTCCCTTCGTCCAGTGATGCGGCACTGATCAGCGTCATTCGGTCGGCCTGGTTCGCTTCGATCAGCTTGACCATGTTCGGGTCGAGTTCTCCTTGCTTCGCGGCGGCGTAAAGTGCCTGACCGATTTCCGAATCCATCCGTATGTAATTTCCGGCTGCGTTCCGAACGGCACTGGTGATCCGCCCGTCGCTGCTCGTTTTTGTGAGTACCCCTTGCCGCCGATCCTACCGGTTCGGACATGGCGATCCGTTCGAGTTCTTCCTGCTGCATGGCGACTCCGACTTTTCCCATATAAGCGGTATCGTCCACGGCGATATGAAACTTTTCGGCAACCCGTTCCACCTCCTCCGAATTGAGCATCCGTTCCGCCATGACCAGGTTCACATTTTGCATGATCCGGCCGGTTGTGACCGGACTGATACCAAGCTGCTGGAGTTCCACCCCCGCCTGTTGGCCGACGAGTCCGCGCGATGTGGCGAATCGGGTTGTTCCCGCAAGACGGCTGACGAATGCGGCCGACTGTTGCGTGTGCTGGATTCCGGCCAGGTCGTCCTGATGTTTGAACAGGGCGTGTTGGTTCATCTCCTGGTTCATGAGAATGGAACCGAGAGACGACTGCACTCCTTTGATCCGCTCCGGGTCGGTCGAGTCGATACTATCCACAATCATCTTGCGAAACTGTCCTTCGCTCATCTGGACCGACGCTTTCCGGGTCTGCTTGTTCCCTTCCCGGTCGAGATAGGTTTCCTCGAACGTCGTCCGTCCCTGTGCAAGTGCCTCCATGTAATTCGCCACATTCGAGTCCTCACGAAAATCCCCGTAAATATCCCGGACATTCAGCGCGGCTCCGTACTGGTTCGCCGACCGGCTGGCGAGCCAAGCCGCTTTGCGTTTGCTTCGGTTGACCGATGTTTCCGCCATGGTTTCCGTTCCCCAGATGCCGAGATAGTTCGGATTTTCGAGTGCGGCCGCCTGATCCGCCATTGCCTGAATCCCATGCCATCCGGCGAATGCACGATTGACTTGCATCATGGCGAGCATCTGCTGACTCTGCCCGACCGTCGCTTCGACATATTCGTCCCCTTGTCCCAGTTGCCGCGCGAGTGCATAGGTCTGCTGGACGGTTCGTTTCAGTTGCGTCGTGTCCTGCTGATGCAGGTTTCCACCCGCAAAGTTATTGAGCGTTTCGAGCAATTTCGCCGGGGAAGCATTCTGATCGGTGATGGACTCCTGGAGTGCCTTGATCGCATTTTCATATTCGGCCCAGCGTCCTTTTTTACTGTTGAGCATGGCGGCGTTTTTGAGCCATGCGGTCAGACGCGGATCGTCCTCGGCGGCGATAATCGCGTCCGACAGGGAAACGATCTCATCGAGCGGCAGTTGTTTCAGATCGAATTGATCGGATATATTCGAACGTAACCCGCCGCGAAGCAGTTCCCGATTGACGGCGAGTTTCGCATCGTCGCGTATCATGTCCCGGTCCGACTGGATGACCTGCCTGAACAGATCGCGTGTTTCCTGATCGTTCACGTCCAAGTCGCGCGACTGGCCGAGCAACGACTGCCGTGTCTTGCGGATGACCAGTTCCCCTTCCGCACCGTCGCCGGCGATTGCAAGTGCCCGCCGTTTCACTTGTGCGATCTCTTCGTCACTGCCGCCTTTTCCCTCGATTTCCATGAGTTTCCGGACGCTTATTTGCAGGTCTTCCCATTGCTGCGAGTTGCCCGTGCGCGGGTCACGCACCTGATCGGACACGATTTTTGTAAACCGTTCCCCAGCCGCCTGAATGTACCGGTCGGCATTCTGACGCACATCCTGGTCCGTTACGCCCTCGCTCGCTTTCCGGTCTGCGTCCCGATAGTGTTCCTGGGCACGACGCGCCCGTTCCAGAGAGCCGGTCACAAGCTGCATGTCCTGATCGCTCTGGACATGGTTCAGGTCGAATTTCCGCCCCGCTTCCATGCCAAGATCGGCTTCACGAAACGCCGTGTGCGCTGCGAGGGCCAGTTCCTCTTTCTTCCGGTCGTATCCCTCCTGATCGCGTCCCCATGCGGACCGGGTGCGGTAATGCTTCTGGAGTTCGAGCATGGCCGTTTCCGCTTTGGCATACTTTTCCACCGTTTGCGACGGGTCTTTCGGGGCGACTCCCTGTGTGTGCGACGTAACCCCGGTCGCTTTTTCCAGTTCGGCCAGTTCGGAGGATTCCAGTTGGAATTCGTGAATCGCCCGTAATTTCTGGTCCGTGTCGAGCGGTTCCCGGATCATGGCGCGCAATCGGGCCAGTTCCGTCCTGCGGTCATTGATCGCCTGTACATGCTGGACTTTTTCATGGACCGCTTTCGTCCGGTCTCCGGCATGAGGGGAAACGTTATTGTCCCGAAAGTAGGCGATTGTGTCCTTGACCGTCGTGGCCGCATCATGTCGGAACGGGTCGGCCTCGTTTCCACCCAACAGCCCCATTGCTTCCAGACTGTTCCACAGTTGACCGCCTTCCACAGAATTCAGCCTCCGTTTTGCACGTTCTTCCGGATCGGCGTACATCATACCGACCGCCTGGTTCGCATACCGTATCCGTTCTTCCGGCGACCAGCGTGAGCCGTCGCCATGCAGTCGGTAAGTGGCCTGACTGTAAGCGGCGTCGAACATTCCCATTCCGGACCCGGCCCGTCCGAACATTGCTTCGAACGTATGGGGCGGAATCGCCGCCTGGAGCATGGCAAGCGTAATCGGTGCGGCCGGGTGGTCGAATACGTTTCGTATCCGTTCCTGTTGTTCAAGTCCGTAAAACTGGTTGCGCTGTAAAGCGACGTTCCGTGCCATCCGGTCCGCCCGTTCATAAGCCATCTGGCGGAGTTGCTGGCCCCGTGCGAACGAATAGGCGCGACTATTCGCATAAACGTCGAAATTATTCGCCAGCGTTCGCTGGTTCATCGGGAATGCCGTTCGCCCGGTCGCCAGGGAAAGCCCGGTTGCCAGCAGTGCCACCGGTGCAGATCGGGTGTCTTCGTAACGGTAGTAACCACGCCCGTAGTTCCTGACAAAATCACCCGGCGCATCCCCGCTTCCGAATCCGGGGACATAATATTGGTTTCCCTGATAACGGTTTGCGATCTCTTGCGCGTAATCGGAATCTTCGTAGATGTCGGTGGCGGGGTTAAAGGGGATCGGCATAATGGATTTCAGATTGAGTTTTGATGGTTATCCCACGTCAACAAACATCGGAAATCACATTATACACACATCATTCGCCGATGAACCGGAGATTCGTTGCCGAACGGGAATTTGAATTTCGGGTGCAATAAGAGGCTGGTGGTGATTGGGCACTTCTTGCTGAATCGCACTAAACATGCAAACCGTCGGACGATGTGCTATAGGAATTCCGCGCCGAGTTTGACGAAGATTTGCAATATGAGTGTGTCCGCAATTTCACCGTCACGGAGTACCCTACCCGTTTTAGCATGGCGACGTGCTTGTTAAAAAATGTTTGGGTTGGTATATTGAATGTGATTGGCATTGTTTTTTTTGCCTGTTGAAATTCCTATAGTGTGCATATTTTCCGTAATGATAAATTCTTGGAAAGTGCAGCTTATCCCACATTTTCCATAAAAGATTTTTTTGTATGACCGAAAACAGTTTTTTTAGTGAGCAGACACCACAATCCTTGGCAAAGGCAAGAATTACCCAAAAATACTTCAAGACTTGGGCGAGTATCATTATGCAAGTTCAAGATAATAACAATCAAAAATACGGCAAGAAAGAAGATCGTATCGCATATATTGACCTGTTTGCAGGGCCAGGGCGTTATGAAAACGGAAGTAAATCAACTCCGGTAATGATCATCGAAAGTGCTGTCAATGATGATAAAATGGCTAAACGGCTCGTAACGATTTTCAACGATGTCGATTCCAATAATGTCCAAGAGCTTGAAAACACGTTGAAGAAAATTGATGGGTATGATCGCTTAAAGTACAAACCGGACGTATGGAACAAGGAAGTTGGAACAGAAATTGTCAAAATGTTCGAGCAAATGACAATGATTCCGACGTTGTTTTTTGTTGATCCTTGGGGATACAAAGGGCTTTCCTTGAAATTAATCAATTCCGTGCTTAAAGATTGGGGAAGTGATGCAATCTTTTTTTTCAACTTCAACAGAATTAATATGGGTTTAACCAATCCGGCAGTTGAAATTCACATGCGATCACTCTTCGAAAATCAATATGATTCACTTATTGAGGCAGTCAATGCCATAGACAATCCTGCTGAACGGGAGTCGCAAGTCGTAGAATCTCTGTGCCAAGCCATACAAGGATATGGAACAAGGTACACGTTACCATTTTGCTTCAAGAATTCCGAAGGTTCTCGGACAAGCCATCATTTGATTTTTGTGAGCAAGGATTTCAAAGGATATGACGAGATGAAAAAAATCATGTTCGAAGAAAGTTCAAATCATCTTGACGGGGTTGCCGCATTTGAATACAATCCCCGCGATGTCATTTCACATCGACAGCAACTTTTGTTCCAGCTTTCGGCCCCATTGGAAGAATTGCGGGGAAGTTTGCTCAATTCCTATCGCGGGCAAACACTCGGTCCCAAAAACACTACAGTCAACGCTTCCAATCAATCCATCGATGTCCGTGCGGCAAATTGGGTGGTGTATGATGACCTCAATCGAAAAACAATGGTTGCGTCGGGATATGCCACGCTGAACTCCGGTGGCACGATCACCGGTTACACACTGGTCAATCCGGTGTCGATCACGATTCGTGACGCTTCGGACAATGTGACCGATAAGATTCAGGCCGCCCGTACCTCGACTTCCGGGAAACTGCTGGCCATGGACACCTTCGTGCAATCGAGTTACACTGCGTGGACGAAAAACATTTACACCGGCAACGACCTCACAGCGACACGGCAGTATTTTGTGATTCCCACAAGCGGCAGCGGCACGAAAGACGTCAATTACCATGAAACGACATACGGCTATGACACTTACGGTCACCAAAATCAGGTGACATCGCCGGACGGAACGATTACGAAAAACATCCTCGACTGGCGTGATCTTGTGACGCAAACTCAAGTCGGGACAAGCAGCGGCAACATGGTTCCCGTAACGGAAACCGTTTACGGCGGCGACGGCGAGTGCGCAACCTGCACCGGCAAGCAGGCCAATCCGCGTTTGGCCATCCGCTACGTTGACGCTTCAAAAATGCGAACCACCGAGTTCGGTTACGACTGGCGCGGGCGTCGCATCCACGTCCACGGTGAAGAGGACGCCGACGGGAACTCGACCTACTCGCTGGTCACGTATGACAATATGAATCGCGTCGTCAAAGACGAACGATTCCTTGCCGCCTCGCCCGACCGTCTCTTGGCACGTACTGAACAGTTTTACGACGAACGTGGCCGTGTCTGCAAAACAGTGCAATCCGTCGTTGATCCGGCTACCGGTAACGTCAGCGGCAAGATGCAGTCGCACACCTGGTTCGATGCGGCAGGACGTGTCATCAAGTCACAGGGGATGGGCGACAATTACTTTACAAAGAACATTTACGACTCACTCGGTCGTGTGGTGAAGAGTTATATTACAACCAATCCATCGGATACGACGTATGCCACGGCCTCCGTCATCACCGGCGATACGGTACACCAGCAATCGGAGGTTACCTACGACAACGTCGGTCAAGTGATCCTCGCGGCGAGTGTCGAGCGTATGGTTTCGCAAGTCGGAACGAGTGAACTCAAGATCGCCGCCGCGCCGAAAGGTCGCTATCAATTCAACGCCTCGTGGTTCGATCCGATGGGACGCCAGATTGCTTCTGCTAACTACGGCACAAACAACGACACGGCTTTGACACGACCGGCAACCGTTCCGACGCGGAGCGACACCGTTCTCGTCACGGAAACATCTTACGATGCGAACACAGGTCGAGCGTTTCGCACCATCGATCCGGTGGGGAAAGACCATCGCATGTTCTTTGACGCTCTTGGGCGAACAACAAAAACCGTCGCCAACTACACGACCGGCACTCCGGTAGCAGGCACGCCCGACAAAGACGTGACTGTCGAAACGACCTACCATCCGTCCGGCCAGGTAGCCACAATGACCACCAAAAACGCTGTAACAGGCGATCAGGTCACACGTTACGTTTACGGCACCTCGAAAACCACCATCGCTCCGATCATTTACCGCAATGACGTTGTATCTTGTGAAATTTACCCGGATTCCGACGATTTGGAAAATTCTTCAGGAATTTTGCAAAACGGTCCGGATGGTATTGCTGATCGCGTGGAATTTCAGTACAATCGTATAGGTGAACGAATTCAGCGAAAAGACCAAAACGGAACGATTCACACTTACGATTTCGACAACCTCGGCCGGTTGCTACATGACCGGGTGACGACACTCGGTGCTGGTGTTGACGGGACTGTGCGGCGGATTTCGACGGCGTATGACATCGTGGGGAATGTGAAGAGCGTCACAAGTTACGACAACGCAACCATCGGGAGCGGCAACGTGGTCAACGAAGTGAAGTACGAACTCGACACGAACGGCCTCCTCGCGAAGGAATACCAAAATCCATCCGGTGCCGTCAATGTTGCAATGACGCTCTACGTTGGTTACTCGTATGACGCCGCCAAGTCTGGCGACCTCTTCACAAAACGCCTGCGGCCGACGAGTCTGCGTTATCCGAGTGCAACGATGATCAACTACACTTACGGCACGTCCGGTTCCGTTGATGATCTGATCAATCGCTTCAAAACAGTGCAGAACGGAAGCACGGACATTGTCGATTACATCGACACGGGACTTGCAACTCCGGCCATCGTGAAATATCCCGTGCCCAATCTGACGCTGGATTACACGGTAACAGGGGCTTTGGATCGTTTTGGACGCATTACAGATCATGTCTGGAAAAATGCGTCCGGTACTGCTCTGACGCAGATCAAACACGACTATGATCGTGTCGGTAACCGTCTCTACCGCGAGGACGTTGCGGCAACCAGTGCCGGTAAATCCTTCGATGAACTTTATGCCTACGACGGCATGAACCAACTCATCGACATGCAACGCGGTAAATTGAACGCAACCAGGAATGGTTTGACGGCGAAGAACGCACAGGAGAATTTTGCCTTTGACGCAACCGGAAACTGGTCAACCTACAAACAGGACGCGACCGGCGCAGGCTTTACGTTGACGCAAACGCGAACGCACAACAAGGCCAACGAAATTGCAACCATTGCTGGTGCTTCAACATACGTAGCCAGCGATGCAAACGGAAACATGACCAAGTGTGTAAAGCCAGACAACTGGTCGGCGGCATTCGATCTCGTTTATGATGCCTGGAATCGTCTGGCACAGGTCAAGGATGGCTTGACTGTTGTTGCAGCGTATTCGTATGACGGTCTCAACCACCGCGTGAAAAAAATGGTTGGAAGTGAAACACGGTTGTTCTACTTCAATCAAGGATGGCAATGTGTGGAAGAGTACGTCGGCTCGACCTGCGACGCTCGTTACGTCTGGGGGTTGCGTTACATCGACGATCTCGTCACATACCGCAAAGGCTCGACCGATTACTACTCCGTCGCCGATCCCAACTGGAACGTCGCCGCCTTGACCAACACTGTCGGCGTTGTCCAGGAACGTTATACCTACTCGGCCTTCGGAAAAATGAATATCTTCGACGGGGCGTTTACTGTAAGAGCAACGTCAAGTTGTAACATCACGCGAACTTTTACCGGCCAAGTCCTCGACAACGAAGCCGGATTCATGCTCTACCGCAACCGAGTTTATCACCCGACTCTCGGTAGATTCGTACAACGTGATCCGATTGGGTATCGTGGAAAAGATGTCAACTTGTATCGGTATGTTGGGAATAGAATAGCACTTATGGTTGATATGTTTGGGCTGAAAACTACTATTGTTATTAAACCTGTACAACCTCCAATACCTATCCCAAATGATCCACTACCACCTCCTTATTCACCAAATCCACCAAATGCGACGCTAACACCTCCTGATGATGAAATGAAAAAATGGTGTTGTCAAGAACAACGAAGAAAAGATTTAGCGAACGGAGAAAATGATTACAGTGGTACTGTCGTATGTTGTGACGGTGAAAAAGTTTCATGTGTATTTGGATATGAACCTACTCCGTCACGTCCGTTGAATCCGGGAGAAGTAGCTTTCAATAAATGCACAAAACTACATGAAGATTTACATCACAATCATATAAAAGAATGTGAAAAGAAAAAAGGAGTTTGTCCAACTCAATTCAAAGTAGATCCTAATAAAGCCGAGTGTGATGCCTATCGCGCAGGAATTTCTTGTTTAAGACTTGCTTATATTAAACTTATGTTTGATTCTGATTATTTCGAACAGTCTGATTATCTTGAGCGGCTTCAGTCTCAACAAATAATTAGTAATGCAATTAAAACCTTTATTGATTATGCTAACAGTGAATATGACTGTGAAAATAATGGAGGCAAGTTAAAGTAAGAGGCCGCTTGGAAAATAATATGTTGAAAACACATTGTTTACGTGAATTTTATTTATCGATTTTTTTGTCATGGGCACAGCAAGTATGCCTGTGGCGAGGACGGCGATGGTCATTATGAAATTCACATCAACACGATGGAGGGTGTGTGGTCGTTTATTTTCAATACAGTGATTTATAATTTTTTTCGATCTGGGTATATACTTTACGCCACCACTCCTTGTTTTTCAGTGCAAAACACATGCCGGTTGTTCCGTTGAACAGCAGTCGATTTTTTGCGATAACATATTGAAATAAATATAGTTGTGGCAATTACAGCCCGTATTGAAGATCATGTGAGGTGGAGTAAAATATATACCCAGTTTTTTCAATAAATCATTTTGTTTGTGTAATCTGCGTGTTTTGCCTGTATTTACGAATGCTGATTAGCAAACTTTGTAATAGTGGATTTTGAATGGAACTTTAGAAACTGTATCAAAATAAACACTCCAAATTGTACGATATTGTTTCTCGCAGAGTCCGCAGAGAATTTATATAAATAACTCTGCGACCTTTGCGTTCTCTGCGAGAAATAATGACGTGGTTATTTTGATACTGTTTCTTATGCTAATGGAGGTCACGGTTATGATGAAAAATATACAATTTGTATGGATTGCTGGTTGCATCTTTTTTCTTTTTGAAAGCATATTGTTTTCGCAAGAAACACAAGAATGTTCTTCGTGTGTCGAGGACAAATTGTCATTACCTGAGTCAAACGACGAGGTAACTCTGTTATTAAGTTTCCATAATAGCTTGGGGTTGAAACCATTAAAGCCAAGCTATTCTTTTATCCAGCTCGTTATATGGGTTGACGGACGAGTGCTTGCCGGAAAAGAAATGTCGAGAGAGGAAAACGCAAATGCTAAAATCATCAATTATGAATACTGTTTTGGAAAGATCGATTTGGAGAAAGTCCAAATGTTACTTCATTCAATTGAAACTAACCTGCAACTCAGAAACCACCAAACGAGAATACAGAATCTGGGACCATCAGCTAGTACATATAGACTACATGTAAATTATGCCGATGGAACGTTGGAGGTAATAACATGGGAACGATACGAACTTGCCAGTTTATACCCCAATAGTAACGTGATATTTAGTGACACTACTTCGGAAAGAGAGGTGTTATTGTTGCCCGATTTTTACAAAGGTTGGAAAATAATTAAAAAAGACATGTTTGACATTCGCGATGAAATTTTGTCGAACTGTGAATTGGTTGATGTAGAATGGAACCAAAAAAAACTATTTGTTCGAGATAAAACAGGAAAAACGATTTTGGAATGTGATCGTCCACTTGCATCAAAAAAGACCATTGACATGGATAATAATTGTGATTGATCGGGTTGGGAGTCGTTCAAAACTCCCCGATTCAGCATCGGTAGCGATTCATTTTGCTACATGTCAAATGTTCTTCATGCGTCAGTTTTTTTGTACAACGTTCGACACCATACAACGCGCCGATCATATTGAGCACTTCTTTCAATGCCGGTTGTAATAATATCCGCGCATCGAAAAAAATGGCGACGGCAATACGTCCAACACCGAAATACACAAAAAGTCAACAACTCGGTTCCTAGAGCAGACACGAATAACTGTGAAACAAGACCCGCAAGAACACTCAATATAATCTAAAATATTTTAGATATATTTCACGTTTAATTTGTTTTTCCTCAGTTGAAATGAGAGGAAAGTCAAATGCATCATTCGCTCCAGTTGACTCCTCAAAAAGAACCACAGAAACACATCTGGCTTCTCCCCAATTATTTGGACCAAAACTAGCAGATTTCAAATAATCCTTCCATTGCTCGCAATAATCACGTTTTTCATCGATTAAATAAAGAAAACTTGGTTTTTCATTTGAATTGTCAACGGTAGGTAGAACCTCCCATTGGGCACTACCTTGGTATGAACTTTGCCACCTAGCAAAACAAATAAAAAATGATTTACTATTTAATGCATTACGTATCAAACAAATACACGATTCAGAAAAAGATGGTGGAAATCCCGCACCACCACCATCATCTTTTGGATTTGTATCCTCTATTTCAAGCGACCAAGCTAAAGGAGTAACAGAATAAATTTTTGGATGATATCTTTTTTCCTCTTTGTTACAATTCTGTAACCTTGATACAGCTACCATAAAAATACTGCGATCTTTCATCAGCCACAAATCATAATTAAAATACTCAAACTTTTGTTCGTCGCCTTCTGCAATCAATAAAGACACACCATTCTCATCGTGTGTTGTTTTGCTATCATTACCAGCGATAACGATGGGAGTTCGTATAACTTCCATTTTTGTTCTATTTGGTCCAAGAGGAGTGATTTTGGGATTTTTGTCAAAATCTTGAAAGATAAATGTATTTTGTCTTCTATAGGACAATGCGTAATGAATGTCCGCCATATCTTGCGAATAGATCATATAATTGCACGATGTAATAATTAGAATTTGCAATAAACAATTTTTCACCATGTTGCGCTCTTTTCTATTTTGGCCGTATAATAACACTATTCGTTCATAAACTATTTCATCATAGTTGTACTGTTGAAAGTAAATTTTTGTTAAGATGCGTAATTTCCGTAAAAACAAGGCTGCCACGATTCTGAATCGAAATGAATTTTTTGTTCATAATTGATTCAAGTCAAAGTTATGCATATTACCAAAAGCACAGGACTATTTTCACTGTTTTAACAAAAATCCGGAAAAATTTTCAAACGCCCAATCAAGATAAGCGTCGGTCTCGATTTGCGAATATATGTATCCACTTGACTCAACCTATTCCTTAATATGGGATTTTTTCTTCGGGGCGACGATCTGGTGATAGGGTGTCGCCTCCATCGCCACGGCTTGTTGCATCAAGCGGTAAAACAACTTGCCGCGATGGTGGGACATCCGACGATTAAACCGAAACGCAAATTCATCAAGGTAATACCCCAAATGCTGGGGACTCACCGCACTTTGATGCGTACCCAAAAGCCAACGTTTCAACAGCGA
>Ga0082212_10010767_pt1 | contig 11665 bp, 11 predicted proteins | sample TergutNt197P3_FD_71548 | JGI IMG/M metagenome (GOLD analysis project Ga0082212, IMG submission 71548) | Neocapritermes taracua P3 segment gut microbial communities from Petit-Saut dam, French Guiana - Nt197 P3 | ecosystem: Host-associated > Arthropoda: Insects > Digestive system > Gut ... | reverse complement strand
AAACTAACTTCTTAATATCTATCTTTGAAAGTTTTACAGGTGTTTCGACCGCTATAATCGAGTTTACCTTTGTTTTGAAAAAAAGAACCATTTTCGAGAGAATATTTGTAAATCATTTTTCAGCATACAAAGGTATATGAAATTTTCGATATTACACACAGACGGACAGAAATTATTACCGGATTGCAAACTGCATAAACGAGGCACGTATGCCTAAGCGTTCTTGTGTGCTATCACATAAGAACGTAAAACGTGGCAACCGAAAAAAAGGCGTTGACCTTTCGCTGCTCGCAAAAAATCAACGCCTCTCCAACGGAACGGACAAAAACTATTTTGCCGACTTGGCAAGCAACTCCCTGTCGTAACTGATATTATTCACCCATTCATCATACTTGTTATCCTTGTAAAATGCCAGATAATTGAAATTTTGAGGGACATTCAACTGATAATGCATCGATTCAATCGGCGAATCATAACCGTTTTGTTTCCTGTTCCAAAGACACAGTTCCAAAGCAACGAAATCGCTTAACGAATCTTTTGTGTAAAGGATACAGTACGAAGGTGTCCAATTGGTTTCGTCGTAATCGGGACAATATTTTCCCGCTTTTTCGTTCCATTTGTACTTCTTATTCCACACCAATACTTCCTTTTTCAAAAAGCCGCCTTCTTCCCCATAGGTGTATTTCGATACCTGTGTGCGAACACACATACCATATCTTCCCATTTCGTGTTTGGTTCGTGAAACCACTCGCCCTTCTTCCCATACCGTATCATAAAACGGTTGATCCTGTGCTTTGCTTACAAAACCATTCATCAAAATAATGACAAACGCAATACATACTTTTTCTAAAATACTTGTTTTCATAATGATTTAAATTTTAAATTGAATAAATTAATTTTAATATTTTCGATGATGCAAAGGTATGGCTAACATAAATGTAAACAGGTTATACGAAAACTATCAATTGTTAATGGAATGTTATTGTTTTGCAGCGAGGATATTTATACGCCATAGTCCGCAGGACTGAACGTAAGTAACCCCCAATGAAGCGAAGCGATTGGGGGGAATTGGGGGGAGGAGAACCACACTACTCCTCTCAACCTGAAAGGTTGAATTTTACCAAACATGCTTGCAAAATTAAAATTTTCATCTAACTTTGCAAACGTAATCAAAACCAAAACCAATAATTATGGCATATACACAAATTCTTTATCACATTGTTTTGCGAACTAAACGAAGTAAACGGTCTATTACACAAGAAAATGAATTTATTTTGTCGGATAAATTATCTACAACACCATCTAATTTTAACCCCTCCCTTATCTTTAAAAGCCCCCTTAGTAGCACATTATATTCATCATTCAGCCTCCCTTATTCCTTTATTCCCTTATTTTTGTTATCTTTGCAGACGTTTAACTAAAAAATATCCAATAAAAACTATGGAAGTACAATACAACAACCTTTATACACATTTCGTCTTTACGACACAGAATAGGTTTCCAAGTATTCCAGAAATTCATCGTGAACGCATTGAAAAGTACATCACAGGCATTGTCAATAATCATCAATGTAAAATGTATGCTATTTATGCTAATCCCGAACACGTTCACTTCTTGGTATCACGCGACCCCGCTATGAGTGAAAAGGAATTAGCCGATTTAATCGCCAAAGCGTCCGAAATATTTATCAATAATAACAGGTTGTGTAGAAGTAAATTTTATTGGCAGACTTCCTGTTCAGCATTTTCTGTATCGAAAAGAGAGATTGACAAGGTCTGCAAGTATATTTTAAATCAACCAAATCACCATAGAAAGCAAACATTCACAGAAGAAACCGACAGATTTCTAAAATTTTATCAAAAGGCTACGAAGGGGGCTGTTGGGGATAAGGGAGGGGATTGAATGATATATATAAATGCTACGAAGGGGGCTATCGGAAATAAGGGGAAAAAATTATTTATCCAAATCACCCATTTGTTAACGGAATGTTATTATATTTGTAGTCGAATTATAACACTCAGGCGGCGTGAAAACTAAATATATATATTTAATCACTTGTGTTGCACTTGCTTCTATTGGTAATATGCAGGGAATATGGCTGGGTAGAACTTACAAATTGTCGCAAATAGAGTTTGAGAAGAAAATGAGTATATCTTTTATTCATTCTGTTGAAAAAGAAGCAATATTACGATTTGATGACCCTGATAGAAAAGGGAGAATAGATGGTAGAATAGTGGAGGGAGTTCAAATGGACTATGACCAATATACCAATAATAGAGCATTGCAAGATTTTTTATATAAAGAAGATTTTCCTATATCATTAGAAAAAGTAGATAGTGTTTTCAGCGAAAAAATAAAAGAAACTTACAGTAATTTAGAACGCAATTTTATACTGACTGATTCATTGGGAAATATCATTCAAGGAAAGAAAACTATTAGTAGTCGTTTCAACTACGAAGAAACGATACAATTAAGAAATGTTGACCCCGAATACATCACCCTTATCGTTTCATCGCCTCACAAAATCATATTCGGGAAAATGCTTTTGTTGCTAATCGGCACGCTCTTTTCGGCGGCTATTGTTACATTCGGCTTTGCATCACTGTTGAAAATTATTCGCCATCAAGACAAAATAGCAGCCACACGACAGGATTTTACCCACGCTATGATACACAATATGAAAAATCCGATAACTTCTATTCTTATGGGAGTCAATTCGCTGAAAAGCGGTAAGATAGACGACCAGCCGCAAATGAAGGAGAAGTTTTATTCAATCATAGCCAAAGAGGGAGAACATATTCTCAGTATCACAAACGAGATATTGGAAATTGCTATGCTGGAAGAACAGCAGGTCGTTTTGTCGAAGCAGCAGATTAATCTGTCCGACCTGTTGAGAAGTATAACAGAAGCATATACGTCAAATGCAACGAAAAAAGTGCATTATCATATCGAGTTAAATGAAGTAGAAAATATCTATGCCGATTTGCATTATATACGCGAAGTGTTTAATAATTTGATAGATAATGCCATAAAGTATTCAAAAGAAAATGAAGATACGGAAATTTCCATAACAAGCCGCCATAAAGACAATCATACGCAGATTGTTTTTAGAGACAACGGCATCGGTATTTCTGCCGAAGACCAAAAGAAAATATTTCAAAAATTTGAACGTGCTATGGCTGTGATAAAAAGTCAGAACAGGAAAAGCGGTTTCGGATTGGGATTAAATTTTGTATATCAAGTGATTAAAGCCCATAGAGGAACGATAGAAGTAAACAGCCGTCTGAGTGAATACAGTGAATTTATAATTAATCTACCCAACGATGGAAACGACAAAACTGTTATTGGTTGAAGACGATGAGAGTATAGGATATATCGTTAAAAACAGTTTGGAACTGTTTGTCGGCGGCTACGAAGTTGATGTAGCCACGAATGGTCAAGAGGGACTCGAACGCCTGAAGTCTTTCACGCCCGACGTGATTGTATCGGATATTGAAATGCCTGTTATGAACGGTATTGAGATGGTCAAGACAATCAGACAAACGGATACGGACATACCAATTGTCTTTGCTACGAGTAGAAACACATCAAAAGATGTTACTGTCGGTTATGAAGTCGGGGTGGATAATTACATCAAAAAGCCCTATACTCCCGAAGAATTGGACGCCCACATCAAAACGCTGATTAACTTGAAAAACAACAGTAAGTCGCGGATAAAGAACGCTGTTTATAAAATCGGTAAATATACGTTTGAGCCCAAAAACTTCGCCCTGTATGTAGATGCTTCGGACAAGAAAACCATAACGGCAAGAGAAAGCCAAATCCTCGAACTGCTGTTGCAACACAAGGGAGAGATTGTTAAAAGAGAGGAAATCCTTGATACTTACTGGAACAAGCAGGACACAGTTTTCGCCTCTCGAAGTCTCGACGTATTCATCACGAAACTAAGGAAGTATCTATCGAACGACCCTGCCATTTCAATCAAAAACGTGAAACAGGTCGGCTTGGTTTTGGAGTTTGATTGAGAACGGTTTTTATTTTGTAACTTTGCGGCTTGAAAGAATGTGTATTTATCCTTGTAATTGATAAACTTATGACCATAGACATAATAAAAGACGACGAAAAAAGAAATAAAATAAGGTTTATATCCTTCATTATTCCCGAATTTGCACGCGCATATAAAATGAATAAACAGTCGGCATACCGCTATCTGAAAGCGTATGGGGGGCTCGATTTTCTGTTTGAAAATTGGTGGGCTTTGCATACCGATAATCCGTTATATGCAGTTAGGGATTTATACGATATTTGTTACGAAAATGGAGGTCCCGCAAAATGAAAGTTTATCACGGAAGTTATACCGAAATTGATAAAATAGACTTATTCAAAGGCGAATTGGCTCGCGACTTTGGACGTGGTTTTTATGTGACAAATCTTCACCGACAAGCAGAATATTGGGCAACACGTAGAGGGAAGCAACGTAAAACCAAGAGCTTTATCAATGAGTATGTTTTTTTTGAAAGCGCCTTTAGCGGCGACTATTTCAAAACTTTACGGTTTGCCGACTATTCGGAAAAATGGCTTGATTTTGTGGTAATGAACAGGCAAAACGATACGACTGAAAATCTGCATGATTATGATATTATTGAAGGCCCCGTTGCCAATGATGATATTGCTACACGAATAGCAATATATTTAGCGGGAAGTATTACAAAAGCCGATTTTCTCGAAGAGTTGAAGTTTAAACATACGACCTCGCATCAAATTGCTTTTTGCACACAAAAATCGTTACAGATGATAAAAAAAGCATTCAGCAAAATAGATTCAAGCGAAATGACTATTGATGATGCGATAACACAATCGCTTGTTATAGATTTTGAAATGAGTGATTATCAGGCAATAAATACTTATTTCAATTCAAAAACATATTCGCTTCTGATAGATGAATCCACCGAACTTTACAAGAAGTCATGGCAAGAAATTTACGAAATGTTGAAAGTAGAAATAAATGACAAAAACTTATTCACATAATCCAACCCTTACCCATTTTTTCAACTTCTTAAGAAGTCAGCCAGCGTGGACATTTATCTGTAACTTTTTACTGGTGATGCTGGTATTTACGCTGTCGCGTATTTTCTTTTTTGTGGTGAACAAAAGTTATTTTCCCGATGTCGATACGCCGCATCTGCTCACTTTGCTCAAGGGCGGAATGCAGTTCGACCTTACGGCTTTGCTCTATGTCAATTTGCTGTATATGGCTATGCAGTTGATACCTTTCCGATTCAGAAGCAACGCAACCTACCAAAAGACAGCACGTTGGATATTTGTGATAACCAACGGAATCGCTGTCATTATTAATTGCATAGACATACCGTTCTTCCGTTTTACCAACAGGCGGACCACCGCCTCTGTATTTTCGGAATTTGGCAACGAAGCCACCGGCAGTCTTTCCAAAATCATTTTCAGCGCTGTGGTTGAATATTGGTATGTTACGCTTTTTGCAGTCGCTGCCATTGCTCTCCTGTGGTTGTTCTACCAAACACCTCGAAAATATACGGTTTCTTCCCGCTCCAATATCGGATATTATTTGGCGCATACAGCCCTGTTTGTGCTTATTGTTTATTATTCGGTTATAGGCATACGTGGCGGATTTGGAGATTACACAAGACCCATTTCGGTCAATCATGCCAATAAATACGTGGAAAAGGGCACTGAAACGGCTATTGTGCTGAATACTCCCTTTTGTCTGATTCGCACAGTTCATAGAAAAGTGTTCAACAATCCCAATTATTTTGATAATGAAGCCGAGATGACCGCTCTCTTCTCACCAATACGCAACCCTGCTCCCCAAGACGAATTTAATCCGCTCAATGTAGTAGTGATTATTTGGGAAAGTTTTGGAAAAGAGAGCACGGGTTTCTTTAATCAAGACTATGAAAACGGAACCTATCAAGGCTTTACGCCTTTTATGGATTCGCTTTTTACGAAAGGACTTACATTCAAGTATTCATACGGAAACGGAACCAAATCGGTAGATGGTATGCCCTCGGTTCTATCGGGTATTCCGATGTTTATTGAGCCTTTTTTCCTCACCCCGTATTCGACTAACGACATCAGCAGTCTTACCGGCGCCTTGAAACAAAAAGGCTATTATTCGGCTTTCTTCCACGGAGCGCCTAACGGCTCGATGGGCTTTGAAGCTTATGCCAAAATTGCAGGGTTTGACAATTTTTACGGATACGAAGACTATAACAACGGTAGCGATTTCGACGGTACTTGGGCAATTTGGGATGAAGAATTTCTGCAATTCTATGCCGAAAAAATGAGCAGTATGAAACAACCGTTCATCACATCTATTTTCACAGCAAGTTCTCATCACCCTTTCAAACTTCCCGAAAAATACAAAGGCAAGTTTCCCGAAGGAGACCTCCCCATTCAGAAATGCATTGCCTATACCGATTATGCCATAAGACAATTTTTTATGAAAGTATCGCAATATGAATGGTATAACAATACTCTTTTCGTCATCACGGCAGACCATAGTCACCACCCTGTGCGCGACCTGTATTTTACCGACCTCGGACGATATGCCATACCCATTTTGTTCTATCATCCGGGCGGCAATCTGCAAGGATTGGTAGATTCCATTCCCGTTCAGCAAATCGACATTATGCCTACCGTATTGGGGTATTTGAATTACGATAAACCCTATTTTGCCTACGGGCAGGATATTTTCACAACAAAAGCCGAAGACAAATTTGTCATCAATTACAACAATGGAGTATATCAACTGTTGAAAAACGACTATCTACAGCAATTCGACGGTGAAAAAACCAAAGGCGTTTACAACTACAAAACCGATCCTTTGTTGCGTAACAACCTCTACGGACAAGTTGAAGGACAGGATGAAAGGGAAATGCTGACAAAGTCCGTGATGCAACAGTATTTTATGCGCATGATAGAAAACCGGCTGAGGGTTTCCGAATAAATCATGCCGTTGCATTGATTTTTTACTTATTTTTGCATAAAGATTATCTTCATTAATTCATGAGAAAATTAAAAACAATAAAAAATAAAAAACGTTTCAAAGTAATAAGACTGTGCTTGGTTATTATTTTGGTTGGTATTATTGTTATTGTTTGCAACAAAAAATGGAACGTATGGTTCGGTAATCCTGTCGAACCACCTTATGCAAGCAGCAATGTTCCCACGCGCATTCAACTTACACTGGGAAATAGCGGACAATTTTCGCGAAATGTCAGATGGCAATGCGGTGATACATTGGCTGTTTCAAAATTACTTATTGTACAAAGTACAATAAGTGATTCTGCCGCTATGGTATCACAATCAATGCCTTTTTTACCCCTTATTGTACAAGGTACAATAAGTGATACCGTTGCCATATCTGCTAAGGGAAAAATATTCCAAACGCAAGGGGGCGTCACTGTTTCGTATTACGCAGAACTAACCGATTTGACGGAAGGCGAATACAGCTACAGCGTCTGCACAGGCGATAAACAGTCGGATTGGTATCATTTTACCGTAAAACCCTACAGCGATAAATTTCGTTTTGTTTACATAGGAGATATTCAAGATACAATCGGAGGAACGGCCGGAGAAACGTTTGCCTCAATCAATCAAACGACAAAAGATGCTGATCTTTGGATACTCGGAGGAGATGTCATTGAACGTCCGCACGACCAATATTGGAATGAGTATTTTATCTCTATGGATTCCATATCTCAAACCACTCCTGTGATCGCGTGCCCCGGCAATCATGAATATTACAAAGGCATTATCGGTAAACTTGACGAGCGTTTTATTCACACTTTTTCCTACCTGATCGACAGCCGCAATGGCGGTCATGCCGTTTTCGATACACGCTACGGTAATGTTGCAATTATTATGCTCGACTCGAACCGTGATATTTGGACGCTATTTTCACAACATAGATGGTTCAAAAAAGCGTTACTAAAATCCGAAGATGCCCAATGGAAAATTGTGGTCTTGCATCATCCCGTTTATTCGGTTCGCGGAAAATATAATCATTTATTAATCCGGCGTTTGTTCGACCCGCTCATGAGAAAATATGGCGTTGATATGGTGCTGCAAGGGCATGATCATTGCTATGCCCGCATGATTACCAAAAACAACAATAATAAACTTATGACGCCTGTATATTTAATCAGTCATTTTTCACCCAAAGATTACCGTATCAAACGTGATGAAAAATACGACCGATTCGGAAACGAAATGAGATTTTACCAAACCGTTGATATTATTTCCGATACGCTTTCACTTAAAACTTATATAGAAAATGGCGAATTATATGACCATGTATGTATAGTCAAGTCCAATGGAATGGCACATATAATTGATAAAGCAATCAATATTCCCATACGGTTTAACACAATTTCATCACGAAATAAAAAAAAATAATCATCATATTTATGCATATTATTAAAAAAATGCATAATTTTGCAATCTGAATTAATGTGTTTATAGAAAATGATAACAAAAAATAGACGATTAGCGGCAATACAGGAGTTAGTAAATACACATTCTCCAAGTAGTCAAGGTAAATTATTGAAACTTCTACACGATAAAGGATTTTCAGTCACGCAGACCACTTTGTCGAGAGATATTAAACAATTAAAAATCAGTAAGATGCCTGACGATAAAGGAAAATATATATACACAAATCCCAATCAAGGAATTGGTCTTTCAACCCGGCTTATTAGTCGAAATAAAACTGTATTTAACTTGAATAGGGGATTCATTTCTTTCGAATTTTCCTATCATTTAGGCATTATTAAAACCCGGTCGGGATATGCTAACGGAATTGCTTTAGATATAGAAAATCACGCTTCCTCTATTATTTTGGGTACTGTTTCCGACAATAATACTGTGTTGATTATTCCTCGAGAAGGTGTTAGCAAGGAAGAGATTTATAATACCTTAGCTGCGATCATTCCCGGAATGAAACGGGCTGATGAGGATGGAACGGTCAATCTGTAAGAGTTTCGCAAAAAATGATCGAAAATCAAATTGAAATTTTAGTAGCCGGTGAACAACATCTCCGGTACATTCCTGTTATATTGCAAACCATTGAAGATGCGGCGAAAGTACGAGGTACGGGGATTGCCAAACGAACTCCCGAATACGTCGAACAGAAAATGCGTGAGGGTAAAGCAATTATTGCCTTAGTAGATGATGAATTTGCAGGATTTTGTTATGTAGAAAGTTGGGGAAATAAACAATATGTAGCCAATTCGGGATTGATTGTTGTAGAAAAATTTCGCGGTCATGGCTTGGCGCGGAAAATCAAAGAAAAGTCATTCCAACTGTCGCGGGAGAAATATCCCGATGCCAAACTTTTCGGATTGACCTCCGGAGCCGCCGTGATGAAAATCAATACAGCCTTGGGATACGTACCGGTAACATTTGCCGAACTGACCGATGATGAGGCTTTTTGGCGAGGTTGCCAAGGCTGCGTTAATTATGATATTCTGCAACGAACCGAACGCCGCTTTTGCATCTGTACGGCAATGTTGTATGACCCTAATAAAAAATTGATAATTGATAATTAAGACGGTGTCATTGCGGGCTTGACCTGCAATCTACTGTCAAATTAAATATGGTAAATGATTATAGAATATGAAAAAAGTTGTTTTGGCATTTAGCGGAGGATTGGATACATCGTTTTGCGCCATGTATTTATCGAAAGAAAAAGGATACGAAGTTTACACCGCTTTGGCAAATACCGGCGGATTTTCAGATGATGATTTGAAACGTATCGAAGAACGTGCTCACCGTCTGGGAGTGAAAAAGCACGTATGTATCGACATCACACAAGAATATTACGAAAAGAGTATCAAATATATGATTTTCGGGAATGTGCTGCGCAATGGAACTTATCCCATTTCCGTCAGTTCGGAACGCATTTTCCAAGCCATTGCCATTATCGAATATGCCAAAGAGATTGGCGCCGACTATGTGGCACATGGCAGTACGGGCGCCGGAAACGACCAAGTCCGCTTCGATTTGACTTTCGACGTGTTAGCCCCCGAAATCGGAATCCTTACCCCTACCCGCGACCTGCTGCTTACCCGCGAAGATGAAATCAATTATTTGAAGAAAAACGGCTATGAAGCCGATTTCACCAAAATGGAATATTCCATCAACAAAGGACTTTGGGGAACGAGTATCGGCGGAAAAGAAACATTGAAATCCGAACAAACATTGCCCGAAGAAGCCTATCCTTCTCAGTTGCAGGAAAAAGGCGAAGAAACTTTAAAAATTACATTTGCCGAAGGCGAAATATCTGCCGTTAACGGAAAAAACTATTCCGACAAGGTGAAAGCCATTCAGGAAATAGAACGCATCGGTTCGCGTTATGCCATCGGTCGCGATATGCACATCGGGGATACGATTATCGGTATCAAAGGGCGCGTAGGATTTGAAGCAGCCGCTCCCCTGCTCATTATCAACGGACATAAAATGCTCGAAAAACATACGCTCACCAAATGGCAACAATATTGGAAAGACCAAGTGGGCAACTGGTATGGTATGTTCCTGCACGAAGCACAATACTTAGACCCTGTGATGCGCGACATCGAAGCGTTTTTGCAAAGTTCTCAACGCAACGTAACGGGAACCGTAAGCATCCGTCTTCGTCCTTACGGTTATACACTGGTGGGCGTAGAAAGTGATTTTGACTTGATGAAAACCGACTTTGGCGAATACGGTGAAATCAATAAGGCGTGGACTGCCGATGATGCGAAAGGCTTTACGAAAATCACGGCTGTTCCGACAAAAATTTTCTTTGCCGCTCAAAAAAGGAATGGGAAATAGAGAAATTAATATGAAAATTAAGGTAGGAATCATCGGAGGAGCAGGATACACAGCCGGAGAATTGATGCGTTTGTTGATCCATCACCCGAATGTGGAAATCAGCTTCGTACACAGCACAAGCCATGCCGGAAACCGGATTACTAACGTACACGGAGGACTTATCGGAGAAACGGATTTGATTTTTTCCGATGCCTTTTCGTTCGATGATATTGATGCCCTCTTTCTTTGTTCGGCACATGGCGACAGCCGTAAGTTTATGGAAACTCATTCGATTCCGAAATCCTTAAAAATCATTGATTTATCGACCGACTTCCGCCACAAAGACACAGCAGACGGGTTTGTTTACGGTTTACCGGAACTGAATAAGCCGTCTATACAAACGGCTTCCCGCGTTGCCAACCCCGGATGCTTTGCAACCGCGGTTCAGTTAGCGCTCTTGCCGTTAGCAGCTAACCAATTGCTGAGACGAGAGATACACGTAAATGCCATTACCGGTTCAACCGGAGCCGGAGTGAAACCTTCAGCGACTACGCATTTTAGTTGGCGAGCCGACAATATTTCCATTTATAAACCGTTTGAGCATCAACATTTACAAGAGATAACGGAATCGCTGCTGCAATTGCAACCCGAATGGTCATCACCCCTGCATTTCATTCCGGTACGGGGAAATTTCACGCGGGGCATTTTCGCTACCGTTTACACTGCTTGCGATTTATCGCAGGAAGAAGTACATAAATTGTATTCGGATTTTTACCGTGAAGCGGCATTTACTTTCGTCACAGACAGAAATCCCGACCTGAAACAAGTAACGAAC
>Ga0082212_10010766_pt1 | contig 11669 bp, 9 predicted proteins | sample TergutNt197P3_FD_71548 | JGI IMG/M metagenome (GOLD analysis project Ga0082212, IMG submission 71548) | Neocapritermes taracua P3 segment gut microbial communities from Petit-Saut dam, French Guiana - Nt197 P3 | ecosystem: Host-associated > Arthropoda: Insects > Digestive system > Gut ... | reverse complement strand
GTGCTGCAACAAGTTCAGGGGTTTCGCCATGACAATCCAGGGTATTGCCAGCAATGGCATGGCTAGCAGTGCAAGGGTGGAAATGGATTGCAGGCTTTGAAATACGGTTTCATTGCCGACATCAACAATCAAAACGCCATATATGCCGATTAGTATGTCATAAATCGCGTGTAGCACCATGCATCCAAGCAGGTTTTTCGAATACAGATAGACGACGGAAAATGCTATTCCCGCGACAATCACGCTTATCGCAATCGTATCATCTCCGCTAGCAAAGGTGTTGACTACATGGAGCACGCCAAACAGGAACCCGCAGATTAGCACAACGAAAAACCGATTCCTTGCCTTGTCGCAGTATCTTGCTATCAACGCTGTCATCATAAGCCCCCGGAACAAGGATTCTTCAAACAGTCCAACGGTGATCTGCTGGAAAATAAACGCCGGGATTGTTGGTGCAAAATCTGCATGAATCCTGAATAGAAACAACATGGGGATAATTGTGGCAAAGTAAATCAAAATGGGGATGCCCGCAAAAATGCTTTTTGCGAAACCCCTGGTTGAAAATGCATATTTGAACCCGTTGGCTTGAACGGTGTATCCAAGAAGAATGATCGCAGGCACGGAAAATATGATCCTTAAAATTCCACCGAATAGATAGGCTGGCGAAGAGCCGATGAATGGAGCAACCAAAGAAAACGAGCCCATACTGGCAAGTCCATACAGGGCAAACACTACTACCACTGAAACGATTCCAAACAATATCGGTTTTTTCTCGGCAAGGCTTTTTAATTTGCTGCGTTTCTCAACACGATTTTCCATATAGAATCCCTCCCTCTCATAGGGATTATATACGTTCATTTTGCTCCCGTGTGGGTTTACGCATGAAAGGTCAATTATCGTCCGAAAGTATTGAGGAATATCCGCACAGCATGACAGTTGCCTTGAACCAATTGTTTTCATAGGAGTTTGTGACAACCCCCTCATACTTTTCAGCCACATTGTGGATGCTAACCATGCCCAGGGCATGGAAATCCCGATCCTTCTTGTGTGTAGCAAAGAGACCATTTTCCAAAACGGGCTCCACCGCATATCCGTTTTCCACCACCAACACCAATAGATTTCCTTTGCGTCGGATAGAAAGCGCTACTCGGCGCAAGGTCGCCTGTTCCGCTTGCGCGGCCGCCTCTATGGCATTGTCCAGCAGATTACCCAGCAGTGAACATAGATCCAGCGTACCGACAAGTAGATCCTTGTGAAAAACTCCATCGATCAGAAACTCCACCTGTGCCTGATCCGCCTCCAGGCGCTTCTGGTTGATGATCGCGTTTGCGGTCTCATTTTCAACATCGATGAGAAGACAGGAGAGCAGGTGTTCCTCATATTCCGATATGCTTTCCAGCGCTTTTTCATCGTCCCTTCCCTCGGCGAGCATGCGCCACTGCGCAAGGCTGTGTTTTAGATCATGGCTTAACACTTTGATGCGTTCATCCGATGCTTGCTTTCGCAGCAGGTATTGCCCGATCATGTCGTTTTGAGTTTTGAAGCGTCAGCATATTTGATTCGGTGACTTTCGTGAAGTATCGACAGACATAGTAGAACACGAAATACAGTAGGAACCAGGTGACCAGAAGCCACAGTGAACCGATCGTGACAACCAGTAGAATCTGATTCGCATCCTGAAGCCAGGCATCCATGTTGTTTAGGATGCCCAACACGGCGACTGCCGTAGAGAAGCCGATCAACATGCCCGTCCAGTACTTTTGCGGCATAAAGCGCCTACCTTCAGTATTGAGGCGTGCGATCACCAAGACAAATGCCGCATAGATCGCTATGGTCAATATTATGGACAGCAGTAAAAGAAACCAGCCGGATCCTTGTAGAATGCGGATGGTATAGAACGTCGACACGGCCTGCATGTTTGGCAACACCGTGAGAGCCGCATTCAGCACAATCCCGACAAGCAGGCCTGAAAATATATAGAGTGCGCAATTCACAATGCCAAAAAGAATCCGGTCCCTACGCCCGCCTCCCATGAATAGCACCGGGTACAGGATCATGATGGTGAAGAAGATGCCTCCTAGTAGATACCCGACCAGCGTCGATGTATTTTTCGATACCAAATTCAGTGCGGCACTGACTACGCTGAAGGCCAATAGTACCAGAATCAGACGGCGTCCCCGCAATTGCGTGCGAAGCCCGATAGTCCTGAGGTAGAAGTATGTTTGAATGCATGTTGCCGATGCCATTGTCAATAGTTCAATCAGTGCGATGATCATGAATCCGCCCACTGTTCAAATTCGCCCTTCCAGAAATTTCGCATATTTCTCCATCGAAGCTTTTCGGGCCTCGCGTTTGATGCCCATCGGAACACTCAACCCTCCCGTAAGCATGAACAGTCCGTCCTGAATGCCCTGCACATGATTGAAATTCAACAGATAGCTACGCATGACCAGGGCGAAAGACCGCACGTCTAGCATCTGTGCATATTCCGACAAAGGCTTGACCAGAAGTTCATATTCCGAGGTAACGGTTTGCAGGGTGACCCGCCTTGTTTTTTCAGATTTAAGATAGACGATGTCTGCTAGCTTTGTAGTCAAGCTATCAAGAACTCCGAAAGATCTGCATTTGAAAGTGATCTCATCCAGGCTCTTTGCTGATTGATCCAGCCGTTTCATGATGCTCATGACGACTTCGCTGATTTCAGCCTCGAGATGGTTCTTGAACACATAGCGATAGGCGCCATAAAGATAGCCTTCGCGAGACCGGTTCTCAATATATGTTGTGAATATGAGAAGAGAGGTTGTATGCAGTTCACGCAGTCTTTGCGCCACTTGAAACCCGTGAACGACCGGCATTTCTACATCCAGGAAAATGATGTCAAAGAACTGATTTTCTTTTTCTATCTTCTGAATCAGGCTTTTCCCGTCAGAAAACGTAAAAACGGCTACCTGTAGTCCTGCATCCGCAAATGATTTGGCGATCATTTGTGCGAAATGATCCAGGAATCTCAAGTCATCATCACATATGGCTATCCTAAGCATGATTCTCACCGGTGATCCATTCATGCATACCCTCACCCACTGGCAGCTACTGGCAGGACCCTCTTTGGAATGAAAGCCGCCGGGATACTCTACATATATATAGAACCATCGAGCGCATGGGATGGGCGGGCAACGCCCGCCCTACTCCGATTCCGGGTCTGGCTGCGAATAGATGTCCTCCTTTAGATGGAACCCATCCGATATGACAGTCTCCTCCATCGTATCCGCGGTGACCATGACGACATCGATGGCTACATAGGGGGTCGTGTAGGAACCGTCCACGATTTCCGTGATGGTGACATGCGAATTCGCATCCAGCCGATTGCGCTGCAGGTATTCTTCAATGGAGCCGCTCTCGGCCAGCTCCTGGCAGATGATCAGGGTTTCCTCAACCAGTGTGCGTATCGGCTTGTATACCGTCATGCCCTGCTTGCGCCTGACGATCCGCTGGCAGGCGGACAGATCCGCGTCCATGCCCACCACCTCCACATTGTCCAGCCTCGCCTCCGTCAAGGCGTCAGTGACGCCCCATGCCAGCGAGTCGTTGGCGCAGATGATGGCCGATATGCGCTCGCCAATCGTCGGTATCAGTCCGGAGACAAAATCATAGGCCTTCTCCCTAACCCAGCCCTCGGTCCACGATTCCGCCAGCACCTCGACGGCGCCGCTGTTGATGTGGGGCTGCAGGCGCTTCATGTAGCCGTCCCGTATCATCGTGCTGTTGTTGTCGTTTTGCGATCCGTTGACGAAGACATAGCCGCCTTCGGGAACCTTCTCCAATAGATAGGAAGCCATGATCTCGCCGACCTGCTCCCCGTTAAAGGTGACAAAGACATCTGCATCGGATTGGTGAATGAACCTGTCATACAGCACGACCGGTACACCCTTCTCCTTTGCCGCCGTCACGCATTGCTTTTCCTGTATGCTGTCATTGGGTGCAATGACCAGAACATCGATGCCTGTCTCCAGAAGTTCCTGGACCTGAAGCAGCTGCACGGACGAGTCCTTGTTTGCGTTACGTATATGCACGGTGATGCCCAGCTGCTGTGCCTTGGCGACAAAGATGTCACGGTCCCGCAGCCATCGATCCTCCAGCAGCGTCGCCATGGAAAAGCCAATTGTCAGTCCACTGCGCTCAGGGGTGCTTTGCCCGCCGCATCCGCCACACAGGGCGATGAGCAGCGTTAAGCACAATAGAAATACAAAGTGCTTCCTTTTCATAATGGTATCCTCGCTTTTCGTCGTGCATTCTCTCTATCGGTCTCTCTCGTGTCTAGCCTTCCTTGTACTGGCTTGCCGTCATTCCGGTGATCTTGTGGAACACCTTGGAAAAATAGTTGGGATCGTTGTATCCGACCGAGTAGGCCACGTCCTTGATGGAGCTGTTGGGCTGCCTTAGGAATTCCTTGGCCTTCTGGATTCGCACCTCGGTCAGCTTCTCACTGAATTTCTTGCCGGTGTCGGATTTGTACAACCTGCTGAAATAGAAGGGGCTCAAATTGACATAGGCCGCCACATCCTCCAGCGCCACATCCTCGGTGTAGTTCCTGGCGATATAGTATTCGGCCTTTTCGATGATATCCTGCCGGGACTTGATCTCCTGGCTTCGGTCGATGTACAGTTCCTCGCTTTCACCCTTGACGGCGGTTGCATCTGAAAACAGCAGGTGGCGGGCGTTGTCCGCATATGGTTCCGAACGAAGCTGCCTGACCGCCAAAAAGGCCTCGGCGCAGGACAGCCTCATCTGAAGGGTTCCCTTGTAGACGCCGCCGATGCCCATATGGACCGGCATGGCGTTGCACATGCCGTCCGTGTACAGCCAGGACGTGTCGTCGGCGTCATAGACAAACCCCACCGCCTGATTCTGCTGGACAAGGGTGATGTCGCAGTTGCTCTTTAGTTCGGCGTTCCTTAGTAGTCGCTGCATTTTCTCGTCTGTCAGGGCCGCGTCCCCCTCCACCACGAACACATACCCGGTTTTTTCCTCGTATCCCAGGAACGCGGCGCAGGAGATCAGGCAGGCGCTGGCGTCCGCACCGGGCAGAAGCGAACGCAGGAAATCCTTCTTGATGATGGGCGTGGCGAGTTCCATCCGCTCCCTCTGCTCCATCTCGTAGTCCAGATAGTCATTGCGGGCGCCGATGTCCTGGATCACCTTGTAGAGTGCACTCGTGAACGCAGTCTGCTTGACGGGCTTGAGCAGATAGTCGCAAGCACCCAGCTCGAGCGCCTGTGTCGCGTAGTGAAACTCCTGATAGGCCGATATGATGATGAAACGCACATTCTGGTCGCGTATCTTGATCTGGCGCATGGCTTCCAGCCCGTTGATGCCGGGCATCTGTATATCCATAATGACAATTTCCGGTCTCAACAGATCCACCTGCCGTATCGCCTCCCGCCCCGAATGGAACAGCCCCACGATCTCGACATTGACAACCCCCTGCTCAATCATGTATGCGATTGCCCGGGCTGCTATCGGCTCGTCATCGACGACCATGACCCGTATTTTTCTCACGGTCAACCCTCCTTCCGGGACAATGGCAGGATCAGCGTCACCCGGGTCCTGCTGTCGTCACTGTCTATGTGCAGCAGCTGTTCGGTTTGGGAGTAGACCCTTAACCGTTTCACGACATTGGCAAGCCCGATGCCGCTCACATGCCCCTGCGAGACATCCGGCCCCTTTTCCTTGTCCTCGCTGAACAGCGACTGGATCTTTTCGGTGGGAAACCGGTTGCCGTTGTTGGACACGCACAGCACAAGAGATTCATCACTCTGTGTCACATCGAGCGATATGAGGCCGGGTTCCTCGATCTGACTGACGCCATGCACATAGGCGTTCTCGACCAGAGGCTGAAGGGTCATGCGGGGCATCGTGTAGCCGTCAAGGCTGATGTCGGTCTCGCAGTGGCATTGGAAGGACAGTTTTTCCCCGAACCGGGTCGTCAAGAGCTGCATATATGCCTGCACATTGCTGATTTCCTCCTGCAGGGTGGCCTCGCCCAGTCCCGTCAGGTTGTACCGGAACACATCCGCCGCATTTTCAAGGTACTCGCACACCACGTTGTCACCCTGCATCATCGCGATTTTCGCCCCTATGTTGATGGTGTTGAAGATGAAGTGCGGGTTGATCTGGGCATGCAGCGCGCGCAGTTCCGTGGTTTGAAGCGCATTGTGCATCTCCAATGAGTCGATCCTCTGCCTTGCGAGTTCCTGCTCGAGAACCTGTTTTTCAAGCAGGCTGTTGACGCTTAGTTTCGTGTTCTGCACCATCACGTCAAAGGCGCTGTACAGGGTGGAGATCTCCATGCTGGTGTCGGGTGTCTGGATGTCAATGTCGTAGTCGCCCTCCGACACCGATTTCGCATGTTCGGCCAGGCGCATGATGGGCTGGGTGGTCTGGAAGCTGAAGACCAGGATCATGACGAACACCAGCAGCGTCGCGGACAGGAACAGGGAATACGAGATGACATTGCGCGTCCTGATCGCGGCCATGGCGCTGTCAAACTGCGCGGCGCTCTGAAGCAGCTCCCCGTTCAGGGTGCTCTTCATGTAGTCCATGATGTACCTGTATTCGCGGGTGGCCTGCTGATAGCCCTCTATGTATTCATCCGTCCTCTCGGCGCGCTTGTAGGTCATCACCTGCTCCACGGAGTCAAGATAGTGGTTGAGCATGCCCGAAAGGTTCTTGTGCTGCACACCGCTGTCGGTGTAGGAGGCGCGGGCGTAAAAACTCTCGGCGTCGGCCTGCACCAGGTTCCGGCTGTTGTAGTAGGACTGGAGGGCGTATGTGCTTCGGGAAAACAGGTAGCTCTCCATGTCGCCCTGGAGCAGCGTGACATGCTCGCTGGCCATCGACAGGCTGCGGCTCGTGTCCATCAGGCGCGATATCTCCCGCACCGAGATGGTGGGCGCCAAAAGATTGTACAGGCCCACCAGGAAGTTGATCAGCATGATGAGCACGAAGAACAATATCAGGTTTGTTCGCAGTGAATAGTGTCTATCCTTTTTCATGTCTACCCTATGTCCTCTTCCTGCTTGAGGATGAATTCCGAAACATTCTGCTTGTTGATGAAGTAGAGCGTGGTGGAGGAATAGTTGCCGTAGATGTCGCTGCCGAGTGAAGTCACCAGCTCGGTCACGGTCTGGTATCCGATCTCATATGCGTCGGGGCACACCGAGCCGTATATGATCTCCCGGTTGATATAATCCAGTGTCTCGGGCAGCGCCCCGTAGCCGATCAGCAGGACCGAGCCGATCAGCGTGTTGTCCAGAATGCGCTGGGCGAACATGGGTGTGCTGGTTTCCACCAGACAGATCACGATATTGAAATTCAGCACCTTGTTGGCGAACAGCATGTCCATCAGCTGCTCGGTGGCCATGAAGTCGCTGCCCACGATGTGCGTGCCCACGATCTCCGCGTTGGGATACCCGTCAAACAATTCAAGGACACCCTGCAGCTTCAGGCTGCGGTTGGCGGAGAGGTCCCCGTCGGACTTGTCCAGCACAAGAACGGCCCGGCAGTCGCCGAGAGTGGCCTCGATGGCGAGTGTGGCGGCGGAGGTGCCGATGCTGTAGGCGTTGGTCGCGATGTTGGGGGTCGGCGCCATGGTGCTCTGGCTTTCGTACAGCGCCAGCTGCACGCCGTTGCCCCTCGCTATGTCACACAGGCGCTGGATGTCCATGTCAGCATCCGCGCGAAATGCGATGCCGTCGACATGGGCGTAGATCCCCCTCTCCACCGCCTCCGTCAGGCTGTCCGTCTTGCCCTGCTCCAGCGGCACGATCTCGACATAGGCCTTGTAAAAATCAGCCGACTCCCTTGCACCCCCCAGGAACTGCTTGTAGAAGTAGGTGTCGGCGTTGTCCACGATGATCTGCAGATGATGCAGGTGGCCGGTGTCGGAGGGTGCCTGGATCTGCGGGCTCGTCAGCATGAGCGGAAACATGAGGATGACAAGAAGCAGCGACACGATCAGTACGATAAACACGGTTTTTCTCATGATGTTTTCAACCTCTCCAACCCTATTATATGGTAAAAGTCAACCAATTTACAGTGCGAATGCAAAAAAGTGGCATATACCGGACAGTACGACGGGACTGATCGCAACGATGAAGCCCAACATATTGTGTATTCATCCGCTTACGTGGCAGCCCTTGTGTTTGCTGCAACGCAAACCCCTGGGGTGCACGCAAAGGCCGTTCTGGAATCATTTGCGCAAAAGGCAAGAATTTACCCATCGCCCATGCCATTCGCTCTAATTGGGCAAAATTGTAAAGGTGAACAGCAAATTAATCAATTGTCAACAGGTTTTGTACACATTTATCATAGAAGCAGCAGTTTATATATATATGAACTGAAAAAAAGCACGAGGGAGAAAAGCATGAAAAAAACATTGGCTCTTATGATTGCCTTGCTGCTTGTGTTCGCGCTGGCGGCATGCGGCGGTGGATCAACTCCGACAGCGAAGGAATTCGAGTCCGCCGACATCTTCTGGTATAAGTTCGACGACCAGTATCTCACGGGCGTACGCAACGCCATGACCGGCTATCTCGATGGCGCCGGAATCAAGTATGAGCACTACGACTGCGAGGGTGACCAGGCCAAGCAGAACGATCTGGTTGACACCGCCATTTCCAAGGGATCCAGCCTGCTGGTGGTCAACATTGTCGACACGGCCGCCGAGGAAGCCGCGCTGAATATCGTCAACAAGGCGAAGACGGCGGGCATCCCCATCGTGTTCTTCAACCGCGAAGTCACCGACCAGGTCGTCAATTCCTATGACCAGTGCGTGTTTGTGGGAACCAGGGCGGCTGAGGCCGGAGAGATGCAGGGCGAACTCGCGGGCGAGGTTCTCGCTGCTGCGTTTGACAAGTTCGACCTCAACGGCGACGGCACATTAAGCTACATCATGTTCAAGGGCGAGCTGGGCAACCCCGAGGCGGAAGCCAGGACTCAGTTTGCGGTTGACTACTGCAACGAGGCCCTGAAGGCGGCTGGACTGCCCGAACTCGTGTACTATGATCCAGCCAACACGGACAAGTTCCAGGCTTGTGACTGGAACACCGAGCAGGCCCAGAACGCAATGGCCACCGCTCTTGGCACCAACCCCATGGACGGCGCAAATCCCATCGAGGTGGTTTTCTGCAACAATGACGGCATGGCTCTGGGCGTAGTCAACGCGCTGGGCGAAGTGGGCTGGAATACTGGCGAAGGCAATGCGATTCCGGTATTCGGTGTTGACGCAGAGGATTTCGCCATCGAGATGATCGGCGCCGGCAAGATGGCTGGTACGATCAAGCAGGACGGCGACGCGATGGCCAAGGGCATTGTCGAGTTTGTCAAGGCCACAAAGAACGGCACCGATTGGAAGGATGTGCTTAGCACCTTCAACGTGGATGCTAACGTGAACAAAATCCGCATCCCCTATGCGAAAATGAGCTAGTTTCTCTATTCTTCCATATCACCAGGCAAGGCGGCCCTAAATGGCCGCCTTGTTTCTTCACAATCCATGACGAAATAGTTTTTGTGTGCTACAATAAGGCAACTGTTTTCGAAAGGAACCGCCGCACATGAACGAATATATTTTGGAGATGAAAAATATATCAAAAGCCTTTCCTGGCGTACAGGCGCTGGACGATGTGAGTCTATGCGTCCGTCCGGGAACAGTACACGCCCTGATGGGAGAGAATGGCGCGGGGAAATCCACGCTGATGAAGTGCCTGTTCGGCATATATGACGAGGACGACGGGGAGATTTTCATTGATGGCCAAAAGGTGAAATTCTCATCCGCAAGACAGGCGTTGGAAAACGGTGTCGCGATGGTTCACCAGGAATTGAACCAGGTCCTGAAGCGGGATGTCATGGAAAACATCTGGCTAGGGCGCTTTCCCAAAACCCTCGGGTTTGTCAACCACGACAAGATGTATCGTGACACCCAGGAGATATTCAGGGATCTGGGAATCAGTGTGAATCCCAGGACTGTCATGAGAGACCTGTCGATTTCCATGCGACAGATGGTTGAGATCGCAAAGGCGGTTTCATACAAGTCACGGATCATCGTTTTTGATGAGCCGACCTCATCGCTCACCGATGTGGAAGTGGAGCATCTGTTTCAGATCATTGACAAGCTCAAGCAGGGGGGCAGCGGAATCATCTACATATCCCACCGCATGGAGGAGATCCTGCGCATCAGTGACGAGGTCACGATCCTGCGTGATGGCAGGTGGGTGTCGACGACACCGGCAAAGGACCTTACGATGGGCAGCATCATCAAGCAGATGGTGGGCCGGGAACTGACCAACCGCTATCCGCCTAAAACCTATGAACCCGGTGAGGTTCTACTGGAAGTGAAGGATCTGAACGCGCTTCATCAAAATGTGAGAAATGTCTCCTTCGAAGCCAGAAAGGGTGAGATTCTCGGCCTTGCCGGGCTGGTGGGCGCCGGGCGGACCGAGACGCTGGAAACCATATTCGGGACAGCCGCCATGCACAGTGGCGCCATTGCCATCAACGGAACCCGGGTGAAGCTAAAAAACCCAGCCAAGGCAATCAGAAACAAAATCGCCCTGATTACGGAGGAACGCCGCGCAACAGGCATTTTCGGTGTGCTGCCGGTGCGTGAAAATATATTGATCGCCAACATCAGGAACTACAAGCGGTATGGCCTGCTCTCCGACAGGGAGATGAAGAGGGACGCCCGGCGGATGGTTGATACGCTTAGGGTGAGGACCCCCTCGCTCAAGACAAAGATGATATCGCTGTCGGGCGGCAACCAGCAAAAGGCGATCATCGGCAGGTGGCTGCTGACGCAACCGGATATCCTGCTGATGGACGAACCCACCCGCGGGATTGACGTGGGGGCAAAGTATGAAATATACCAGCTGATGATTGATCTGGCCGGCCAGGGAAAAACCGTCATCATGGTTTCTTCCGAGATGCCGGAGCTGCTGGGTGTGTGTGACAGGATCATTGTGATGTCGGGTGGCCGTGTCGCGGGCGAGGTGAAGGCCGCTGAGACATCCCAGGAAGAGATTATGACGCTTGCGGCGAAATATGTGTAGGGAGGCAGAAAATGGGAAATGACAGTGCCAAGGTAAGAAGAATTCCAATCATCAGTGATCTTCAGGACAGGGTAAAAGAATTCAAAGCCCTGCCGAGAAAAGAACAGATGCGCAGGCTGGGTGACTTTTTCATCAACAACGCCCTGCTGATCACAATCATTGTGTTCGTCATCATCGTTGCCTGCCTGAAGGGCAGAAGATTCCTCATTAACGCGCCGATCGATGTGATCAAGCGGACTGCCGGCACGCTTGCCATGGCGCTGGGTGTCGCCGGCATCATATGCATAACGGGCACGGATCTTTCGGCGGGGCGGATTCTGGGCTTTTGCGCCTGCGTCTGCGCCTCGCTGCTGATCATTCCGGAAAAAAACAAGATGTTTCCAAACCTTGACATGATGAACACCCCCCTCATGGAAAAAGCCTGGCCTTTTATCGTGTTGCTGCTTGCCATGATAATCGGTGCACTGATTGGTGTATTCAACGGATTCTTTGTGGCCAAATTCAGCCTGCACCCGTTCATTGTCACACTCGCCACCACATTGGTGCTCCACGGTGTGGTGCTGGAGT
>Ga0082212_10010765_pt1 | contig 11670 bp, 8 predicted proteins | sample TergutNt197P3_FD_71548 | JGI IMG/M metagenome (GOLD analysis project Ga0082212, IMG submission 71548) | Neocapritermes taracua P3 segment gut microbial communities from Petit-Saut dam, French Guiana - Nt197 P3 | ecosystem: Host-associated > Arthropoda: Insects > Digestive system > Gut ... | reverse complement strand
AAGGATTGTTAACCAGAATGGCGCGGATCTGCTGTACGCGATGTTAGGAGTTAGGAGTTAGGAGTTAGGAGTTAGGAGACGGGGGTTACAGGACGGGGGTTACGGGACGGGAGTTACCGGACGGGAGAGTGAAGCGCAGGGTCCGACGGGGCCCGTAACGACGAAGGAGCGAAAAAGTTTATGCCGAATCCGCTGGTGGCGATTGTCGGGCGGCCGAACGTCGGAAAATCGACGCTTTTTAACAGGCTTGCGGGGCAGCGGCTGGCGATCGTAGAGGATACGCCGGGCGTTACACGGGACAGGCTCTACGCCAAGTCTGACTGGAACGGGCGTGGGTTCGATATAGTCGACACAGGCGGGATCGAGCCTCAGGCTGATACGGAGATACTGATTTTCATGCGCGAGCAGGCGATGCTCGCGATCGATATGGCGGACGTGATAGTATTTGTTACCGACATAGCGACGGGCGTCACCGCAGCGGACAAAGACGTTGCGCTGATGCTGCAGAAATCCCGGAAACCGGTATTGCTTGCCGTAAATAAGATGGATTCCACAGGCTCCGATAACCCGGATATTTATGAATTTTACTCGCTGGGTCTGGGAGACCCGATATCCGTGTCGGCAATTCACGGGCATGGTACGGGCGACCTTTTAGATGAATGTGTAAAACAGTTCCCGCCCGGGTCAGGAGAAGGCGGGGACGACGACGCTATCAGCGTGGCGGTCATCGGAAAGCCTAACGCCGGGAAATCGTCGCTGATCAATAAAATTCTCGGGGAAACGCGCGTTATTGTAAGCGAGGTCGCAGGTACTACACGGGACGCTGTCGACACGCCATTTGAGAACGAACACGGCAAATATGTGTTCATTGATACCGCGGGAATCAGGCGTAAGTCAAAAATCAGCGGCGCTATTGAAAAATACAGCGTTTTGCGCGCGCAAGTGGCTGTCGGGCGGTCGGACGTTTGCATAATAATGATCGACGCGCGCGAGGGCGTTACTGAACAGGATACAAAGGTCGCGGGGCTCGCGCACGAGTCGGGCAAAGCGAGTATCATCGTAATCAACAAGTGGGATCTGGTTGAAAAAGAAACAAACACGATGGAGAAAATGCGGCGCGAGGTCTTGCGCGATCTGAGCTATATGGCATACGCGCCGGTCCTTTTTATATCTGCCCTGACCGGGCAGCGTGTTGACAGGGTGTTTGAACTCATCAATTATGTAAACGACCAGGCGGCTATGAGGGTTACGACAGGTATGCTCAACAGCCTGCTGGCCGACGCGACGGCGCGCGTCCAGCCGCCGACCGACAAGGGCCGCAGGCTGAAGATATACTATATTACGCAGGCAGGAGTCCGCCCGCCGACATTCGTATGTTTTTGCAACAGCGCGGAACTTTTCCATTTTTCTTACGTGAGATATCTGGAAAACCGGATCAGGAGCGTTTTCGGGCTTGAAGGGACGCCGGTCCGGATGGTGATACGGGAACGGGGAGAGAGTAGAGAGTAGAGAGTAGAGAGTAGAGAGTAGAGAGTAGAGAGTAGAGAGTTAGAATGGGCGTAAGATTTCATTTTTAATGACAGGGGGGTGAACTTCGGATGGGACAACTCTTAAGAAAGGTTGTCCGTCCGATGAGGAAATGAGATTTTTTCTGGCGGTTCTGACGTCGGCGGCGCCGGCGTATATACTCGGCGGCGTGAACGGCGCGATAATTACTACCAGGCTGTTTTATGGTAAAGATATCCGGAAGTTCGGCAGCGGGAACCCGGGGCTGACTAATTTTTACCGCGTATTCGGCAAAGGCGGGGCGCTGCTTGTTATCGCAATCGACGTATTCAAGACTGTCGCGCCTGTCCTTTTCGGCGGCTGGTTGTTCGGCAAGTATTTTGACATGACGCTGCTCGGGCGGGCGATAGCAGGCTTTTTTGTCATGCTGGGGCACTGTTTCCCCATATTCTATAAGTTTAGAGGCGGCAAAGGCGTCATGGCCGCGGGAGCGATTTTGATAGTTATGGACTGGCGGATGGCTATCATAGGATGGGGAACTTTCCTGATAGTGACCGCGCTGACGCGTTACGTATCTCTTGGGGCTATGTCAGGCGGGGCTACTTTCCCGATATCATTGCTTATATTCAGACTTGGCGGCCCCTGGGAATTCACCGCTATGCTTATGTGTTCGCTGCTTTTGATTTTTCGCCATGAGGCTAATATAAAACGGTTGATACGAGGCGAGGAGTCAAAGTTCAGGATACGAAAGGACTAGCGCGCTGATAGCGCGCAGGGGCTAGGAGTTAGGAGTTAGGAGTTAGGAGTTAGGAGTTAGGAGTTAGGAGACGGGGGTTGCGTAAAGAAGCATGGTTGTGAGGCGAAAGTAATGAATATTTCGGTTTTTGGCAGCGGCGCGTGGGGTACGGCTATTGCGCTGCTTCTGCGCGATAATGGGCATGAAGCGACGATTTGGACGAAGTTCGGCGTTGAGGCGGAGATCCTGCGTGAAACCCGGAAAAACCCGTTACTGAGCGGCGTCGCGATACCTGAAGATATTAATATAACGACCGACATAGCAGAAGCCGCGAAAAGCGCGGGGGCTGTTATCATAGCCGTGCCGTCGTATGCTGTGCGCGTGACGGTTGAGGCATTGCGGGGGATGATCGGGGAAGGCAGCGTCGTTATCTGCATGTCAAAGGGTATCGAAAAGGACACGGCAAGCCTTTTTACCGGTATCATAAGGGGCGCACTCGGGGAGGGTACACCGATAGCGGCGGTATCCGGCCCGACACACGCGGAGGAAGTGGCCCGCAGGATACCGACGGCATGCGTTTCGGCATCGAGGGACTTAGAAGTCGCCGAGCGTGTACAGGGGCTGCTGATGAACGAGTATTTTCGTGTGTATACATCGAACGATGTCATCGGCGTAGAGCTGGGCGCCGCATTGAAAAACGTTATAGCGCTCAGCGCCGGCATCTGCGACGGTCTTGGGTTTGGGGATAACACCCTGGCGATGCTTATGACGCGCGGTTTGGCTGAGATGGCTGATTTATGCGTCGCTATGGGGGGGAGAAAAGAGACGCTCGCAGGGCTTGCCGGCCTAGGCGATCTGATAGTAACTTGTATGTCGCGCCATTCGCGCAACAGGCGCGCAGGCGTTTTGATAGGCAAGGGAACACCGGTATCCGGCGCGATGAAGGAAGTCGGGGCGGTAGTGGAAGGTTATTACGCAGCTAAATCCGCGTGGGAATTGTCGTCGACTATGGGGATAGAAATGCCCATTTGCGCAGAGGCGTATAAGGTTCTGTATGAAGAAAAGGATCCGCTCGAGGCAATCAAGGGCCTTATGGGCCGGAGCGGCAAAAGCGAGCATGACAGGGGCGAGGAAACATGGGTCACGAGGTAAAGTTATAATTTGCGTGTCTATTCAGTACCTTGCGCTCGGAAGCCGTTTTTTTGCTTCCGATGCGCTCAGAGTTTACATCCATGGCGCACACTGATCGCCGCTCCGCATCCGTGCTCCGCTATCGGAATCAAAAAAACGGCTTCCGAGCGCAAGGTACTGAATAGTAATTTGCACAACTACTGACTCAAGGCTCAGCAAAAGCAACGTAGGGGCGGCCTTTGGCCGTCCGCATAGGAAGGTCTGGAGTATAGGAAATGCAGAGGCGGACGCCGTTATCATTCAGAGAGTACCTTAGCTCACTCAAAGGTAAGCGTGTCGCGGTTGTCGGCGCGGGGATCAGTAACTCGCCGCTCATCGAGGCTTTACTGTCAGCGAGCATTGAAACCACGGTGTATGACAAGCGAACGCGCAGTGAGATGGACGGGGCTGCGGCGCGTTTTGAAAGCCTTGGAGCGGAGCTAAGGCTTGGCGCGGATTATCTCTGCGGGTTGGAAGCTGACGTGATTTTTCGTACTCCGGGGCTGATGCCCGCAAATCCGGACTTGTTTGAAGCCGTAAAGCGGGGAGCGACGCTGACCAGCGAGATCGAAGCGTTTTTTGATGTTTGCCCTTGTAAAATAATTGCTGTAACGGGCAGCGACGGAAAAACGACCACCACATCAATAATCGCGGATATATTGAAAAGGGAAGGCAAGGCGGTACATGTCGGCGGGAATATAGGAAAACCGCTGCTTTGTGAAGCGGATGCTATGCGCCCTGACGATATCGCCGTTCTGGAACTCTCGTCGTTCCAGCTCATCACTATGAAAAGAAGTCCTGACATCGCGGTAGTTACTAATGTAGAGCCGAACCACCTCGACGTCCACAGCGGCATGGATGAATATATCGGGGCGAAACGCAATATATTTATCCACCAAAAACGCGCAGACAGGGCTGTTTTTAACTTTGACAACGATACTGCGCGCGATTTCGCGGATTCGGCCCCCGGCGAAGTCCTGTTTTTCAGCCGTCGTGAAAGGGTCGGAAACGGCGTCCGGCTCGAAGAAGGGGATATACTTGAAGCCATTAACGGGCGAAGCGAGCTTATCATGCGCGCTGACGAGATATTTCTGCCGGGCGCGCATAATATTGAAAACTTCATGGCGGCTTTCGCCGCAGTCAGGGACCTGGCGGGCCGCGAAACTATGGCGGAGACCGCGCGGACTTTTCCCGGCGTAGCGCACCGGATAGAATTTGTCCGCGAACTGCGCGGCGCCAGATACTATAACGACTCGATCGCCTCGAGCCCGACCCGAACGATAGCGGGCTTGCGGGCTTTTGACCAAAAGGTAATATTAATTGCCGGCGGCAAGGACAAAGGCATACCGTTTGACGGTTTAGGTTTGGAAATCGTTAAACATGTTAAGGCGCTGGTGTTAACAGGGCCGACATCCGGAGCTATACGCGCCTCGGTTGAAAAGGCGCCGGGGTTCAGCGGCGCGCCGGATATTGTTATTTGTGAAGATTTTACCGACGCTGTACTGTCAGCGGCAGGATTGGCGCAAGCCGGAGACGTCGTGCTGCTGTCTCCGGCTTGCACCTCTTTTGACAGATTTAAAAACTTCGAGGAACGCGGGGAGTTGTTCAGGGAGATAGTCGAGGGGCTGAGTTAGTGGTTAGGAGTTAGGAGACGGGGGTTACGGGGTGCGGATTATGGAGTCAGGAGTTAGGAGACGGGGGTTGCGGGGTGCGGATTATGGAGTCAGGAGTTAGGAGACGGGGGTTACGCAAGGGTGGGTTCCGTATCCGCCGGTAAGGAGGCAAATAATGGACATCGCGGAGATACTGATCGAACTGTGCTCGATTCCGGGACCGGCAGGATTTGAAGAGCGGGCCGCAAGACGCGCTCAGGAACTTCTTGATCCGTTTATGGACGAGACGTGGACCGATGTCATGGGGAATGTACTTGGCGTACGCCGCTGCGGCAGGGAGGGCGCGCGCAAACTGATGGTTGACGCGCATATCGACGAGATAGGGTTGATAATTACCGGCGCGGAGGAAGGTTTTTTGCGATTTGCCGCGCTCGGAGGCCTGGATGCAAGGATGCTGCCGGCTTCAGGCGTCACTATTCTTGCCGATCCGCCGGTTCATGGCGTCATTTGCGTCATGCCGCCGCACGTTCTGAAAAAGGAAGATACGGAGAGCAATATAAAAATCGAAGATATGTTTATCGACGCAGGTATGACGCAGGAGGAAGCGGTCAAGGCAGTTCCTCCCGGGACGCCTGGCGTAATGGACTGCGGCGCGCGTCGCTTTGGCGAAAACGACCTTTGTGGGAAGGCCCTTGACGACCGCGCCGGGTTTGCCGCAATAATTTACGCGCTGGAAATGCTTAAGGACACACGGCTTGACGCAGACTTATACGTTATGGCGAGCGTTCAGGAAGAAGTGGGCACGCGCGGAGCAGCGCCGGGCGTTTATGCCGTCGCTCCGGATCTGTGCCTTGTCATCGACGTCGGGCACGCAAAAACGCCGGACTCAAAACCGACGGAAGTGAAGGAAACGCTGGGAGGCGGCGTCATCATAAGCAAGGGGCCGAATATAAACGCGGGATTGGCGGAAATGGCGATCGATCTTGCAAGAAAAAATAATATAAAGTACCAGATCGACATAGAACCCGGCGGTAACAGCGGAACGAACGCGCGCGCGATCCAGATTTCGCGTGAGGGAGTGGCGACCGCGATACTCGGTATACCGCTGAAATATATGCACAGCCCGCATGAAGTCGTATCGATCGATGATATTGAAAGCACGGCGAGGCTGATTTGCGCCCTTGTCAGTGAGCGCGATGTTTAACATTACCGCGGAAGAATGATTATCAGGGGCGGGGTCCGTATCCGCCCGTCAGGAGTTGCTTATGAGTACGTTGATGGATTTGTTAAAAACTCTTTGCGCGATTCCGGGGGTTTCCGGCGACGAAGGAGACGTGCGTGAGTATATTTTAAAACGTGTCGGCGGGCGCGCTGATGACGTTACAACAGACGTTATGGGTAATGTCATCGTACGTAAAAAAGGCGCCAAAACGCCCGCGAAAAAACTTATGCTTTGCGCGCATATGGACGAGGTCGGCGTGATCGTAACAAACATCACGGATGATGGGTATCTGAAGTTCGCTATGGCCGGAGGCGTCGACAATCGAGTTGTCGTCGGAAAAGCCGTAATACTGGGTAAGCAGCGCGTACCCGGCGTGATCGGATGCAAAGCTATACACTTCACTAAAGGTAAAGATCGTGAAAAAGCTGCCGAAATCGACGATATGTATATAGATATCGGGGCGAGTAGCAGGGAAGACGCGGAAAAACTTGTATCGCTCGGCGATACGGGAGCGTTTGACGAGGAGATACAGGAATTCGGAGATGGCTTTATCAAGGCGAAAGCGATAGACGACAGGTTTGGCTGCGCAGTGCTGATATCACTTATCGAATCCGATCTGCCGGTCGACTGCATGTTCGCTTTCACAGTACAGGAGGAAGTAGGTACGCGCGGGGCTTTTACAGCCGCATTCCGCGCGGAGCCTGATATCGCGCTGATAGTTGAGGGCACCACGTCCGCCGATATGCCGTCCGTAAAGGAAAACAAGAAGATAACGAAACTGGGCAGCGGCGCCGTGATACCGTTTATGGACGGCGGAACAATATATGACAAAGAACTGTTCAACATGCTGACCGGTCTCGCTGAGAAAAACGGGATACCGTGGCAGACGAAAAACGTCATCTCGGGAGGGACGGACGGCGCGGCGTTCCAGAGGTCGCGCGCGGGGGTCAAAACAGCCGGGATAGCCGCGCCTGTGAGGAACCTGCACTCGCCGTCGTGCGTAGCCAAGAGCTCGGACATGGAAGCGGTATTCAAGCTTGCGCAGGCCTTTCTGTGGGAAATGGGAGTTAGGAGTTAGGGGACGGGGGTTACGTTGTAGGAGCGGCCACCCGCGTTCGCCCGCGAACGCCCGCGTCTGGGGTTACTTTGCACGGGCGGATCCAATATCCGCCCCGCTGAGAGGAAAAGCAGGACCAATGAATCTTTTTGAGATATCTGACCGGGTAAAAGAGTTATCCGAACGGGCTGTCCGGGACGCTGAGGAGCGTTTCAAGACGATCGACGCGATCTCTGAAGCCAACTCGGAAAAGGTGCTGTTCGCTTTCCGCCTGCATCGCGTTTCGGAGAATTGCTTCAACGGCACAACAGGCTATGGCTATAACGATAAAGGCAGGGAAACGCTCGACCGTATTTTCGCGGATGTGATGGGCACGCCAAGCGCGCTGGTACGGGCGGGGTTTGTAAACGGCACGCACGCGATAACAGCCGCTCTGTTCGCTGCGCTGCGCCCGGGGCAGAAGATTCTGTCGGCGACCGGGCTGCCGTATGATACGATCCGCGGCGTAGTCGGGATAACAGGTGATCTCAGAGGCTCGCTGAAAGAATACGGGATCGGATACTCGCAGATCGAACTTTGCGGCGACGGGAAGCCGGATATCGGGGCTGTAACTGCGGCTTTGCGAGAAGACAGAGACATAAAAGCTGTTTTCATCCAGCGGTCGCGCGGGTATTTGACAAGGCACGCGCTGACCATCGGCGAGATAGGCGAGCTATGCGATGCCGTACACAGCGTCAACGCCGGTATCGCGGTGATTGTGGATAACTGTTACGGTGAATTTACGGAAACTGCGGAGCCCGGAAACGCGGGCGCGGATATTGTCGCCGGGTCGCTTATAAAAAACCCGGGAGGCGGGCTTGCTCCGACAGGCGGATACGTGGCGGGCAGGGAAGACCTGGTCGAAGCGGCGGCGCATAGGCTGACGGCGCCCGGCATCGGCGGGGAATGCGGCGCGACACTGGGTATAAACAGGTCGTTTTATCAAGGGTTGTTTATGGCGCCGCACACAGTCGCGCAGGCGATGAAAACCGCGGTGTTCTGCGCGCGCTTATTTGAACTGCTGGGTTATGAAACGTCGCCGGGGTTTAACGATCCGCGTTCCGATATCGTGCAGATGATACACCTGGGCTCGCCGGAGCTGGTGGAGCGTTTCTGCAAAGGCATACAGGCCGGCGCCCCGGTGGACTCGTTCGTTACGCCGGTTGCGTGGGACATGCCGGGCTACGGGCATCCGGTGATAATGGCCGCAGGTTCGTTTATACAAGGAGCGTCAATAGAATTATCGGCGGACGGGCCGATGAGCGAGCCGTACAATGTGTTTATTCAGGGAGGCCTGACGTTTGAATCAGGGAAGCTGGGGGTAATGCTCGCGGCGTCTTATCTCGAAAAAAATCTTGACAATCATGGAAGCGCAGGGCTATAATTTCACCTGCGCCAATAGTTTAGCGGATTTGTGTAAAGGTAGCACGACAGACTCTGACTCTGTTTGTCTGGGTTCGAATCCTAGATCCGCTGCCATATGGGAAACGGCCTGCAATACCAGTGTTTTCAATGGTTAGCAGGCTGTTGCTCGTTTAGGGGAGATCTTCGGCGGCGGCGAATTCAAGACTCCTGATTTTTCCTTTGAAAAGTGCCGATTACTGCTATACGTTTTCCGTATGCGCCGATACATATTGCGTGCTTTACAACGTATATGTCTGTTGCTTTAATGATATCAAAGCGTATGATAATATATCGGAAAGGAAAATGAGGAAATGAAGAAAATGGAAACAGACGTAGTAGTGGTAGCTGCCGGATTGTCCGGGCTGGCTGCGGCGGCGACGGCCGCGGAAAGCGGCGCCCGCGTCATTGCGTTTGAGAAAAGCAATACCGTCGGAGGCGCCGCCAACATGGGCATGGGGCCGCTCGGCATCGGTACGAAGCAGCAAAAAGACATGATGGTCGATATCGACGTGGAGCGCGCGTTCAAGATGTTCATGGACTACACGCACTGGCGCGTCGACGCAAACCTCGTAAGGCGCTATTATGAAAATTCGGCGGATACGATAAGCTGGCTCGAGGATATGGGCGTCGAGTTTGCCGGGGCGTACAAGTATTTCCCGAAAGCCGAGGCGACATGGCATATCGTTGCTGTAAACGGCGGTATCGGGCGCAACGGCGGGGCGATCATGACTAAAGCGCTGATGGACAACGCGAAATCGAACGGCGCGGAGTTTTATCTTGAAACGCCTGTGACAAAGATACACAAAGGCGGCGATGGCAGAATATGCGGGGTCACAGCCCGGGGGCCCGATGGGGAGGATATCGAAGTCTCCTGCAAAGCCGTTATTATCTGTACAGGCGGCGCGGGCGACAACCCTGAAATGATAAAAGAGCGCATGGGATATATATTCAATAAGAACATGTTTAATTTCGCAATACCGGGGCTGAAGGGCGACGGCATAAAGATGGCCGGGGAAGTCGGGGCGGCGGAGTCTGAAATGAGCGTCGAAATGATATACATACTTCCGAACAGCGATCAGGGGCCGGACTGCGTACCATCAGTCTTTATGCAGCCGAACCTCCTGGTCAACCAGGACGGAGATAGGTTTATTGACGAAGAAGAGATGCAAAACAACACGTTCACAGGCAACGCGATAAACATACAGAGAGGTTACGCCGGTTATTCGATCCTGGACGCCTCCATTCTCCGCGGATATAAGAAAAATGGCCCGGACGTAGTCAATTTCGTCCACCATCCGGAGTCCGTGGCCGACTTCGACGAAGTCGTGACCGCGTATATCGGGGAAAACAACCCGGATGTGTTCAAGGCTGACACGATCCGGGAACTTGCCGAAATGCTCGGGATAGACCCGGATACGCTTGAAGCGACTGTCGTTGAGTACAATGAAATGTGCGCTTCGTCCGACACGAAGTTCTTCAAGAGGCGCAAGTTTATGAAGCCGATAGTCAAAGCGCCGTTTTACGCGGGGAAGTTCCGTCCGGGCGGGTACGGAACGCTTGGCGGCATAAGGATAAACAAATACGCGGAGGTCCTGGACGCTGACAGGCTTCCGATACCCGGGCTTTTTGCCGCAGGGACGGATACATGCTCTATTTTCGGAGACAGTTATATGTTCCTGCTGCCGGGGAATACAATGGGATATTGTTTGAACACGGGCCGGTTCGCGGGTGAGAGCGCCGCCGACTACGCGGCAGACGACGGCAGATAAGTACATAGGAGCTGTTCAGTAATGACTTATTACTGAACAGCTCCTTATCACCGGCGGTCACTCAAACAGGTTGAACGCCCTGGCGACTTCCGCGATTTCACTGTCGGAAATAAGTACGATTTCTGAGATCGCTTTGGCGTTTATTATGGAACGAGCCGTAGCTTCCGCGACTTCCAGGCGATCGAAAGCGCTGAGTAACGTATCTCCTGTCGAGATCACCGTATTGTTGCGGCATAGCAGCACGGGGCTCCTGTTTGAAAAACGGACCGCGACGTCTTCCATTCTCTCGTAAATATCTGAAAATGGAATCTTACCGCTCTCACGAAGGACAATGTAGCTTTCCGGAATAGTACAAGGGAAAAAAGGTTCGTCCGTAACCGCAAAAGCCATAGCGTGCGGTGGGTTTGCGCATATAATGGCGCGTATGTCCGGATTCAAGTCGTAAACAGCCTTATGAAGAAGCGCAAACCGCGAGGGGTTTTTCCCTTGTTCTTTCGTTCCGTTGCGGATAAGAACAAGATCGCCGCTGTCTATATACGCGCGATCCGGGCTGTCCGGAGTGATAAGGAAGTTATTGCCGTCTAAGCGATATGAGAACGTGCCTTGAGTGCTTGTTATAAGCTTTTGACGATATGCACGTTGGATAAAATCTACCATTTCACTGCGGGCGCAGGACTCTGCCTCGCTTTGGAGGTCCGGCTTGAATTCGCCCTGAGCCAAATACCCGGCAGAAAGGGAGCGGCTTAAATCCGGCTCATTGAGGCCTATGGGCTTACCCAGCCGCCGCGCGCAGATTTCCGTTTTGGCGGCGGATTCGAAGGTTTCGAACTTCATAAACGCCGCGGACAAATCTTCCGCGCCGATGACGACGCCGTGCTTCTCAAGCAAGACGATATCAAAACCCTTTGCAAATTCGCCGGAAATGGCGTCGCTGAGTTCCGCAGATCCCGGAACCGCGTATGGCGCCATTGCCGTTTTGCCGCAGATGCGCCACGAGGACGCGGTAAGGTTTACAGCCGGGACCACCCGCGCTATCGAGAAGGATATCAGCATGGGGGGATGGGCATGCAGAATGGCCTTGATATCCGGGCGGGCGTTATACACGCTGAGGTGAAAAGGGAGCTCCACCGATGGTTTGTGCGGTCCTGATAAAG
>Ga0082212_10010764_pt1 | contig 11672 bp, 12 predicted proteins | sample TergutNt197P3_FD_71548 | JGI IMG/M metagenome (GOLD analysis project Ga0082212, IMG submission 71548) | Neocapritermes taracua P3 segment gut microbial communities from Petit-Saut dam, French Guiana - Nt197 P3 | ecosystem: Host-associated > Arthropoda: Insects > Digestive system > Gut ... | reverse complement strand
AATTCCGTCTATTCCGGATTCCTTAAAAACTGCAGCCAGTTCATCATAATTAAGGAATTGAAACAATTTTGAAAAAGAATAAATTTCCGGTTGTTCCTGCGAACTGTCAGGTAATAAACCGAAAGCCGACGCTTTTGTCAGAGGGGTAACAGCATTTATTACAGCAAATGCTGCAGTATCTTTAATAAAGTTTCGTCTATTCATAAAAATAATATTTATGTCTGTTTGAATAATAACAAACTTTTAAGTTGCAAACAATACATTCGCAGTACTGGGCAAAGATAAGTATTTTTTTAAAATGTTCGATAAATAGTAAAATCAATACGCATGTTCGTCGCTTTCCATTGTTTGTCTGGTAATTTTATGCGAGTCGATTGAACGCCATGCAAAGAAAATATATACCAGCACAAAAGGAATGAAAAATGAAACATAAGTCATCACTTTGAGTGTAAACAGGCTTGAACTGCTGTTTGTTATGGTAAGCGAGCTTTGCAAATCCGCCAATGACGGATAATAGGCGGTATTGTTCCAGCCTGCACAAAGCAGTAGCGCCAAAACCGTCAATACCGTACCTGTACCTGCAAACCAGATACCTTTCCTGCTTTTCGTAAACAGCGGCTGCGCTATTCCGAATAGCACAAACACAACGCCAGCAAGTAAAATTACCGTCACAAAAGGCATCTGAAGAAAATTGTGGAGATATTTATAATTCTCCATAAATATTTGTCCTTTTACCGGATCGACGGCAAATCCCTCGATAAAAAGTAACCTTACAAAAAAGGTAAGGAAGTATACAAGGAACAATCCGGCTTCGACAGGCAGTTGTTTCCTGCAACGTTTCAATATGCTTTCATCGTTGATGTTATTGATGAAATATAGAATTGCCAATACGCGCGACAGAAAGAACACAGCCAAACCCAGACAAACATTCCAGATTACAAAAGCCGCTTCCAAGCCATGCCACGGATTCGCCCAGGTTGAGATGACGGGCATCCCGATGTTCGTCAGCGAAGCTTTGTTTACTGAAAATTCGGCACCGTTAAAAAATGTACCGACAGCGGCGCCTATCAGCACCGGCGCTAACACACCGTTGATGATCAGAAAAATGCGGTATGTCTTCTTGCCGAGTAAATTCCCTTTTTTCGATTGAAACTCATACGAAACTGCCTGCAGTACAAAGCATAACAGAATCAGAAGCCACACCCAGTATGCGCCTCCGAAACTGGTTGAGTAAAACAGCGGGAAAGAGGCGAAGAACGCGCCCCCGAAAGTGACAAGCGTCGTGAATGTAAACTCCCATTTTCGTCCGGTTGAGTTGATAAGCTTTTTTTGCTCGGTTTCGGTTTTTCCAAGCGTGAAAATCAACGACTGGCCTCCCTGTACAAACAATAATAATACCAGTAACCCACCTAACAGTGATACTAAAAACCACCAGTACTGTTGCAAAAATATATAATTATCCATCTCTTTTTATTTTAATTATTTAAAAATCATTTATCAACCTCCGAAGCCGGTCCTTTGTTAATCGCTTTAACCATAATCCTTATTTCGGCTACAAGCAGTATGGCAAACAAAATAAGGAACAGGAAGAATGTCAGGGCAACCGATGCTGTCGGCAATTTTGAAATGGCCGCGTTGACCGGCAGAATATCCTGAATAGCCCATGGCTGACGACCTACCTCGGCTACTATCCAGCCTGCCTGTCCTGCAAGATAAGCGAGCGGTATCGACCATAAGGAAAGCCAGAGTAGCCAGCGGTTCGTCGCCAGTTTCTTTTTCCAGTAAAACCAGCATACCACGATAAACAGCAATATGAAATAGCAACCCAGAATAACCATCACATGAAATGAATAGAATGTCAACCCTACGGGCGGTACAGCATCCTTTGGACTTTTCAAATATCCGTAACCGAAATAATCAAAATCCTTTTTTATCAATGACAGAGCGACAGCCGCATTTTCTTTATTCCCTGCTTTCACGGCGGCGCGATAATCGGCTAATGCCTTAATAGAGGCTTTACCGCGAATGATTTTTTCATTGACCGACAGCGCTCTTCCCATTTCGGTCGAATAGCCTCCTTTCAGGATGTCATTAATACCCGGTACAAATGCGTTGACATCGCCTGTAGCAAGCCAGGACAACATTTTTGGAAAAGTAATCCTGCAACAAAAAGCGTCGGCATTATTCGTGACTTCGCCTACATTGGGTCTTAACACGCCGAATCCGACTAATCCTACCCCATTCGAACCGTTATAAAGCCCTTCCATGGCAGCCAGTTTCATCGGCTGGTATTTCGCGACGTTCTTCGAAGAACCGTCACCGGTAACAGCAAGCAGTAATGCGGCAACCAGACCTGTAACAGCGCCTATTTTCATGCTTTCCAACGCAAATTTAGCATGTCGTTCCTTCAACATGAACCATCCGCTCACGCCCATGACAAAAGCGCCACCCAGCATCAAACCTGACATCATCGTATGGAAATACTTGTTAACGGCAAAAGGAGAAAGTGCGACAGCCGCAAAATCGACCATTTCATTACGAACCGTATCGGGGTTGAAGTGCATTCCCGCAGGATATTGCATCCACGCATTGGCGACAAGTATCCATATCGCCGAAATCGATGCGCCCAGGAAAGTGAGCCACGTCGCCGACAGATGCGCTCCGCGACTAATCTTGTTCCATCCGAAGAACATAAGTGCAATAAAAGTCGCTTCCATGAAAAAGGCGATGATGCCTTCGATGGCAAGCGGCGCACCGAAAATGTCGCCGACAAACCAACTGTAATTCGACCAGTTTGTTCCAAATTCAAACTCCAGAATCAAGCCCGTCGCCACGCCGACGGCAAAGTTAATGCCGAACAGTTTCATCCAGAACTTGGCTGTTTCCTTCCAGAACACATTGCCTGTCTTGTAATAAATGGTTTCCATTACTGACATGATCAGTCCCAATCCCAAGGTGAGAGGGACGAACAACCAATGATAAATAGCCGTCATGGCAAATTGCGCCCGCGACCAGTCAATTAACGAAGAATCCAGATTTTCTATCATAATAATTAATATTTAGGGATTTATAGCTCTATCAAACAATTCCTGAAAAACATGATTTTCTTTTTCTGACGCTGTATCGAACTGATTGAGATAACGCGGGAAAAAGAATATTTTAAGGATCACAAACATGATAAACAATTTGATTAAAATCAATGCCCACAAGGTTTTACCAATGTCCATTGACCTGAATCCTTCATAATAAAAGCGAAATATGCGTACCGGAATGCATCCTTTTTTTTTCATAATAACCTGAATTATTGATGTAATGTTAAAATAATTACATTATTATAAACATTACATTTTCGGCAAAGGTATGCAATATATTTTTATATTCGCAAATATTTTTCAAATATTTTTCAAAATTTCCTGCGTGTCGGATGCGATCATATATTCTTCATCGGTTGGAACGACCATCACGGTCACTTTGCTTTCCGGTTTACTCAGGATGATTTCACGTCCCCGTTCATTATCATTTTTCTCTTCATCAAAAAGAAGACCCAGATACTCCATGTCCTTACAGATTGCAGCGCGTGAAATCCATTGATTCTCGCCCACTCCGCCGGTAAACACCAAGATGTCTACTCCGTTTAACACGGCGGCATAAGCGCCAATATATTTTCTGATGCGATAATTACACATGTTTAGTATTTGAAGGGCTTTCTTATTTCCTTCATTAATAGCGATTTCAATATCGCGCATATCCGACGACAGTTCAGAAAACCCGGCTACGCCACACTTTTTGTTAAGGAAATTCCCTAATCCGTCTGCATCCAGGTTTTCTTTTCGCATGATATACGGCAATACACCCGGATCGATGTCGCCGCAACGTGTACCCATGATCAGTCCTTCGGTTGGCGTCATACCCATGGAAGTATCAACCGACTTCCCGTTTTTAATGGCGGTAATTGAACCTCCGTTGCCGATATGGGCTGTGATGATACGTTGACTTTCGTAGCAGACGCCCAGTATTTCACATGCGCGACGTGAAACATAACGATGGCTGGTGCCATGAAAACCGTAGCGACGCACGCCGTACTGTGCATATGCCTGATAAGGCAATGCGTAAAAATAGGCATAATCGGGCATCGACTGATGAAAAGCCGTATCAAAAACGGCTACCTGTGGCGTGTCAGGCAATATCTTCTGGATACCCCTGATCCCTTCAAGATTTGCCGGATTATGCAAAGGCGCAAATTTTGAACATTCAATAATCTTATCAATGACTTCCTGTGTGATAAGCATGCTGGATGCGAATTTTTCTCCGCCATGAACAACCCGGTGACCTACTGCATCAATCTCATCGAAACGCTCGACACATCCGTATTCTCTGTCTGTTAATATACTGAAAATAAAAGAGATACCCTCCTCGTGGTTCAGAATACTTTTTTCAATCACAACTTTCTCGCCGTCTTCTTTTGTTAATTTAAGAAACGAATCATCCTGTCCGACTTTTTCAATGCCGCCTTTTGCCATCACTGTGCCTGACGCCATGTCGAACAGTTGATACTTTATCGAACTGCTCCCGCAATTTAATACCAATGTTTTCACGGTTATTTATTTTTAAGTGTTATCGACTGATTAGCTGTTATTGCAACCATGGTATAAATATCATCGACCGAGCAACCGCGCGAGAGGTCGTTAACCGGAGCAGCCATTCCCTGTAAAATCGGGCCTATGGCTTCAATGCCGGCAATGCGTTGAACAAGTTTGTAAGCTATATTTCCCGATTCAACCGACGGGAATACAAGCACGTTGGCCTGACCTGCGACCGGACTTCCCTTTGCTTTTTGCAAAGCCACAGTTTCCACGAGCGCAGCATCAGCCTGCAATTCGCCGTCAATCAGTAAGCCGGGCGCCATTTCTTTCGCAATGCGGGTTGCTTCCGTTATTTTATCTATCTTTTCATGCGAAGCGCTTCCCTTTGTTGAAAAACTCAACATGGCCACCTGCGGTTCGACATCTAAAAGCGACTTAGCCAATTGCGCCGTCACCACCGCAATCTGCGCAAGTTCTGAAGCTGTCGGATCGGGTATGACCGCACAATCCGCAAACAGCAGAACACCGTCTCTGCCAAATGACTTATTATCCGTGCACATTAAAAAAGCGCCTGAAACACAATTGATTCCGGGAGCTGTTTTAATAATTTGCAAGGCGGGACGCAGTACATTACCGGTTGTATTCAGCGCTCCGGCAATTTCGCCGTCGGCATCGCCGGCTTTGATCATCAGGCAGGCATAATACAGCGGGTCAACTACCAATTGAGCCGCTTTTTCCGATGTCAGCCCTTTCGAGCGACGCAACTCAAGTAGTAAACTGGCATATGCCTGTTTTTTTTCGTCAATTGCAGGATTGACAATCGTAGCCCGGTTAATGTTTTTCAAGCCAATACTTCCTGCAAGCGAATAAATTTCTTCCGGGTCACCAAGCAGGATGATATCCGCTACTCCGTCGCTAATTAAACGGTCAGCGGCTGTCAGGGTTCTCTCTTCCGTTCCTTCCGGAAGCACAATACGCTGTTTATCAGCTTTTGCACGCGCAATTATTTCTTCAATCAAGTTCATATTATTTGTTAATTTTATTAAGATTCTTTCAAATCGCAACAAAGATACGACAAAAATGCAAAGTAGACATTGCAATTTTGGATTTTAACAGTATAAAACCTGCAAAGTATTGCAACACTTTGCAGGTTTTATACTGTTTTTTCGCCGGAGAGCATCTGTTGCAAGTCTTCTGCTGTAATATCAATACGCAAATTCCCGTTATGCGCCACAGAAATAGTGCCTCTTTCTTCTGAAACGATAATGACCATCGCATCTGTTTCGATTGACATGCCGAGGCCTGAACGGTGTCGTAATCCCATTTCTTTCTGAAGAACCGCATTATGCGCAATCGGCAAAATACAACCTACCGCTTTTATTTCATTATTTGAAATGATCATTGCGCCGTCATGGAGCGGACTGTTTTTAAAAAAAATATTCTCAATCAACCGCGCGTTCACATCCGCACGAAATTTTTCGCCTGTCTGAATATAGGTTTCCAAATCCATTTCACGCCGAATGACAATCAATGCGCCGGTTTTTCTTTTGGTCAGGTTCATACAAGCTAAAACCACCGATGCGATATATTTCTGCGCTTCGGAATCATCATTTTTTCGTTTGAAGATATTATAAAGAAAACGCCATCCCCTATTTGAGCCCAAGGCAACCAGAAAACGGCGAATATCGTCCTGAAACAGGATAACAAGTACAATAAAGCCAAAACTGATAAACTTGTCTAAAATACCTCCGATAAGACGCATCTCAAGCACCTCATAAACAAGCACCCAAACAACAATGATAGATACGACGCCGCTAAAAATCACCAGTGTACCCGAACTCCGCATCAACTTATAAGTCTGATACATCAGGAAAGCTACCAAAAGAATGTCTATTGCATCTTTTATCCCAAATGAAACTAACATACGATTACTATTTTAATTTTTCTACAAGTTTGACAATCTCAACTGCTTCTTTCACGTCATGAACCCGCAGGATATCAGCCCCATTCAGCAGCGAATACGTGTTCAGTACGGTTGTCCCGTTCAGACTTTCCGCTATCGTACAATCCAACAGTTCATAAATCATACTTTTCCTGGAAACGCCAACTAAAAGCGGACAATCAAACAGGAGAGAAAACCGGTTCAGGTTTCGCATCAGTTCATAATTTTGTATGCAAGTCTTACCAAACCCGAAACCCGGATCCAAAATCACATCGTTGACGCCAAGATGCCGTAACTTCTGTAATTTCTCCGCAAAATATAATATGACATCTTCCATCATATGTCTATCATGAAAATGTGTCAATATATAAGGAACGTTTATTTCCGCAACCGTATCGAACATTTTTTCGTCCATTGAGCCGCCGGAAATATCATTAATCAAGGAAACGCCGTAATCTTCTACCGCACGTTTAGCCGGAACAGCCCTAAATGTATCAATGGACACGGGAATATCAGCGTAGTTTTTCATCAGGATATTCAATGCCGGTTCCAGTCGGCGCCATTCTTCTTCCATCGAAACCGCTGCAGCGCCCGGACGTGTCGAATAACCGCCAACGTCAATCATCACCCCTCCTTCAGCAATAATCGTTTCAATACGTCTTGATATATCAGATTCATTTTGTTGACGGCTACCGACATAAAATGAATCCGGAGTAACATTCATTATCCCCATAACAACAGGTCGTTCAAATGAAAACAACTTCTCTTTTATATTAATCAACTTATTTTTCATCTGTTGCGTTTCATTTTTTATCGCAAAAGTAAGCATAATTTTCAATTTTCAGCTTTCAATTCTTAATTTATGTATTACATTTGCATCAAAAAATGATTATTTATGACAATTTCAGAGTTGTATTCCATCTATTTAAAGCATCCAGCCGTAACGACAGATAGCAGGAACTGTCCGCCCGATTCGCTCTTTTTTGCATTAAAAGGCGATCGGTTCGACGGACATGCTTTTGTAGATAACGCGCTGCAAGCCGGATGCGCTTATGCTATCGTGGATAATGTCGCACCGACAGCCGACAAGCGGGTGATCGTCGTTGATAATGTATTGCATGCTTTGCAGCAACTTGCCCGTATCCATCGACAAACGCTGGGTATCCCTGTGATCGGCATTACAGGTACGAACGGAAAGACTACAACCAAAGAACTTATCGCCGCTGTCCTGTCGCAGAAATATATTGTATTACATACCCCTGGAAATCTGAATAATCACATTGGCGTACCTTTGACGTTGCTTCGATTGAAGGACAAACACGAAATGGCAGTCATCGAAATGGGCGCGAATCATCCCGGCGAGATAGCCGAACTTTCCGCAATCGTCCTTCCCGATTACGGATTGATTACGAACGTCGGATATGCGCATCTGGAGGGATTCGGTTCGCTGGAAGGGGTCATAAAAGCAAAAGGAGAGTTGTATGATTTTTTACGCACGAAAAACGGGACGGCTTTTGTCCACCGGGACAATGAATATCTTTTGCCCATGGCAATCGGATTAAATATAATAATGTATGGCGCTTCGGTATTTACCGAAGAAAGATTTCAGATAGGGAGGCGGGCGTTTGATTTATTTGACAAATACAACCCTGTAAACAGCAATGCGCCATTTGTGGGAGGTAAAATAAAAAGCCTCAATCCCTGTCTGTCATTCAAGTGGCAAAACAGCCCAAACGAAGACTACGAAGTTAAGACCAAGCTTGCAGGCGGATATAATATGTGGAACGCACTGGCTGCAATTACAATCGGCGTTTTTTTCGATGTTCCGCCTGAAAAGATAAATGAAGCCATTAGCGCTTATCAACCAACCAACAACCGTTCACAGTTTAAAAAAACGAAATTCAACGAATTGATTATCGATGCCTATAACGCCAATCCAAGCAGTATGCAGGCCGCACTTGAAAATTTTACTGCCATGAAGCCAGTACAAGAAGACGTCAAATCCGGCAACATGCACGATACCGGAGTGGAAAAACCGGAATTGCCTGTAAACATTCCAAAAGCCGTGATACTCGGCGATATGCGCGAACTCGGCGAAAAAAGTCCAGAGTTGCATGCAGAGATAATCAATCAAGTCATAGCGTGTGATTTCGACAAAGTATTGCTGTGCGGCGATCACTTTTCCAGTACCGGGCAACAATATGTCTGTTTCCGGATCGTCGAAGAACTATGCGAATATCTTAGAACCAATCCGTTACGGGGTTATTATATTTTAGTTAAAGGTTCGCGCACGATAGGTCTTGAAAAAGTAATTGATTATTTGTAAATTAAAAAAGTTTTGGAGTAATAAATAATATTGTATATTCGCACCTTGAATGTAGCGAACATGGCACATGCGCATTTTGTATATCCTTTTAGACGATTTCATAAGTTAATATACAAAATGCGCAACAGAGAACAACAATATAATATTTTAAGTTTAACCGTTAGTGGAAATCCAGACGGCGTACGGTTGCAACTCTGACAAAGCAGAGGATGAAGAAATGAATGCGGAGAAAAGTAATGTTTTCTCCGCATTTTTGCGTAAAATAATTCGCTTATTCTCCGCAAAAGTTGTATCTTTGCACTTTGCAAATTAAAAATATCAGATATGGCAAAATACATTTATCTACACGAAAATTGGACAAACTTCATTTGGAACGAAGACAAAATCCGTGATATATTCGGCGAAATCAAGTATTTACAGGGAAAATTGAATGGCATAATGAGTACAGTCGGGTTTTCTCAAAAAGAGGAAACATTACTCAATACTTTCACTTTCGATATTCTAAAGTCGTCGGAAATTGAAGGCGAACTATTGAATTTCGACCAGGTCCGTTCTTCAATTGCCCGCCGTCTTGGAATTGAAACAGCAGGATTAGTCCCGTCGGCACGAAATATCGAAGGAATCGTTGAAATGATGCTTGATGCAACTCAACATTACGAAAATCCATTGACGGAAGAAAGGCTTTTCGGTTGGCATAACGCACTTTTTCCAAGTGGTTACAGCGGCGCTTACAAAATTGATGTTGCTTGTTACCGCAAAGACGAAATACAGGTTGTTTCGGGTGTAATGGGTAAAGAAAAAGTGTTTTACGAAGCAGTACCGCAAGCACAGGTACAGCGGGAAATGGACAGGTTTTTGAATTGGCTCAACACTGATTTCAGCCTTGACAATATTTTAAAAGCGGCGATCGCTCATTTTTGGTTTATCATAATTCACCCGTTTGACGACGGCAACGGACGAATCGCCCGGACAATTACAGATATGCTGTTAGCGAGAGCAGAACATAGTTCGCAACGATTTTATAGTTTGTCGAGCCAAATACTTGTTGAAAAGAAAGCATATTACGAAGTTTTGCAAAAAGTTCAATGGAATACAGACAGCGACATTTCCGCCTGGTTAGTTTTCTTTTTGACTTGTATGAAAAATGCCTTGCTATATTCCGAACAGGCAACAGCATATATTTTGCACAAAGCAAAATTTTGGACAAAACACAAACACACAGAAATCAACGAAAGGCAACGGCTAATGCTCAACAAAATACTTGATGGCGATTTTGTCGGCAAACTGCAATCTTCAAAATGGGCAAAAATCTGCAAATGCTCACAGGATACTGCCACACGCGACATTAAAGATTTAATTGAAAAAGGTATTTTGCAGCAGGAAAAAGGCGGCGGACGAAATACAAATTATGAACTTACAGAAATATGAAAATTCGCCTGCAGAAAACATTTAGGGTTTAAACGCAACTTTAGATGCGTTTTAAACCTCCGTTGAACTGAAGCATTGGCGTACCGGTATCTAAGGGGATTCAATAATTAGCTTGTATTGCGAGTTGGTTTTTCGATGATTATTTCTGAGCGGTTTTTTCCGGTTCCGTCGGCGGTATCTTTGTTTGCACTTCCTTCAGACGCTTTTTGTTTCGGGACGACAATATTCCGTATTGACGAATCTTGCGAAAACCTTTCGGCAAAATGTGCATACGGAAACGGCGCAGAAATTCCGTCGCCGATAGCGTCACGGTCCTGACTTTGCCGCCATCCGCATAATCCCTGTAACTGAACGTGACTTCTCCGCACGCATCGCACCGTTCAGCGTGACCGCCGGGCGACGGCGTACGGCAATTCTCAAGCGCGCTCAATACACGCCTGTGATAATCCAAAACAGGGCGTTGAGTCCGGAATGCTTCACCGTAGCGCCGAATGACGTCTGCCACCTCATAAAGGGGTTTCATGACGGATGAAGACGCTCAAACTTCCTGTAGCCTTTCTCAAAGCCCGGTACCATACCGCAAGCCTGCGATACCAGTCCGTTAATTGCTTTCCTTTTCCACATAACAATTTATTTTTAAAAATTATGTGGACAATATAAGAATTTTATATTACTTTTGCAATGGCTTTCAGTTGAAATTTCGACTGACGATGTTCGACGTAATGTGTTAGCTACCAACGGTTTAGTTAAACAAGCGGTTTTGCGAAATTGGGGGGAGGAGTGACAACCCGAACTGCGGCGGGTACGAGAACCGCCGGTGACAGCCCGGACGGCGCACGGTTGCATCCCCAACTTCGCAAAGCCGCCGGGACGTTAGGTGCAAGCGAATAATAGAGCGGCAGACAGCGACATAAAAAAAATAACAGATAAAATGATGAACGAGAAGCAAAAGAAAACACTTTCAGAACTTGTAAAGCGGTACAATCATTTGTATAAAAACGAGCCTGACTTGAAAAAATACAGCGAATATGCTATTACTTATCATTCAACCGCTATCGAAGGCAGTACTCTAACCGAGAACGAAGTAATAGAGTTGCTTGATATTGGCAAGCCTGCGAAAAAACGCGATTTTCTGCATAATCTTATGGTGTTCGATCATCATAAGGCTTTGTTATATACCGTTGATACGGCAAAACGTAAGGAGAAAATTACCGAAAAACAGATACAAAATATCAGTGCAATGGTAATGAAAAATACGGGGTCTCAGTACAATACCGCAGTTGGTAATTTTGATGCAAGTAAAGGTGAATACCGGCTCGTTGGCGTTCATGCCGGCAGGCGAACTTTTCCTGACTATCGCAAAGTTCCGGTATTGATGAAAAAACTGATTGAA
>Ga0082212_10010763_pt1 | contig 11672 bp, 10 predicted proteins | sample TergutNt197P3_FD_71548 | JGI IMG/M metagenome (GOLD analysis project Ga0082212, IMG submission 71548) | Neocapritermes taracua P3 segment gut microbial communities from Petit-Saut dam, French Guiana - Nt197 P3 | ecosystem: Host-associated > Arthropoda: Insects > Digestive system > Gut ... | reverse complement strand
GATTAAAAATGGCGAACGTTTCGTCCCAACCGTCGAAGTGTGCCTTGACGAGCGTTTCCAGCAGATTGGTGGTTTTTCCCATTGCCGACACAACAGCAACGATATTTTCGTCCGAATAATCTTTTAGAATGGACGCTACATTTCTTACGCCCGCAGCATCTTTCACCGACGCTCCTCCAAATTTGAAAACTTTCATGCCGATTTATTTATGAATACAAATTTAACGAATTCCCGTCAGGTAAGGTTCATGTTTGTCGGGGCGCCCCGCCGTGTTAATCAAAATTTCGTATATGTCAGTCGGTTACTGAATCAGAACATCATTTTGGAAATCGTAGAAGGTTCTGCGCATGAGATCGGCTAATGTCAACTGGTAGTTGATGTAAGCGCCCAAGTGCGAAGTGTAGGCATTGTTGAGGCGGTTTCGTTCGAGGGCCAGCGCCTGGCTGTCGATGTCGCCGTCGGAGAAGCGCTGCCGCGTGATATTGAAACTTTTTTCGGCCACCTCCACATTTTTTTCGAGCAGTTGGAGGCGTTTCAGGTTGTTGTTAATATTGGCGACTAAGTTTCGAACTTCGGTTTCAATTTCGCGCTGGAGTTCTTCCTTGCGCAATTCATTTTGCTTTTGTGAGGCCTGCGCAGCCCTCACCAAAGCGCGGTTTTCGCCCCAGTCGAGTATCGGTATCGAGAGGGAGAATCCGATGCCGAAATTAGCAGGCCTTTTTCCGAGGTCGTTGAACGAATTTTGAAGGGTTGTCGAATAACCAACGTTGATATCCTGACGGCTGACCCCGATTTTTTCAAAATAAGCATTCAGATTGCCGCTTATCATTCCGGCAGCTTTCTGCTGTTTGATGTTCAATTCCTGAAGGGTTATCTGAATCTCCTGTTCCCTGATTTCCATACGGTTTTGAAGAGCCAGCATGACCGCTCTTTCCGGGTCGACAGCCACAATTTTGTATTCTTTCAGGTCGCTGCTCAGCGTAACCTCATCGTTCAGGGCTATTCCTATCAGTTCTTTAAAAGAATTGGTTGCCGATGCTTCATTAAAAATGGCAATGTCGTAACTGTTTTGCGCTTCAGCCAAATCGACTTCCATCTGCAGGGCGTCTACTTCGCGGATTAGGCCGGCTTCAAACTTATTCTTCGAAATTTCGTTGGCTTCCGTTTGCCTTTCGAGGTCAAGGCTTGCTATTTGGGTGCGTCGTTGCAGCGAGAGGAGGTTGTAATAAGCATTGGTAACCTGATAAATAAGGTTTAGCTCTTGGCGTTTCAGCGATTTGCTGGAGCGTTCGTAGTTGAGTTGTGCGCGTTTCAGGTTCGATTTTATGGAATTGTAACCATACAGAGCGTCAATGGGTTGCCTGAAACGCAGGCGCGTATTGAAAGAAGTCGAGCGTATGTCGGTATTGAAGTCGTCGTAGCTCGACAATCCTGTTTCCAGATAGATGTTTCCGTTGGTGGGCAGCGGTTGGTTGACGGTTACATTGCCCGCATAATTCAGTTGTTGCACCGAGTAAAATGAGATCCCTGTGCTGTCTTCCCACTGGCGGATGGTTTCGGTATATTCGGGAGTTGTTAGCCCCATGGTGATGTGAGTTTTCAGCCTGCTGGTTGCCGACTTCAGGTTGAATTCGGCGATTTTGAGGTCTTGCTCCAGCAGCAACATGTTGTAGCTCCTTTTCTTGGCTATTTCAATGCTTTGTTCAAGTGTGAGGTTGTATATTTCTGCTTTTGCCATGGCGCTACATCCAGCTAAAATAGTTATTATCAGAAGTATGCGTTTCATTTGTTATACAATTATTTGTCGGGTTAGTAAACTATCTGTCTTTTATTTTCATTGGGACGGTCGTGGTGGATGGTTCCGTCTTTGATATAAATATTGCGGTCGGCATAGTTAGCGATATCCTGTTCGTGCGTAATGAGGATGATGGTGTTTCCCTCCTTGTGCAACTCGTTGAAGAGCTTCATTATGTCGTCGCCGGTTTTTGAGTCGAGGGCGCCCGTGGGTTCGTCGGCCAGCAAAATTCCCGGGTTGGTCACTAGGGCGCGGGCTATGGCCACACGCTGGCGCTGTCCGCCGCTGAGTTCGCTGGGTTTGTGGTCTATCCTGTCGGTGAGTCCCACGCGGTCGAGGGCGCGGAGCGCTTTTTCGCGGCGTTCCTGACTGGAAGCTCCCGCATATATCAAAGGCAGTTCCACATTCTGGAGCGCGTTGAGGCGCGGCAAGAGGTTGAAATTCTGAAATATAAATCCTATTTCTTTGTTGCGCATGGCCGACAGCGCGTCGTCGTCGAGGATGCTCACATCCACTTTGTTGAAATAGTAATGCCCGCCGGTGGGTGTGTCCAAGCAGCCCAGTATATTCATAAATGTGGATTTCCCTGAACCTGAAGGGCCCATTATGGCAACATATTCGTTTTTATCGATCTGCAGATTGATGTTTTGCAGCGCGGGAATCTGAATTTCGCCGATGACGTAGTTTTTTGAAAGATTGATTATATCGATTAACATAACTGTGTCGGATTATTCGTAACGTATTGAATCAACAGGTTTCAGGTTTGCCGCATTTTTTGCGGGAAGGTAGCCAAAACTTATTCCCACAAGTACCGAAAAGGCAAAGGCTATCAACACGGAATAGAGCCTTATGAAAGTGCTCACGTCGGTGAAGAGGCTGACGGTAAACGACAGGGCTATGCCCAACAGAACGCCTATCAATCCGCCGGTGATGCTGATGGCTACCGCCTCGGTGACAAACTGGCTCATAATATCGGCTTTGCGGGCGCCGATGGCGCGGCGGATTCCTATCTCGCGGGTGCGCTCCATCACGGTGGCCAGCATGATGTTCATAATGCCGATGCCGCCGACAACCAGCGAAATGGCTGAAATGGCTCCCAACAGGAAATTATATATTTGCCGCTCTTTTTCTTCCTGCTTGAGCAACTCGAAGGGGATGACGATGCTGTAGTCGTTGTTGTTGAAGTGATGGCGTTTGATGATTTCGTCGATGAGTTTGGAAGCTTCCATAAGGCGGCTCGACTTGTCGACTTGTACGGTGATTTGCTGTATTTCGCTGGACAACAGGCTTTCGCGTGTGAAGCGGTTCAACAATATCGACAGCGGAATGTAAACGTCGGTATTCAAATCGCGGGCTGCCAACTCGCCGACGGTTTCGGTAAAGAGGGTTTTCGATTCAAGGACGCCGATAACTTCCAGCCACTGGTCTTCTATTTTAATCATTTTGCCTACAGCTTCTTCGGCTTGAAAAAGCGAAGCGGCAACACCGGCGCCGATTACGCATACCTTAAGCCGCTGGCTGTAATGGTTATTGCTGATGAAATCGCCTTTCTGAACTTTATAATTCATCATCGCAAAAAATTCCGGTGTGATACCTATGATGGTCGACTTCACCGATTTATCGAAATATTTCACGTCGGCGTTTATTTCGGCTTGCGAGGCCACGCTCTCAATGCCCGGAACAAGCTCCCTGATAACTTGCGCATCCTGCAACGAAAGGCCCTGCGAAAACTTCGCCCTCACCTCGTCGAGTTCCGAGTTAGAGAGTTTTTTCTCTCTGATTATGATGTTGTTAACGCCTAAGTCCTGATACTTGGCAATAGCTGCGCGCTTGGCCCCTTCACCGATGGAGAGCATGGTGATAACCGAAGCTACTCCGAAAATGATCCCCAACATGGTCAGGAATGAGCGAAATTTGTGATCGGCAAGACCTCTAAGCGCTAATCGTATATTTTCTCCGAATTGCATTCTATTTATTGTTTGAGTGTTTAATAGTTTCAGGATCAGCGTTCAACGTTGAATCTGAAATTCCGAACTGGGAACCTGAAACCGAGGATAGGTGTTTTTTATTCATTGATAAATTCACAACTGACTGTCATACCGGGTTTTAGCCTTTCATCGGGCTGCAATACATTCACTTCTACGTCGAAAACTTTTTGTTTGGAGTTGGGCTCCAACCTATGACACAACTTGCCGATGTAGGTCACTTCGCCGGCAAAACCTATTTCGGGCAGTGCATCCAGCCTGACAACAACTTTTTGTCCCTTTCTGATTTTCAGGAAATCGGTTTCGCTTATTTGGGTGTTCACTTTCATCCAGTTGATGTCGGGGACGTTGGCCATGTTGTTGCCCGGATAAATATCGTCGCCCACTTTCGCGAGGGTGTTGGTACGGCGGTTTCGGGCAATCTGGAAAATCCCCGAAATAGGAGTGCGGATTGTTAGCGAAGGCAGAATTTGGATGGCATTATCAATTTCGCGTTTTATCTGTGCTATTCTCAGTTCCTGAATTTTCAAGTCGTTGTCCTGAATTATTTTTATGAACTCAATCTTCTTCTTTTCTTTTTCGAGAGTGATTTGCGTCTGCCGAAATTCCAGTTCTTTGATTTTTTTGTAGCGGTCGGTTTCAAAACGCGCCGATTCCAGTTCCAGCGTTTTCAACGCAAACGAGGCCTCTTGGCTTTTAATGGTCGATTCCATGCTACTCATGGTATTGCTTTGGTCGACACGCAATTTTTCCAGATTTCCCATTTGAGTTTCGAGATTGATTTCCCTGTCGAGGATGAATCTGTTGATTTCTGCTGGGTCGAGCTGAATTATGGAGTCGCCGGCTTCGACAATGGCGCCGTGTTCAAGGAGGCCGATAATTCGCATTTCGTAGAAATAACGGCCGAAGCGAGGCAGGGGGAATGATCGGGAGTTGACAGCGGCCAGTTCGCCGGTTTCCCGTATGGCGTTGGTATCTTTTGCTGCACCTTTCTTTTTGCTTTCCAATATTTTGCCGCCGCAAGAAACCATCAGAAACAGAGCGGGAACCAACAACAATGTTTGTATCAATCCGCGCTTATTCATAACGATCCGGTTTTAGCGGTTTCTTCCTGAGTTTTTTCCGAGGCGAACGGATTCACCAATGCAATTTTGTCGTCTTTTTCCAATCCTTCAACAATGATGATATAATCGGAATTGGAGGTTCCGGTGATTATCTGTACCTTTTCGTATCCGCCGACTGTTTTCTTGTAGGCGTAGGTTATTCCACCTTCCGTATGAACGGCGTCGATGGGAACATATAAAACATTTTCGATTTGATCGACCAGAATGCGGCAACTGACAGTGAGGCCGGGCAGTAGATTCTCGTTGGATTCGTTGATGAAAATCTCCACAGGGAAAACTTTGATTTTCGATGTACGGTCTTTATTGACAGCCAAATTGGCCACAGAATTGACGTTTCCGGTGAATATGCTGTCCGAAAAAGCATCGGGCCTGATTTCCACTTTCAGCCCTTTTATGATTTTGGAAATGTCGACTTCGTTGATTTTTACTTTGGCTTTGAGGTTCGATAAATCGGGAAGCTGAATAAGAGGAAATCCCGACCAGCACTGGTCGCCAATCTGAAATTTGTTGCCGCTGCTCCAATTGGTGGCGATGATGGCGATGCCGGGCGAAGGCGAAACGACGCAGAGTTTTTCCAGCGTTTCGTAGGCGTCTTTTAGCCGCGAACGGTCTTGGTCAATCGAAATATTCTTCTGTTTGATTTCTTCAGTCTGTATTTTCAGGCGGTTTTCAATTTGTTCTTTTGCTCTTGCCAGCGCTATATCGGCTTTTTCGAGGTTGAGCTGAATCTCCTTTCGCCTGATGTCAGATTCGTAGCCTGCCGCTTCGAACTGAATTTTCGATATCTCCTGCGATATGCGGGTAACTTCGTACTCGGCTCTCAGTTCTTCTATGTCCGATTGATGCTGCGCTTCCATCTTTTCCAGTTCGGCTTTGGTCATTTCGAGACGCGATTCGGCGTCTACAATTCCCTTTTGCACTTCCGAAGGATCGAAAACTATCAGTGTGTCACCGGTTTTCACTTCCTGTCCGTCTTTGACAATCTGTGTGATCTTCATATTCCCGTAGCGCCACGAAATGGTGGGCGACAGTATGCTTACCGAGCGGATGGCTTCAATTTCTCCTTCTTCGTATATATCGACGAAGAAAGTGCCTTTGGTAACTTTGCCCAATGGAGTTTCCGATACTTCTTTTTTGTTACAGGCGTAAAAAAACAGGATGAATAACAGCATACTGCCGAGTCCGTAAATATTCCTGTTATAACATTTCTTCATGAGGTTTACATTTTTTAATAATAGGGGTTGATATTTTTTAACTGGGGAATTCTTCTGTTTTCACATCAGCGTTTTCTTCCTTTTTCTCTTCCGTTGCTACTGGCAACAAGGTCACTTGTTTTATGGCTGAAGATTCGGGTCGCGAGAGGGAAATAATTTCGTTGCGCCTCAATCCGGCGGTGATGATGGCCTCTTTGGGCGACGACAGGCCGGTTGTTATCTGGCGCATCTCAAACCCTTTCTTCTGTTTCACATATACCACTTTCATCGAGTCCTGCTCGAAGATGGCTATTTGCGGAGCTACAATCGTATCTTTTACCTGCTTCAGGATAACGTGGCAATTGGCGGTGAAGCCGGGTTCCGGCATTTTTTCAACACTGTCGACAGAGGCTTCTATTTCAAAGAATTTTATCTTCGAATCGCGTCGGTATTGCTGTCCGATGGGCATTTTCTTTTCTATCTTTCCCCAACCCAATTTTCCCGGCATGGCGTCGAAAGTATAAAAAACCGAATCGTCGACATTGATATATTTGAAGTCTCTTTCAGAGGCGTTGATTTTCACCTTCATTTCGCTCATTTCAGGAATTAGCGCCAGAGGCATATTGCCAAAAACTTTGTCGCCGATTTGCAGCTTTGCACCTGTTTCGCTCAGCCAGTAATTGGCGCGAAGCATCAATCCTCCTATGGGAGCGTGTATTGCCAATGAATTTATCCTTTCCTGTACGGTCTCAATGTTGTTTTGGAGACGCTGGATTCTCAACTCCTGTCTTTTTATTTCGGATTGCTGGATGATGTCAAGTGATTTGAGCTTCTGATCAAATTTAACCCTGTTAATGGCGGATCTTTCCAGCTCCAACTCTTTGATTCTCCGTTGCGTGGGAGTTGCATATACCAATTGTAGCGAATCGAGGAGAGCGATTTGGGAGTCTGCCTCGTTGTTTTGTACCTGCGCTTCGAGCAACGCATATTGCATGTTCAAGTCGGCTTTGGTCTTGGCCAGATTTGCCTCCGCATTTTCCAATTCGATAGTTAACTGGTCGTAAGTGGTTTGCAAATCATGAACTTCAACAATGCAAATGAGGTCGCCCTCGTTGACATAAACGCCGTCTTCGGCAAGAAACGAAACCGTGCCTTCAATGTCGCCGGGACACATTATGGCTATCGAATTAATGGGCTCCACATAGCCTTCTATTATTATTATGTTTTCAAAATCGGAAGACGAAACAGTATATGTCGATAGCTCCCTGCCTGTGAAAGAAGAACAGGAACCTGCAAAGAAATAAATAATCAATACAAGAAAAACTGTAAACCTGAACACGATAAAACAAATTTGTTATATATAAAACGATATTTTTCTATCTTATTGTGATAACGGCGGCAATGTAGTTTTTTTTTTGCCATGGGGCTTTGGTTCTAATATTTTTTAATGAAAATTATATATTTTGCTAATGAAATGGTTCGCTGATGAAAGAAATTGTTTCAAAAAGAAGGTAAAGTTGAAAGACTTCTAGGGCTGAAAATGCTAAAAAAGTAATATTATTTCGAAGCTTTCAGCTATACCGATTTCGTTCAATTGTTTCATTTAATAAAAAATTTGTTTACATTATGAAATCTTCTTTTTCCTTCTGTATAACAGCAAAATTGCATTGACAATGAAAGCGGCGGCAATAAGCCAGTAGCCGTGGTTGCCGCTTGTGGCTTCGTTCACAATTTTTCCGACCAGTGCCAATATTCCGCCCAAAATGATGGCCGCCAATGCATTGTCTTTGTTGACTTTCCAATGCGCAAGCCCTGCGATGATGGGAAAGATGAAAGCGCCCGAGAAAAATGACAGCGAAATCAGTAAAGTATTCAGTATTGATGTGATTTTCATGGCGATAACTAAGCTTGCCATGCCAATGACAACGATGAACCTGCGCGTTATTTTCAGCGATTTGGGTTTGTCGAGGTCGCCGGTGACCAGCTCGGAGAGGATGGTCGATGATGTGAGCAGCGTCGTGTCGGCCGACGACATAACCGCCGATAAAAGCGCTGCCACCAAAATTCCCAGCGCCCATGGCGGCAAAAATGAGGCTCCGGGCAGAATAAATCCCGATGCCACGTTTGCATCGCTCCGGCTGGCAATTCCCAGCCAAGTGAGGATAAAAGCGGTTAGTGCCGCCAGAAAAGCAACCGTCAGGACGCTGTTGCGGGCAACTTTTTCATTGCGGGCGCAAAAAATGCGGGTGTAAATATCGGGGCCGACAACAAAAGTTACGGAATAGGTCAGCAGCAGGAAAAACAGGTCGGGCGGCGTAAATTTCTCGTTGAAGAATGTGAAATTGTCCATTTGCACAGGCGTTCCGTTTTTCAGCCGCAGGAAAAAAAGAAGCGATATGCCGCCGAGGATGATGAGGGCCTGCATAAAGTCAGTTTTCAGGATGCTCAACTGGCCGCCGGCGACAGTATAAAAAATGAAAGTCAGGCCGCAGATAAGCGCTCCCTGGTGATAGCTCACCAATTGCAGGCTTGTCAGAATTTTGGCGCCGGCAATAATCTGGGCAGCGACAATTCCCGTCCACGCAATAGGGATCAGGATTCCGGCCAGCGTTTCGGCTTTTTTTCCGTAGAAAAGCAACAGTAATTCGGGTAAAGTGTAGTGTCCGAGCAGGTTAATTCGCTTGCTCAAAAATGCCAGCACAAAAAGCCCAATGGCGGCGCTCAGTAGAAACCAAATGGCAGGCCAGCCCGTTTGCTGGCTCATTTCGATGGTGCCAAGGATGGCCGATCCACCCATGATGGTGGCAAACAAGCTTCCCGATATTTGCAGCCAAGAGCCGCGTTTCCCCGAAATATAATAGTCCGAAGTTTTTTCGACCTTGAAAAATGAGTAAATCCCGATTGATATTACCGCTGCAAGATAGATGAGGGTTATACATAAAACCGTTGTCATCCGCTTTGTTGTTGTTGGTGCGAAAAATGGTTTTTCCCCGATGGATGGAACATTACTTCACTTCGTCTAAAGCTTCGGTAACGTTGATGATATAGTCGGCAAGTTTTTCGCATTCCGAAAACAAATCATTGAAAATGATACCCGCTTCGTACGAATAAAATCCTGTACGGATGTATTCGAGATGCTCGGCTTTGAGCTGGTTGCGGTAGTTGTTGATTTCGTTTTCCTTGTCGCTGGCTTTGGTCATCGTCACCAGCTTTTCGTCTTTTCCAAGGTTTTCGTGCATAATATCGAGGGCATCGCGCACCATGTTGAACATCAGTTTCAGCTTATTGATGACTTCGTCGGGAAGCGCTATCTTGTTGTCGTACATGCGGTTGATGTTGCGAGCCAGATTATAGTTGCTGTCGCCGATGCTTTCCAGATCGCTGACTAATTCCAGCAGCGAGCGCATTCTCCGCCGCCCGAAATCGCTGAGTTTGCCTTGCGCAATTTCACTTAGGTAATTGGCGATTTCGACTTCCACATCGTCGCTAATATTTTCGTATTTCTGAATTCGCGCAAACAGTTTACTGAATTTCTTATCGCTTTTTTCGTCAAAAAGTTTCTCCACAAAACCGAACATTTTAATGGTATGTTTGGCAAAAAACTGCGCCTCGCGGCGTGCCTGCAAGAGCGATAACTCTGGCGTCGACATGAGTCCTGTGGTGATATATTGCAGGCGAAATTCTTCTTCTTCTTGTTTTTGGGGTAGAATCTTCATCACCAGACTGTGCAGTTGCGGAACAAACCAAATGAAGATAAATGTATTGATAAGGTTGAACGAAGTGTGGAAAAGCGAAAGGGCAATGGGAACAACCTGCGGCGTGTCGAACGGCGACTGGCCGGTAATGTGTTCGGTCAGAAATCCGATGCCTTGGGTGAAATATCTGAAAACGCACAGCATCCAGATAGCCCCCAATATGTTGAAAAAAGAGTGTACGAATGCCGCCCTGCGAGCCGAAAGATTCCCCACCGACGCCGCTATGTTCGCCGTGATGGTGGTTCCTATGTTCTCGCCAAGCACCATGGCCGCGGCCAGCTCAAAGGAAATCCAGCCTTGATTGACCATAACAAAAGTGAGAGCCATGGTTGCACTCGACGACTGAACCAGAAACGTGAGTATCGTCCCCACACCCAGAAACAAAAGCACCGACCTGAATCCGTTCCCCGTATATCTTTCAAGAAATATCAATATCTCAGGGTTGCTATCAATGTCTGGCATCGAATTTTTCAGGTAATCGAGGCCAAGAAACAAAAGCGTGAAACCGATCATAATCTCGCCTATGGAGCGCCGTTGAGTATTCTTGGAAAATACAAGCGGTAACCCCAGACCTATGAGCGGCAGCACAAACTGACTGATACTGAATTTAAAACCCAAAACCGAAATTATCCAACCCGTAACGGTGGTTCCGATATTGGCGCCCATTATCACGCCGATGGACTCGGAAAGGGTAATAAGGCCTGCGTTTACAAAACTGACAACCATTACGGTAGTCGCCGACGATGATTGAATTACGGCCGTAACCAAAAATCCTGTCAGGGCGCCTAAATAACGATTGGCGGTCATCGCCGAAAGTATCGAGCGCAATTTTGCTCCTGAAACCCGTTGCAAAGCTTCGCTCATGATTTTCATTCCGTAAAGGAACATACCCAGCGAGCCAACAAGTTTCAGAAAATCAAATAACGTATAGTTCATTCAGATTATATTGTTTGTTTTTGAAAAACAATTTCAGAATTTCCATGAATTTTTATGCAAAGAAATAAAAAGTTATGCAGATGGCTTTATTTTTTTACATTCGCAACGGGTGAAAAAAACAAAAAAATAATGGATAATTTTACGCCATGCAAATCGACGCCAAAAAACAGATCGAAATTTTGCTGATGAACTATTTCCGTCAATCGTTTTCGGAATTTCCGGCAGGGAAAGTGATTCCTTCCGAGTCGCCGGATTTTATCATCAGGTGCTCGTTGCGAAAGATGACGGGCTTGGAACTTACGCGTCTGCATTCGCCCAACATGTTGAAACCGTCTTTTGCTGTCCCCGAAAATTCGCCGGAGATGCGGTTTATCCGTTGCGTACAAAATCTGGTAGAAGAGAAAGAGCCTCGCCCACTGTTTGTGAAATTCTTTTTCGATGCACCTCCCGATGAAAAAAGGATGCTGGCGCAAGCTGCAAAGACAGCCCTTGCCATCAGGCAGGAAGCGGCTTGCCGGTGCGATTCTGTTTTTTCGACGCTCATCGGAAAAAAACAGCTCCCGAAAATGCTGAATTCGGTGCGCATCATCCGTAACGAGGCGCTCACTATTCCCATTTGGGAGAAAGCCATTGGCTGCGAAACGGGCAACATCATCCCCGATATCGAAGAATCGCTGAAAAAAAAAGAGGAAAAGCTGAGAATCTACCTTCGCCGCAACCTCTCTCAATATTGGCTGCTTATCACCGCCGACCGGCTTGGCGATACGCAACATTTAAACATCGGAGAACTGCTCGCGAATCATCCCTTCACTTTCGGCTTCGACAAGGTTTTTCTTTTCGAACTCCGGAGTGCGCGGGTATTTTCAATTACTCACAGCTAACGA
>Ga0082212_10010762_pt1 | contig 11675 bp, 10 predicted proteins | sample TergutNt197P3_FD_71548 | JGI IMG/M metagenome (GOLD analysis project Ga0082212, IMG submission 71548) | Neocapritermes taracua P3 segment gut microbial communities from Petit-Saut dam, French Guiana - Nt197 P3 | ecosystem: Host-associated > Arthropoda: Insects > Digestive system > Gut ... | reverse complement strand
TTCATGCCACAATGTTTCCAGGAAAGACATTGAGGCGAGCCCTGGTTACCTTGAACTTATGGCAAACAATGCGGAAAACCTTCGCAAAGCATTGTATTAAAACGAGCACATTGTTGGCAGCATTATTAACTTACTAAATTTTAACATTCATTGAATACAAATCTAACAAAACCTTCCTAAGTTGTATCTACTGTTTTTTTAACTGTTTTAAAACCATAAAAACCAACCAGGAGGATTGTTATGAAAAAGCAAAATGCTTTCGTTTTATGTGTGATGGTGCTTGCTTTCCAGATGTTGTTTTTTGGATGCAAACCGGATGTAAGTACGCAGAATACTTTGGTTGCAGGAAAAGGTCAGGCAAAATATGTGTTCCTGTTTATCGGCGACGGTATGTCAATGTCCCAGATCAGTTCCGCGGAAGTGTTTGCCACAGCACGAGCGTCAAAAGATATTGAAGTTACCCGCCTTGGTTTTAGCCAATTCCCGGTAACCGGGCTGGTTACCACCTACGATGCGGGTACTTTTATTACCGATTCGGCATCGGCGGGAACGGCGATTGCCACCGGCAACAAAACATTAAGCGGCGTTGTCAATATGGATGTTGGCAAGACCCAGGAATTTAAACCCATTACCGAATATATCCACGAAGCAGGGATGAAAGTCGGCATTGTCTCCACAGTAACATTAAACCACGCGACACCGGCATCGTTTTACGCAAAAGCCCCTTCAAGGAGTAATTACTACGATATAGCAGTCCAGCTTGCACAGAGCGACTTTGATTATTACGGCGGCGGCTCCCTTCTCCAGCACAACGGAAAAAACGGCGACGAGCAAAGCGCCATTGACATTGCGCGTTCCAATGGGTTTACCTATGTTGATACCAAAGAAACGATTAATGCGCTCAAACCAGGCTCGGGAAAGGTTATCGCCATAAGCCCGGTGCTGCAGGATGACGGCGCAATGACGTACGAGATCGATCGCAAGCGCGATGAGCTTTCCCTTGCCGATTTTACCAGAAAGGGGATCGAATTACTGGACAACCCCAAAGGCTTTTTTATGATGGTTGAAGGCGGAAAAATCGACTGGGCTTCCCACGCCAATGATGCGGGGGCGGCCATTCACGACGTACTTGCCCTTGATGCGGCTATTGGCGTCGCCCTTGAATTTGCAAAGAAACATCCGAAGGAAACCCTTATCGTTGTAACAGGCGATCACGAAACCGGTGGCATGACCATAGGTTTTGCTGGAACCCAATACGATACATTTTTTGACAAAGTTGCCCTGCAAACAAGGTCTTATGTCGCCTTTGACGAAGAAGTGCTAAAGCCCTACAAAGCAAAAACACCTGCCAATGCGGCACGGCTCGCCGATCTGATTCCGGCAATACAACAATCCTTTGGTGTTGATTATAATTCCCTTACCGATTTCCAGAAAGAACAGATTGAATTCGCATTCCAGCGTTCAATGGGGAACGAACAGATCCGTTCCTTTGCCGAAGACATCTATGTACTGTATGGCGGCTATGAACCGCTTACGGTAAAACTTACCCAGATGATGAACCAGACTGCGGGTATTGGCTGGACCAGTTATGCGCATACCGGCGTTCCGGTTCCCGCTTTTGCCAGCGGTGTACATCAGGAAATTTTCGGCGGCTATTATGACAACACGGATTTATATTACAAGCTCGCCAGCGTAATGAATCTGAAAGTAAATTAGCGTCGATGTTTTCTTCCAAAGCAGTGTCCTTCCTGAGCCGGTATAGAGAGTCCAGGAGGGATACTGTTTTTATTGCCGTTGCGGGTTTATTTACGCTTCTGATATTAATAGTCCCCACAGGGTTTAAGGGAAGCGCGATCCAGTCAAATGCCATGCGCGCCAGGGTACGAGTAACCGAAGTAAACAACGAAAGGGTTAAAATAATCGGCCCGGTCAGGCAAGGGGAACAACAGTTGGAAGTACAGATATTCTCGGGGCGTTTTAAGGGGCAGGTGCATTCCACATCGAATAACATGATGGGGAAAATGGAAATAGACAAGGCGTTTGTAAAGAATGACATTGCGCTGGCAGTACTGAGTTTAACCCAGGACGGCGAAATCGCTCACGTTCAAATTATCGATCATTACCGTACCGGAAAAACCATTTTTCTTGGCGCTCTATTTATCCTTGTAACAATCCTGATCATGGGATGGATGGGGATTAAAATATTGGTTACGTTTGTTTTCTCCGCTGCCGCGCTTATCCGCATACTTTACCCCATGATCCTCCGTGGGTGGGATCCTATTATCGGCGCGTTAATTATTACGCTGCTGATTACTGCGCTTATCATGTTTCTTGTGGGAGGGCTTTCGCGGCGGGCGTTAACCGGATTTTGCGGGGCAGCCGGGGGCGTTATTTTTACTTCGTTACTGGCGTTTACATTCACCGGCTGGTTTAAAATCCACGGCGCGGTGCGTCCCTTTACGGAATCCCTGCTCTTTTCCGGTTATGGCCACCTTAATTTGGCGCATCTTTTTATTGCGGGGATTTTTATTGCCGCATCCGGTGCGATGATGGATCTTGCCATGGATATTGCCGCCGCAATGGACGAAATAAAAAAACAACAACCTGCCATTACCCGCATGGCTCTTATGCATTCCGGTTATACCGTTGCGCGACAGGCTGCCGGTACAATGTCAACAACCTTACTGCTCGCCTATTCAGCCGAATACACCGCCATGATAATGACATTTATCGCCCAGGGCGTTCCGTTGGAAAATGTAATAAACATGGTCTGGGTTTCTTCAGAGGTAATACACACCCTGGTCGGGTGCTTTGGCTTGCTGCTTGTTGCGCCGCTTACGGTTTTCGCCGGAGGTATGCTGCTGGGACGGCAGTAATATTTAAATCTCCATCTCCCTTACCTCAATCTTTCTGCCCTTCTGTACCAGGCAGTAGAACTGTGCGCTAAGGGGGCCTTTTGCCGGGCAGTCCAGTACGGCAAAGGTGTGGCCGGCATCGATACGGGAACGGCCTATGCTGCCGGGGTTTAGCAAAAAGATGCCGTTTACCATGGAGCAGTGCGGGGTATGGGTGTGGCCGAACAGGGCCGCTTCGGCACCGGCAGCTTTGGCGGCGGCGGCAATGGTATGACCGCCGCTATCCACGGCATAACGGTTGCCGTGTGCCAGAAAGAGTTTGCGGTTAATCTCCACTACCTGGAAATCTTCCACGGAAAAATCGTGGTCAAGGTTGCCCCGGACTTTGTACCAGGGGACGGCAAAACCTGCCTGGGCGGAAGCAGGCGCCAAATCGTCCCCGCCGTCGCCCAGAAATAGTGCCGCGGCAAAACCGGCACCCTGCGCCAGGTTGTCATTTTGCATTACATCCACTTGACCCGCCATGCCCTGCTGACGCGCCCACGATAAGGCCGCAGTTAAGGCAGGCATATTCCCATGGGAATCGGAAACAACCAAAATAGAAGATTTGTCTTTGTCCATCACCTTAATGCTGTTCCAAAATGTCAAATTTTGGAACAGTTACCTTAAAAATCGCATTTTCGCAGCCTGTGAACCAAAGGTTCATTGGCGAGAAAATGCAAGGTCTGTCCGCAAAGTAACAGACTTTGTGGACAGACACGGTATGGTTAAAAAATTAACAAACATGGTATACTGTTTATAAGTACATGATATACCTTGGCACGATTTTTGCAATAGCCGGAAGCCTCGGCCTTTTCCTTTACGGGATGAAGGTATTAAGCGACGGCCTCCAGCAGGCTGCCGGCCAGCGTATGCAAAAAGTGCTTACCTTTATGACCGGCCACAGGCTAAGCGCAGTCCTTACCGGGTTCGGGGTAACTGCCATAATCCAGTCGTCCTCGGCAACCACCGTCATGGTAGTGTCGTTTGTAAATGCCGGCCTCCTAACCCTTAAACAGGCAATTGGCGTAAGCATGGGCGCCGCCATCGGCACCACCGTTACAGCCTGGATTGTCTCCATTATTGGTTTTTCACTTAAAATAAGCGCCATTGCCCTGCCGGCTGTGGGCATTGGTTTTGTATTATCGGTACTTAAATGGGAAAAGACCAAACAATGGGGAACTGCCATTCTGGGCTTTGGCTTTCTGTTTCTGGGGCTGGATTTCCTTACCAAATCCATGCCCAATCTTTCGGCGGAAACCCTGGAATTTATAGGTTCTTTTTCCGGAAGAGGTTATGCGTCAATATTCATTGGGGCGGGTACAGGGCTTGTAATCACCATGCTCATACATTCCTCTTCAGCCGCAACTGCGATTGTGCTGACCATGGCTTATGGGAACATGATCAACTACGAAATGGCCGCGGCGATGATCCTGGGGGCAAACATCGGCACCACCATCGATGCAATCCTGGCATCCATCGGAGGGAAACCCGCAGCCAAACAAACAGCGCTGGGTTTTTTACTCTTTAAGTTAATTGGCGCAATATGGAGCCTATTTCTGTTTTATCCCCTGCTTTCTGTGGTTAACTTCATTACACCCGGGACAGATATTACTAACCGTCTGGCAATGTTCCACACGGTATTTAACATAGTAAACACAGCGTTATTCTTTCCTTTTGTAAATCAATTTGCCCGGCTTTTGGGAAAAATTATTAAAGATACCGGTACTGCGGAAAAATTAAAACATTATACACTTTCCTATACTTCGGGGACTTTCCAGAACGCAATGGAAATGAACATATTCCGCGCAGAAAAAGAAATCCGCGACATGGCCGGGATTGTTTCCGATATGTACAACAGGATTGGCAAAGTGCTTTCTTCACTGAAAGACAACCCGGAAAAAGAAAAAGTTGTTGCGGAATTAACGGAAGAACTTCGCGACAACGAAGCCTACGCCGACGAAATGCGCGATGAGCTTACAAGTTTTCTGATGGAATGTACCCGCCAGCAGCTTAGCGAAAAATCCGGGCGGCGCATTTCGCGGCTTTTACAGATTGTCGCAGACCTTGAAAACATGACAGACGACTGTTACAACGTAAGCCTTTTACTGCAGCGAAGTGTTTTAAAAGACACGCTCTTTACCGGCACATCGGTTAAAGCCCTTGCCCCCTTTACCCGCCTTGTCGGTGAATTCCTGGAATTTGTGCAGACACGCCTTGGCAGGATGCTGACACCGGAAGAAGCGGAACAGGCCAAGAAAATAGAAGATCGCATCAACAAAACACGGAACAGGCTCCGCAAATACGGGCGGAAGCGCATCCAGGCCGGGGAAAATGTTAACACCGAACTCTTGTTTATCGATTTTATCCGCCGCCTGGAACATCTTGGAGATTATTGTTTCCATATTTCAAATGCATTGGCACATCTGGATGATTGAGTGAGTTACATAGCTGCCATTTTTGCGATTGCCGGAAGCCTTGGCCTTTTTCTCTATGGGATGAAGCTGTTAAGCGACGGCCTTCAGCTTGCCGCCGGACAGCGCATGCAAAGGGTGCTTACCTTTATGACGGGGAACAGGCTAAGCGCTGTCCTTACCGGGTTCGGGGTAACAACAGTAATCCAGTCGTCTTCGGCGACAACCGTTATGGTGGTGTCTTTTGTAAACGCCGGCCTCCTTACCCTTAAACAGGCAATCGGCGTAATTATGGGTGCCAATATCGGCACTACTGTTACTGCCTGGATTGTATCGATAATTGGTTTTTCACTTAAAATAAGCGCCCTTGCAATACCGGCAATCGGCATTGGTTTTATTTTGACTGTGCTGAAATGGGAAAAAAGCAAGCACTGGGGAACTGCGGTTCTGGGGTTTGGCATCCTTTTTTTGGGGCTGGATTTCCTTACCAAATCCATGCCCAGGCTTTCGCCGGAAACCATTGCCTTTATCGGTTCGTTCTCGGATAAAGGCTTTTTGTCGCTGCTTATAGGCGCATGTGCCGGGATGGTGATCACCTTGATCATCCATTCTTCCTCAGCAGCTACTGCAATTGTTTTAACATTGGCCCACGAAGGGATGATCAACTATGAAATGGCGGCAGCGATGATCCTTGGCGCTAACATCGGCACCACGGTTGATGCGGCGCTTGCCGGCATAGGGGCAAAACCTGCGGCAAAACAGGCGGCGCTGGTTCATGTGCTCTTTAATGTAATCGGCTCGATCTGGGCCATCGCTTTTATAAAACCCCTCCTTGCCCTGGTAAATATTGTAACCCCTTCTTCTTCGGGGTTCATAATCACCAATAACCTTGCCATGCTCCATACAATGTTTAATACAATCAACACGCTCCTTTTCTTTCCTTTTGTAAATCAATTTGCCCTTCTTGTCGGCAGAATAATAAAAGATTCCGGCCCGGAAAAGAAAGTAAAACACTACACACTCCACTATTCGTCCGGCACGTTCCAGAACGCTGTGGAAATGAACATACTGCGCGCCGAAAAGGAAATGCGGGATATGGCCGGCATTGTCTCTTCCATGTACAGCAAAATCAGCAAAACGCTGGCTGCGCTTAAGGACAATCCCGACAGGGAAAAAGCTACAGCAGCACTTGCGGAAAAACTCCGCGAAAAGGAAGCGTATGCCGACGAGATGCGCGATGAACTTACAAATTTTTTGATGGAATGCACCCGCCAAAAAAACAGCGAAAAATCGGGGAGACGGATATCGCGCCTTATGCAGATTGTCGCGTCTTTGGAAAACATGACGGACGATTGCTATAACGTAAGCATCCTGCTTCATCGCAGTATACAGAAAGACCGGCTCTTTACCGGCGCTTCGATGAAAGCCCTTGTCTCTTTTACCCGCCTGGTCGGTAAATTCCTTAACTTTGTCCAGGCTCACCTTGGCAGCACACTTACACCCGAAGAGGCGGAAGAAGCCAAACAAATTGAAAGCCGCATCAACAAAACACGGAACAGGCTCCGCAAATACGGGCGCAAGCGCATACAGGCCGGGGAAAATGTTAACACCGAACTCTTGTTTATCGATTTTATCCGCCGCCTTGAGCACCTTGGCGATTATTGTTACCATATATCAAATGCATTGGCACATCTGGACGAATAGGAGGAAAAGCGTATGAAAGCTAAAACTATTGGATCAATCATTTTTATTTGTGTTGTGCTTTTCTCCTGCGGTTCTTTGGTGGAAGCTGTAAAACATCCTTCACCGGCAAATGCTTCCGGTAGCACCCAAACGGAAACTCCGAGCACCCAAAACCAACCGGCGCAAAACACTCAAAATAAGGCAGAAAGTACCGATGATGCAATTTGGGACATTGCCGCTCTTGATACGGCAAGGAATGTAAATTATTTAACAACCCTGGAAAAAGATGTTGTTCTGGAAATGAACAAAGTAAGAGCCAACCCAAAAAAATATGCGGAATTGTACATTCAGCCGCTATTACAGTATTTTAATGGTAAAAGATATTCTGTCCCCGGACAAACAACCTGGTTAACCGAGGAAGGGGCTGCGGCCGTTAATGAATGTGTTGCCGTATTAAGCAAGGCAGCCAGCGCAGGCGTATTAAAACCGGAGAAAGGATTGTCGCTTGCAGCAAAAGACCATGTAACAGATATGGGCAAAACCGGGCACACCGAACATAACGGCAGCGACAAAAGCACCCCGGAAACCCGCATAAGGCGGTATGGTACATTCAGCGGCTCATGGACATGGGGCGAAAATTTATCCTGGGGCGAAACCACAGCAAGGAACGTTGTCTGCAGCCTCCTGATTGACGACGGTGTTCCGGACAGAGCCCACAGGGCAAATATTATGAACAGGGCTTTTACACAAACCGGCGTTGCTTATGGGGCACATCCACAATACGATTTTTCATGTGCAATTACTTACACAAACGGGTATAGAAGCAATTAGATGAATATACTTGTATACACCCTGTTTCCAATAGTATTTATGATACACGAATTCGAAGAAATAATTTTCCTAAAATACTGGATAACCAGGGATAAAGAATATTTAAACACTAAATTCCCGGGAATTGGACCGAAAATTTATTCACAATATTCAAAATTTTCAACTTCCGGATTCGCTCTTGCAATTGCGGAAGAATTTATTATTGTAAGTGCCTTAACCTATTTGGCAATACTACTGCAAAATTTTTATATATGGTTTGCTGTATTTACAGGTTATTCAATCCACATAATTATACATATTGGCCAATGGGTTTTGTATAAAAAATATATCCCGGTAATTGTTACCAGTTTTTTAACACTACCTTATTGTATATACGGGTTTTTCGGGTTTTTTTACTACGAGGATATTAAATTACCCTGGATAATATTGTCTTCAATAGTCGGGAGTATTGGCATGTTATTGAATTTAAGGCTGATTCATTATATTGGGCATAAATTCAGTAACTATGAAAATACCACAGTATTTCCCAAATAGTTTTTTTAATCATTAGCTGATGTTTTTCCCGCCAATGCCCGTTTCCCCTGCAATGTACAATGTTATAGCAATGAACATTGCTTTAGCAATGTTTCCGCTATTTCCGCGAAACCTTCGCCGCCATCGTTCTGCGAAACAAACGCCGGTAGATGCGTTATAAGCGGACCGTAACTTTTAACACTTGCAACGCCGCAGGCCATGGGGAAGCGGGCAAACATGGGCTCGTCGTTGGGGGAATCGCCCACAAACAAGACAGATCCATCATCAGTTTTTTCCCAGCCGAATTTTTTCTGCAAAAAAAGTTCTGTCATGGAAAGTTTATTATAATCGCCCATCCAGACATTAACATGTATCGAAGATATTTTTGCCTGTGCCCCTTCTTCCACGGCTATTGCTTTAATCCGTTCTGCTGCTTCCAGGGGCAGAACCGGTTCTTCTTCGGCAAAGTCCAGGGCAATGTCAAAGAGCCTGCAAAACTGATCCTTTGCCATACGTATTCCCGGTACTTCTGCCATTGCCCGTTCTTTAATCTTCTGTAATACAGGGTGATCGTTTTTGACCGCATTGGGATGGAACTCCTGCCGGCCCAGTGTACGTTGTTTCCCTTCACCTTCTTCCAGCCAAAACACCAGGGCGCCGTTTTCGCCGACCACACCGTCTACCGGCCATTCGCGGGCTATCAGATCGCACCAGCCTGCCGGCCGACCGGTTATTGGTATCACCTTAAGCCCTGCGTTGTGCAAATCCCAAAGTGCAGTATAAGCTGCCGCAGAAAGTTTTCCTTTAGTCGTCAGGGTATCGTCAATATCCATAAGTACATAACGTATGCCGGCCGCCCCGACGGCTGTCATTGTAGAAATTGGTTTCATTCATGTATCCTTTCGTTTATATTGTAACAAATTGTATAGTTCCTCCGCCAGGCAAACTGCACTTTTAGCTTCGGCAGAAATACAATAATCAGCAATTTTTTTGTACTCTTTTGCCCGTCTTTCATGTAGGAGGCGGTGTTTTTCTTTTGCTGCATCCAGCGTCGGCGCTTTCAGGAAAGGTGGGAGCTCACCATCACTGGCAATACGCCGCCATGCGGTTTCGGATGATACTTCCAAATAAGCAGTACAATGCCTGGCAGATTCTTTTTGTATTAAAGCCATCGCGCCGGGATTGTCGATAATGCCGCCGCCAGGAGCAACAATTGCCATTAATAAATCTGAAGCAAACAACTCTGCCAAAGCCACTGCTTCTTCCCGTTGAAATAAGGCTTCATCGGCCAGGAAAAGCTCCCTAACGCTTTGGCCTGTCTTTTCTTCAACCAACTGATCCAAATCAAAAAAAGGGGCAGAGAGTTTTTTCGCCAGTTCCCGGCCGGCACTGGTTTTACCCGAATGCTTTGGGCCGCAAAGAATTATCAGCTCCATAGTATTTATAAATGAGTGTATTCGAAACTCCGGTATTAAACCAGTGAAAAAAATTGTATAATATATATTACGAGGTAATTTTGATACTTTACGATCCTGCACTAAACATGAATTTTCCGGACTACGGCATAATGCTCCCCATTGCGCCCGACAGGGGAAAGCAAATTCTGGATTATATGAATTCGCATTACCCATTGCATACTAGGGGCGACACAATGCCCTTTCCGGGTCCGGAAATGACAATAACACAGGCTGTTGATTTTTTGGGAATAAAAAGCAGCGCCATTATAACAAGGGAGGATTTGGAACGCGTCCACAGTAAAGAATTTACAGCAACACTTTACGACGGGGACGGAAAAGGCCTTGAATCTGCTTTGCTTACTACATTTGAATTGATTGATGCACAGGGAAAGCCAAACCGCTATGAACCAGAGCGGGCAGTAAAACCCCTTGGCGGTTTATTCCAAACCATACTTGCACAGGTGGGCGGGACTTACCTTGCCTGCCGTCTTGCCCTTGTCTCTGACGGGCCTGGTTTTTGTTACTTTATGGGCGGCGGTATGCACCATGCCCGGTACGACTCCGGATCCGGTTTTTGCCTGATAAACGATTCAATAATAGCAATTGCAAAACTGCTTTCCGAACCGGCCCAACCCGGCAGGGAATGTTCCGGCCAGCTAATCTGGATAATCGACCTTGACGCCCATAAAGGTGATGGTTCTGCCGAACTGATTAATTTTGCACGAAAGCGCGGTGAATTACAAAACGTTCTTACCCTTTCTATACACATGGCCAAGGGCTGGCCTCTTGATTCAGACAGTCTTTCCGCAGCCAGGGAAGGCAGGGCGCCGCTGCTCGGTTCTGACATAGACATAGGAATCAATCCGGGCGAAGAGGCAGAATATACCCTACGGCTTGTAGAAGGTATTAATGAACTGGAACGACTTAGCGCCGCCCTTTTTCCGGCCAAACAAAAACCCGACCTGGTTCTGGTAGTAGACGGCGCCGATCCTTATGAACACGATGAACTGCCTTCCACCGCCCCCCTTAAACTGAGCCTGGAACAGTGTCTTTTACGCGATAATTACGTGTATCGCTATGTTATGGATCACGGAATCCCCTCCGCCTGGATACAGGCCGGTGGCTATGGCAACCGCGCCTGGGAACCACCGGCACATTTTTTGCTTAAGCTAAGGCCGGGATGAGGAGAGCGATAATATTCAAATTGCCCAATTTGCAAACCGCCATTGTATAAAAATGTATAACAACGCGAAATAATTTTGTACAAACAGACCTGCTATGTGAATGTTTTTGCTTTTATTAATAATTTATTATATTTATACCTTTTCTTTCCAATTTTTTTATTGCTTTTTCTATTTTTTTTACACTTGATGAACCTACTGCATTTCCATAATAATTTACTATATATCCTTTATTAAATGCCCCTAATGCCGTTTTATATACACATTCATCTGCCATAACACCACATAAATATAATTCATTGATTTGATTATTGATAAGAAAGTTTTCAAAATCTAAACTTGAAAATGCATTTGGTGAGTATTTATTAAATACATTTTCTGATGCTATATTGATTCTTGGATCAATTTCCACACCCAATGTACCTTCGATTACAGCATAATTACGAAATACATTTCTAAAATCATTTTTTTTAAATATATTTCTTAAATATATTATTGTATAATTATTTATTAATGAAAATTCTATAATTTCATTTGTTATGCTTATAAGATTTTCAATTTGGTTTTTTTCTATAGTAAATTTTCCATTTTCTCCAAGATAATCTATTTGCATATCAACAACTAATAAAGCCTTTTTTGGGGTTTCATAATTATCTATTAGAACCTCATTTGAAACACATGAAAATATAGATAAAAATATAA
>Ga0082212_10010761_pt1 | contig 11675 bp, 5 predicted proteins | sample TergutNt197P3_FD_71548 | JGI IMG/M metagenome (GOLD analysis project Ga0082212, IMG submission 71548) | Neocapritermes taracua P3 segment gut microbial communities from Petit-Saut dam, French Guiana - Nt197 P3 | ecosystem: Host-associated > Arthropoda: Insects > Digestive system > Gut ... | reverse complement strand
CAAGCCCGGGAAGTGGCTGAACAGGCTCTGCGGGCGCACCTGCTGGAACTGAAGCCCGCCCTGGAGTTCATTGTCGGCCTGCCCACGGTAAGAAATCAGGATATCCCGGGCCAGTTTGTGATAACGCCCGCGGAAAAGCGGCATCTGCTCAGCATCATTCCCGGAACCCCGTTGCGTGACCCTGATCTGATCAAGGTAGTCATCATGGAAAGCCGCGATGTTGTCGGTCCGTTGCGGCAGTTGACGGCGCCTGGTTTGAAGCCGGACAATATGTTCGGGCCTCTTCTGAATATCAGCGCGACCAATCTGCGCGGGGTCGGCCGCTTCGATGCCCAAGCGCAAGGCAAGGTCAAGGATGAGGTTTACGGCGCGTACCGGGCCGTTCTTTCCCTGGCTCTGCAAAAACTTGGTCCTGACCTCGGCCAGATGGCGGCGCTTTTTGACCTGGTCTCCAGGGACAAGGGTTTGGAAGCGGGGTGCAACCTTATGGCTTTGAGTACGCGGTGCGAAAGCGGCCATCAAGTCGTGCTTAGAGACAGGCTGCTGGGCGGTATTATGGCTCTGGATAATCTGCGCATGATCCTCGGCCCCCGTGTGGGCCAGGAGGTGGATGAGTCTCCGCTTTATTACTACGGAGAGATGGAGACGCGGAATATTTCAGGCGCCCTGCTTCAAAAGGCCGAGGATTATGGCCTCAAATCCGCCGACTTTCCGGGCTATGCGGCCCTGTCTCTGGTTACGCCCAAACTGACGCGGGCGGAGTGGAATGCGCTTTTGCCCCTGATGGAGATGGTGGGCCAGGGATTGACCGATTACAATTTCGAGCATGGCATCGCCCTGAAGATGGTTGCGGCCAATGCCCGGGAACTCCTGGTCGCCCAGGCGGCCAACCAGGGTGCGCCCTTGAGCCCGGAGCAGGTCTGGCAAACGGTTCTCGGCGAGAGAAGCGCCGGGGGCCTTGATGCGGACAACCTGGGTTCGAGATTGCTGAATGTGGCCGCAACGCGCCTGTTCCAACGCGTCCAAGCCATGTTCCCGGATGCCGATCGGGATATGCTGGGGCCTACGCTCCTGTTCGGGCTGGGCCAAGCGGGGATTCCCTTCCAGAGCATGTACAATGCCTGTAGTCCCGGCGGGCGCCTTGGCTTGGAAGATTACCGCCTGGGGCGCCCTTCCTTGTCCTCGCTGGACGGGTATGATGCGCAAAACGCCTACGGCCTGGTCACGGACTGGTCGCGCCGGGAGTCGGGCAGAGATGGAATCCCGTCCACCATGACCATATACAGCGGCGAGGGGCAGGGTTTTATGATGACCCACAAGGACCTGTCGCAAGCGGAAAATGTCGCGGCCAATCCCTTTTTCGTGAGGATTATGGATCAGTGCCGGCACCTGTGCACCGGTTCTGATCTGCAGTTCATGCGGGTCATGCAAAGCCTGTCCCAGGCGAGCACGATCCACCTGCGCATGCTGGCGGAAATTGGTTTTCCGGGCATGACCTTGTCCGAGCACAGCCATTTTGACAGCACAGTCCGTCGGATGGATAACGGGAACGTTGTGGTGGAACTGACCAATGGGCCTGATGACCACCCCTTCGGGGGGCGGATGCAAATCACTATAACCACGGCCGGTGAAGCCACGATTACGGATATGAGCGTTGAACTGCGGGGCTGAACCGCCTCGCCACGTTAAAATCCCTTAAAGGAGCGTTTTATGACCCGCGATGATTTTTCCCCGGTTCTTCAAGCTTTCGGCTCATCCCTCGGCATTGAGGGGCTGGCCTTGGACGAATACCAGAGCTGCACCCTGACCATAGATGAAGTGATGCTCGCCATGCAGTGGAAGAGCGAGGCCCAGACAGTGCTAATCTATGCCCCTGTGGGCATGATCGACCAGGATAACCTTGACAAGAACCTGCTTGTCCAATTGCTTGAAGCCAACTGCCTGGGCCTGGGCACGGGGGGCTTGGCCCTCGGGTTGCAGCCGGGCCTCGGCGCCATCATTCTGTCCGGCCAGCTTTCCACCCATAACCTGGAACCTGTCGTGCTGGAACGCTTCATTGAATTTTTCACCAACATGGCGGATGAATGGAAAGGGCGCCTTGCGCAGACCCAAGCCGGCTTGGAAACGGCCCCCGACACGCCGGCCGCGCCGGACATGCCGGTCGGCATCCGCATATAGCCTAATAATTCCAGGAGGATGAAACTATGACTATGAATCTCAGCGTAAGCGATTTCAGGGCCGTCGGCGATTCAGCCGGCAATGCCGCTCTTCACACGAATCAGGAGCATTCCGCTTTTGTGCAGGGGGAGAAAGGCGCCTGGATCAAATCCCTTTTGAACATCGGCGGGGCGCGGGAGGCCAATGCCAACACCATAAACGCTCTGCGCCAGGCTGTGTTCCATGATCCGCAATACGCCAAGGTTACCGGCCAGGCCTGCGCGCTCCTGGGGCGCCTGAGCACCTCCACCCCCCTGACGGGCAAACAAGTCACCCAATTTCTGGGGCGGTTGGACGCGGCCGCGGCCAAGGCGGACGCGCAGATGATCGACCAAAACAAGACCCTGGTTTCCCAGACGGCCATGCGGGTAATGTCCAATATTGACCGATACGCCTCGGAGGCGGTGGGGGATGAGGGCTTCAGCCTGTCCCCCGGGGATCTTTTCAGCGGGAATTCGGTTGGCCGCTTCGAGGGGAAAGAAGGTTTTCACCTGTCCCCCGGGGACAAAAGCATGCTGATTTCCCTGATTTCTGACCGCCTCATGGCCCGGGCGGGGGATTTCAGAAAACCGCTCAATGAACAGCAGATCCAGGCCATTGTCCGTGATGCCGCAAGTGCGTTTGCGGCCCTGCAAGACCGCCTGGACAAGGTGGATTTACCGCCGAACATAAAGAATATTATTAAGGGGGAGTTTTTACAGAACGGCGCCTTCATTAGCCTGAAAGAGCTTGACGGGATGATCCAGACCCGCCTGAACGTCCGGGCCAACGATGCTCTGCAGGAAGAGTCCAAGGAATTTTTGCTCCGTAATTTTGACTTGGCTATGGAAAGACTGGGAGGACTCACGTTACCGGAAATGACCGATAAAGCCAAGGCGGGCCTGGCGGAAGCCGTTGGAGCGGCCATTGAAAAGGCGGGCCAGATGGGCGGGCGCATGGTCAGCCGTAAGGAGGCTGAAACCATCATCGAGGCGCAGGTCAAAACCCTCGCTGATGCTTACAAAAACATCAAAAACGTGGGAGATACACGTCAAGTCGCCTTTATGCGGGAGTTGGTGATGAGTTCCCCCGTTCCCATCTCCGAACCATACTTGCGGGCCCTCATGGAGCGCGCTCGAGATATTCCCCCGGAGACCTTCACCGCCCTGGGGCAGGCCTCCAGCCCGAAACAATTTCTGGAGGTTGTTGAAAAATTGGGCAAACTTGTGGAAATTGGCTTCAATTCGCTGGACAAATCGCTCAAGCTGGAAGGCGCCGGGGGCCAGCAGAGCTTCGTTCGTCACTGCCTGGGCCTGGCCATCGCGGGAGCGGTGGGTAAGGATAGCGCGCAAGCGTTGTTTAAAAGCCTGACCTCGCCCCTGGGCCAGGAAATGCGGGCTATGTTCGCTTTCGCGAGCGGTAGTGATCCGTTCATGGCCAGCAATGGTTTCACCCTGAACAGGCTCACGGAGGCTCTGGGCCGGCTGGCGGGCCGTGATGATAGAGCTATTGACGCCGTCATTGACAGTGTATTCGGGCAGATCCCCGAGAGCGCGGACGAGTTCTCACCTGAGGTGCGCGCCCTTCTGCCGGGTTACCAGCCCGCCTAAGGAAACATTCCTGTGGCGGCAAGCTCGGATTCCGCCTAAAGCAAGAGGACGAAAATATGACTATGAATCTCAGCGTAAGCGATTTCAGAGCCGTCGGCGATTCAGCCGGCAACGCCGCTCTTCACACGAATCAGGAGCATTCCGCTTTTGTGCAGGGGGAGAAGGGCGCCTGGATCAAATCCCTTTTGAACATCGGCGGGGCGCGGGAGGCCAATGCCAACACCATTGATGCCCTGCGCCAGGCCGTGCGCCATGACCCGCAATACGCCAAGGTTACCGACCAGGCGGAGGCACTCTTGGGGCGCCTGAGCACCTCCACCCCCCTGACGGGCAAACAAGTCACCCAGCTTCTGGAGCGGCTGGACACAGCGGTCGCCAACCATAACAAAGCCCTGTTTTCCAACATGTCCATGCGCATGATGTCCACTATCGACACCTTCGCCGCAAAAGCGATGGGGGATGAGAATTTTCTTCTGGCCGCCGCGGACAAAAACATGCTGAATTCCGTGGTCTCCAGCCGCATCCTGGAATACGCGGGAGATTTTGCAAAGGCCCCCGATGAGCGAACCCTTCAGGCCGTTGTCCAGAGAGCCGTACTGGATGTGCTGCTCCTGAAAACCAGCCTGGACGAAGCGGATTTGCCGCAGAATATAAAGGATGGCCTGCAGAAGGAAATTTTCCAGGGCCAGCGCCTGATGACCCCGGAAAAGCTTGAGGAACGGATCCAAACCCAGGAGACCATCATTTTCAACACGCAACTGCGGCAAACCCTGTCCGATGTGTCGCATTCGGGAACTCCCTTGCGTATGTCCCTTTACTTGGCTATGAACATGGCTGGAATCGATGTTTCCGCGAGCGATACGGTCATAGAGGGCCTGGGTGAAGCTATTGGAGCGGCCATTGACAAGGCGGGCCTGCAAAACAGCCGCAAGGTCAGCCGTGATGAGGCAAGAGCCATCGTTGCCGCGCAGATCAAAATTGTCGTTGACGCGTACAAACCAACGCAGAATGCTCCGGATTACGAGCCTGTGCAGGGTGATATTCCCCTGGAGACAAGCGATGATTTGCCGGAGGCGCGGTATATGGCGGGCCGGAAATTCGCGAATGGGATGTCGGATATTATCCAAAGGGAAATGAGGCGCCATATGGGCGGTCTTCCCAAGGAAACCTATTCCCAGTTTGAAAAAGACATCATCCGCCCCGGCGCCACAATTACCGTTGGCGGAACCACCGTGCAGCGTTCCAAGGCTGATGTGCCTGTGCAATCACTGCTCAGGCCGGGAGAAGAGAGCCTTGACGCCATAACCCTTCAGGAGCGGCAGGAACGGGCTGTCATTGACGCCGCGTACACCGTGTTTGCCAAACTTGTCACCGGCAGGGATGACGCTGTTTTCAGCGCATTGGCGCAGGCGGACAAGGCGAAAGTCCTGATCCTGGCCAGCCTGGCGGACCAGGGCATAGAGCATGGGGTGATGGTGTACGGCGCGCAGTCCGTTACGCCGCAATACGGGGCCGATGACGATGACGCTGTGGCCTTTGTTCCGACCCAGTCCGGGGCGGGCAGAAGCATAGACATTTACAAAAATTCCGATGGCGATTTCGTCATCACGGCCAAGCACTCCTTTTCTTCACGCATGGCCCTTCTTCCAAGCGAACCCAGCGCCATGCTGGACGAAAAGCGCAGCGGCCTGAGCGCCGCCGGCACGCTGACCATAAGCGGGGCGGAACTGGACAGACTCTCGACCCTGGACTGGAGCCTTAAGGGAGCAACCGTGCCGATGGAATACCAAACATCCTTCAGCGAACAGAGCCTGAGCGGTGAAGTGCGCATGTTCCGCGCGGAGTAGAAATATAAAGGAGATAAAAATGTCTCTCACCGTAAGCGATTTCAGGACCGTCGGCACTTCACTCGGCAACACCGCTATTCGCACGGATCAGCAGCAGTCCGCTTTTGTGCAGGGGGAGAAGGGCGCCTGGATCAAATCCCTTTTGAACATCGGCGGCGCGCGGGAGGCAAATGCACGCACCATCGATGCCCTGCGCCAAGCCGTGCATAATGACCCGCAATACGCCAAGGTCACCGAGTGGGCGGACGCGATCCTGGGGCGCGTAAGCGCTTCCACCCCCCTGACCGGCAGACAAATCAACGGGCTTCTGGGGCAGTTGGACACGGCGGTCGCGGCGGCCGCCAAGGCGGACGCTCGGATGATGGGCGATAAAAAAGGCCTGATTTCCAACATAGTCATGCGTGAAACGTCCCGTCTTGAGGATTACGCCGGCCGGGTGCTGGGGCTGACAAGTTTCAAAATGGCCCCCGCGGACAAGGCCAGTCTGAATTCTCTGATCCTTGACCGCATCAAAGGGCGGACGGATGGTTTCAAACAGGCTGACGAAAGAGATATCCGGACCGTTGTCCAGAATGCCGCGGGTAATTTTGCTCTCTTGCAAGACCGCCTGGACAAGGCGGATCTGCCGCGGAACATAAAAAATATCATTAAGGAGGACTTTTTTCAGGGCGCTAAATTGATGAACCCGAAGCAGCTTGAGGAACGGATTCAAACCCACCTGAACATCCAGGCCAACGAGAAGCTACGGGCAACCATGTCCGATGTTTCGAATCCGGAAAACCCCTTGCGCACGGTCCTGGCCGGAGCCATGACGCGGGCGGGAATTACGGCTCCCATGAACGATATAGCCATGGCGGGCCTGGCCAAAGCCATCGCCTCGGATATTGACAAGGCGGGCGATATGGGCAAGCGCGAGGTCACCTTTGGGGCCGCGGGGGTCATGATTGGCGCACGGGTCAACACGTTTGTCGAGGCCTACCTGGCCGCCGGAGCCGTGGTCAATCCGGGGGAAGCCGCCTTTTTGCAAAACCTGGCGCTGAATTCCCCGAATCCCGTCACCCCGGACTATGTGCGCGCTCTCTCGGGTCACGCCGGGAATCTTCCCCCGGAGGCCTTCACCGCCCTGGGCAACGCCACCAACCCGAAACAATTCATGGATGCCATTGAAAATTTGGGCAACTTCCTCTTTAAGGGCTTCGCCCTGCTGGATCCATCGCTCAAGCAGGAAGGCGGCGCGGGCCGGAACTACATGGGCGACTGCCTGAGCCTGGGCATGCTGAATGCGGGAATAAACACGCGTGAGGCGCGGGAGATTTTTGCCAACCTGGATACGTCCCTGGGGCAGGAAATGCGGGCCATGATCGCTTTCAGCGCCGCAACGGACCCGGGCATGGCCAACAGAAATCTCATCGTGAGCAGGTTTATGGAGTCTCTCGCCCAGGCGGGGGGCATTGATCTTGATGAGTTCATGGCGAAAGAAGCCGCGCTACGGCCCACCCCCCGGTATGCGGATGCGTTCTCCCTTGACGTGCGCGCCCTTCTGCCCGGCCACCAGCCCCTCCAGGAAAATATTCGCGTGACAAAGAGCCCGGATTTGGCCATGGCGCGGGAGATGGGGGGCCGGCAGCTCGCAAACGACATGTCTATTTTTATCCTGCTGGAAATGCAGCGCCAGATGAGCGGCGCCGGCGGCTCCGCATTTGCGCGGGATATCACCAGCCACGGCCCCCAGGTGCCCCGGATCACCGTTGGCGGAACCACCCTGCCGCATGCCGGGGATATACCCGAAGAGTCGCTGCTCAGGCCCGGGGAAGAAGCCGGACTGGATCCGGGCACGCTTGCGGTAAGGCGCCAACAGGCGGCCATGGCTACCGCGTATAACGGCTTTGCCCAGATTGTCACCGGCAGCAATAACGCTGTTTTCAGCCAGTTATCGCCCGCGGACAGGATAAAAACCATGGTCCTGGCCTGCCTGTCAAGCCGGGAAATGGAGAGCGCGGCGGTTCTGCGCGGCACCCAGTCTATCGCGCCGGACTTCGGCCCCAGCATGGCCCGCAACAGCGCGTTCACGCTCGGCACCCTTGAGGACAAGGCAAACAGGACCATAGACATTCAAAAGAAACCCAACGGCGATTTCGTCATCCGGGTCACCAGCACCATCCCCGCGCATTCGGCCTTGATCGGCAACAGGCCTGTCATCAAGCTGGATGAAACCCGCAGCAGCCAGAGCGCCGTTTCCACGCTGACCATCAGCCGGGCGGAAATGGACAGGCTCTCGCTTCTGATCTGGAATCCCGCGAGCGGGGAATTGACGCCGAACCATGTGCCCAGATTCAGTGGGTACAGCGTGGCCGGGGAACTGAGCCTGTTCCACGCGCCGGAGGGAGCACCTGAAAATTAACGGGCTATAATAAGGAGTGTCACGGCATGTCATCCGTCAATACGCAACCCATAAACATGAATATTTTTACCCAGTTAGCGGATCAGGCCAGCCAGGCCAACCGGGACAACATCCTCAGCGTCAGCGGCGGCAAAATTTCCACAACCGGAACCGGGACACTCAGCTCCCTGTTCATTTCCTCGGCCGCCAAGCGGGAGGCCATTGAAACCTTTGTGAAAACCCTGCGCCAAGAATATGGCAGCCATATCGCCAGCCTGATCAAAAATTCCGATCTCAACGGCCTTTGGGAGAGCGGCAAGCCCCTCACCGCCCGCATGGTCAAAGATCTGACCCTCGTGGCCGAGCAGGAAAAAGCGCGGGTCAATGCGCACAACCAGGGTGTGGTGAACAAGTTCCTGGATGGAACAGACCCGCAAAACAACTTCAACAGCGCCATAGACAAACTCTGCGCCGACAGGGGTATAACTTCGCCCGAGGACATAGCCCTGGTGCGGGATACGGCGAGAACCCGCCTTGAGAGCCTGGCCGCCACGGGCGGCTTTCACCCCAGCATCCTCACCGACAAGTCCCTTCAATACGGCGTGTCCTACGCGAAGCCCCCCGCCCTCTCCTCTGACCAGAGCGTGGCCCTGGACCATTCGCGCACCCTGCCCGGTTCGCTGGCGGACAGGCTCGCTCTGGCGGACATGAACCTGGACACCAGGACAACCTCCGTTGCCCTCCATCGGGCCATTGCGGAATTGGGCGCCGGAACCATGCGCCAAATCCAGCCTGACGGGAAGCTGACCCCGGAAACCGTTTATACGGCGCTTTTCAGGCAAGCCCCGCCGGAAAACCTTAAGGGCGACGACCTTACGCAGGCCATAGTCAAGCGCTGCCTCGCGGATGAAAAAGCGCTTTTGGAAAAGCTTGGGGATACTAAGAGGATGGCCATTGACAATCTCGTCAAGTTTATTCCCTGGAACACGTTCACCGCCCAGATGATAAAGCCAAGCGTAGTCACCCTTGACCAGGTGTCCGCCCTCTGCGACACCTTGATGTCCTCCGAAATCAGCCGCGAGGGCGCTAAAAACCAGTTGCTTCTGGATCCCCCAAGGCTCGCCAATATCTTTAACGGCCAAAAGCTGCCCCCGCCGACATTCAGCTTCACGCGGGATGAAAGGACGGTAAGCGTGCAGACAGGCCGCGACCCTGATTTTAAATTTCTTGATGACGCGGACAAAGCCGCTTACCAGAAGGGGGAGGAGAGTTCCCTGTCCAAGCGCCTGGAGAGGTTCTGCCAGGAGATCTGCCACCCGGACGGCAGCGAGAAACAGGTGACCAACGTTATGTCCTGCCTGAGCCAGTCCGCGGCCCTGCCCTTGAAGCTGGTTTCGGTCATGGCCGGGACGAATTTTGACGAACACTCCGGCCTCAGCGTGAGCCTAAGCCGCCAGACAGACGGATCAATCAAGGCGGATTTCACCTCCCCCACCTCCCCCCCGGAACTGCTGAAGACTATGGGGCAGTTCACCATGAGCCTCAACATAACCAAAGAAGGCGCCATAAACGTGACGGCGTTCGAGCTTCGCCCGCCCCTGGACGTGGGGACAAATGACCGCTTTCGCAACGCCCTGGATCTTGCCGCGCCCTTCCGCGCCCTGGATCAGGGCCAAGACGGGCTGTTCGCGCAGATAAGCACCCGCGCCCAGGCCCTCGACCCTCAGGCCAAACTGAGCCCGGAACTTTGGCGCGAGATGCGCGGCGAGATGGACAACCGCATTCATATAGCGGCGGCAGGCAGTCTTCAGCCCGTCACCCAGGCGCAGATTCTGGAAGCGCGCACGGCGGTGCTGAATGAATTTTTCGGCAAGATCGAAACGGTGGCGGGCAAGCTTCCCCCGGAGCAGCGCGATATGTTTGTGCGCGGCTGCCTGGAATTGGGCATGGTCCCGGATGAGGCGCTCTTGCCAGCCCTGCACCAGATAACCAGAAACACGGCCCAGATTTTCGGGGAGATGCTGACCGCCAGGAGCGGACAAGAAGCCAAGACTCTGATGCTTTCCTTGAACCAGCTCATGAGCGGAGCCACCTTTTTCGATCCGGTTTTTGCCGGAAAAGGAGCCAGCTTTTTCGAGCCCGCCCAACAGCTTGGCGTGCGCCTGGGCATGCTGCAACTCATGAACGGGAATTCCCCGGAAGCCTTCGCCAGCGCCCTTACCCGGCCCGGCCCTTTCCGCGACATGCTCCATTTGGCGGCCCACGACAAGACCGAGGAAGGCAAGCTGGCCTTGCAGACCCACAGCTTGTTTTTGCGCGCCATGGGGAATATCCTGCCGGAGAAGACCTTAACGACAGACCTCAACCCCTTTGAAATCCGCGAGCGCGACCTTTCCCTGCCCCGGCAGCGGGAACTGCTGGGAGCGGGGAACTTTATCACGCGTGGGCTGGGTGGCGTGGTCATGCCGCAACTGGCCGGCCTGAACCAGAGCCTGAAATCGGAAATGCCGGCCATACAGGAGCATATCCGCAAGGACGCCCTGGACGATCTGCTGCTGGGGCCGAGACCCGGCAAAGGCCCTGAGCGCGGACGGACAGATTTGGGCCTGAGCCAGGTATTTTTGAATGATTACAACCGGGATGGGATTTTTGTGAATGGACGCCTGCACCATCCGAAGCAGACCGGAACAACGGAACAGGACTTCATCAACCTCTTTCCCGATTCCTACACGGCCGGCATGCTTTCCAACCTGGCCGGGCAAAACCTGCTCGGAGCTGCCCTGGCCGGCCTGGTCAAGGCGACTGATCCGCGGACCAGCTCCGCCCTAAATAATGGACTTATCGGAAACTGGGGGCTGATGGCCGGGATGGGCGGCCAGATGGAGCAGAATACGCGCATTGACGTTCTGGATGCGGCCAAGGGCCTTTACCGGATCAGCGCCTTCAAAACTGCCTGCGCCGGCGATCCCAAGGCCGGCCAAGAGATTATGCGCCAGAATTTCCCCACTGGAGGTAATTACGATCCCGGCCTGGAGCGCTTCATGTACGAGGTTGTGGTGGATATCGACCTGGGCGCGCCGGTCATCGGCGAAGGCCCCCGGCCCGAGCCCAAGCTGGAGAATGTGCGCATCGACATTTTGGCACGCGGCCGGGAAGTGGTTCTCGGTGAAACGGAATGAGGCGGTTAGTGTGATTTTTACCAATAGGAGAAACAGCTCATGGAAAACGCCTTTAGCAGCCTTATCCAGACCTTGTCAGCCCAGTTGCGGACCCAGCTGGCGATCAGGGAGGGCGGCAAGGTCCACGTCAATTTTGACGACATAGCCCTGCTCATCGAGCATCTTCCCGATGCAGAACAGCTTCTGCTCATCGCGCCCGTGGCCGATATTCCGGCCACGGGCCGGGAAGACCTCTACCGAGAGCTTTTGCAGGGGCAGTATGTCTTTGCCAAAACCAGCGGCGCGACCTTGGCTCTGGATGATAACGAGAGTTTTGTCTGTCTGCAGATAGCCCCCTCTCTACGCGCCCTGACTACGGAAAACTTCTCCGGCTTGGTGGAAAATTTTCTGAACATGGCGGAATACTGGCGGGGGCGCTGCCTTACGGCGGCGGGATGGGGGGCGGAAGCAGGCGGGGGGGGCG
>Ga0082212_10010760_pt1 | contig 11675 bp, 10 predicted proteins | sample TergutNt197P3_FD_71548 | JGI IMG/M metagenome (GOLD analysis project Ga0082212, IMG submission 71548) | Neocapritermes taracua P3 segment gut microbial communities from Petit-Saut dam, French Guiana - Nt197 P3 | ecosystem: Host-associated > Arthropoda: Insects > Digestive system > Gut ... | reverse complement strand
GCTCTTTACCTTCGCGGGGTCTTCCGTGTCTAAAAATATGGCCCTGAAATCGTTGCGCTGGCCGTTGAATATGATACGCATTTCACTCAGCGCTTTAATGGCGACGGTGTTGCTGTTATACAAATTTTCCGCGTCATTCCGCATGGTTATCAAGCCGAAAATGCCCGCCGCGCCGACAATGAGCGCCAGCACAATAACGATGGAGAAACTGAATAACAGCTTCATGGACACTCGTAAGTTTTTCATTCGAGTCGCCTCCGATTTTGTTTTTTACCACAATACGTCAATATGCTATCATATATTTTCAAATTTTGCAAGCATATTTTTACCCGGACGCGCGCCGAAAACGCAGGCAAGACTTGACATATGACCCGAATCATGACTATAATAACATCATATTAAAAGTCTATGACGGAACAGGACTCTTTAGGAGGGGTTCCGGTTGAAACCTTTCAAGTTAAAGCCGTATTACGCCGAGTACCTTTGGGGCGGGCGTAAACTCAAAGAAGGGTACGGCAAAACGGGCGCGCCCGGGATGCTGGCCGAGAGTTGGGAACTATCGGCGCGCCCGGGGCGCGCCTGTACCATAGACGGCGGCGAGTTCGACGGCATGGGGTTTGACTCGTTTGTCAGGGAACACCCCGGTTCGTGCCGCCCGCTTCTGCCCGGCGGCGAATTCCCATTATTGATAAAACTCATAGACGCCAATAAAACGCTGTCCATCCAGGTACACCCCGGCGACGCTTACGCGCGCGCGGTCGAAAACAGTATGGGCAAGACAGAACTGTGGATCGTACTCGAATGTGAACAGGATGCGTTCATCTACCACGGTTTCAAACGCCCGGTCACTAAGGACGAAGCCGCCCGCGTGATAGCGGACGGCTCGATAGCGGATGTTTTGCGCGCCGTGCCGGTCAAGCCGGGCGACGTGTTTTTCATACCGTCCGGCACGGTACACGCGCTGGGCGCGGGCGTGGTCATAGCCGAGATACAGCAGAATTCAGACGCCACGTACCGCGTATACGACTTCGGGCGCGTGGACAGCGACGGCAAACCGCGCGAACTGCACGTAGAAAAGGCGCTCGACGTCATGCTGCTGACGCCAAGCGCGGACGCGGATACAAGAGCGGGGGATAGCGCGGGGGAATTTGAGGAATTAGTGAGCTGCGAGTATTTCAAGGCCGCGCGCCTGCGTTTGAACGGCTCGTATGAGTATAAAAACAAAGGCGGCTTTGCCGCCGTACTGTGCGTTGACGGTTCCGCCGCCGTCGAGGGCGTAGAATTACGCAAGGGCGGGACAGTGTTCATACCGTCGGACGCCGGGTGTGTTGTGATAGAAGGCGCGGGGGAGTTTATTATTACGCGGCCCTAACGCAGCCTCTCTATCAGTTTGTCTCCCACGTACAGGCCGTTGGCGGCGGCGTGGCTCAGGGAGCGCGTGAATCCCGAACCGTCCCCGGCGGTGTAGATATTGGGGCAGCCGTTGAGTTCAAAGTCGTCGCAGGCCGGGCGCGAGGAGTAGTATTTACACTCGATGCCGTAGAGCAAAACGTCGTGGTTGGCGGTGCCGGGCGCGACGCTTTCCAATGCGTGCAGAGTTTCTATAATGTTGTCAAGCTGGCGTTTGGGCAGACACAGCGACAAGTCGCCGGGCACGGCGTTCAGCGTGGGGCGCGTGGTTGAACTCTTGACGCGCTGTTCGTTGGAGCGCCGCCCGGCCTCGAGGTCGCCCAACCGCTGTACCAGCACGCCGCCGCCCGAAAGCTGGTTGGCCAACGTGGCGATGTTCTTGGCGTAGCGGATGGGTTCCGAAAACGGCTGTGTGAAACGCAGCGTGGACAGCAGCGCGAAATTGGAGTTCTCGCTTTTTCTTGACAGGCTCTTGTAGGCGTGGCCGTTGACGGTCAGGATGCCGCCGGTGTTTTCGGTGACCACGTAGCCGCGCTCGTTGAAGCAGAACATGCGCGTGATGTCGCCGTACAGTTTGCTTCTGTACCATATTTTCGGCTCGTAGACGCGCTTGGAGAAGTGTTCCCAAATGAGCGACGGAAGTTCGACGCGCACGCCGATGTCGATCTGGTTGTTGTGCAGCGGCAGTCCGTTGTCCCGGCACCACTGCTGGAAAAACTCGCTGCCCGAGCGCCCCACGGCGAACAGGATGTGTTTGGCCTTCTCGGTACGCGGCGGGCCGCCTTTTGTTGAATAAGTCAACTCCATGGCGTCCTTGTCCACGTTTGTGACCGCGGTTTCGCGGCGGATGTCCGCGCGCTCCGACAGCGACGCGATCAGACGACCCATGGTGGCTAAATTGTTGTCGGTGCCCAGGTGCTTCAACTGCCCCTGCTGCATGTGCAGGTCGTGGCGTATGCACATGGTCTTCAACTCGTCGTCGGGCATGAAACGGTCTGTGGGCGCGCCGTAGGAGCAGAGGATGGCGTCGGCCTGCTCGATGTAGTCCATCACCACGTTTTGCGGCAGTATGTCGGTCAGCCAGCCGCCGTACTCGGTGGATATGACATATTTGCCGTCTGAAAACGCGCCCGCCCCGGCCTCGCCCTCCATGATGGCGCAGGGCGAACAGTGCGCGCACGCTTGACCGCGCTCCACCACCGGGCAATAGCGGTCGGCTAACGCGCGTCCTTTTTCAAATACCGCGACTTTGAGCGCGGGGCTGGCGGTCGTGAGGCGTTCGGCGGCCATAAGGCCGCTGATCCCGCCGCCGATAACGGCAACATCAAGCATGGCGTTTGATCAGCTGACGCTGGCGCGTTTTTTGTGCTTGCTGGGCGGCGGGGAGTTGTTGAATCTGGGCGGTATGATGGGCTGCTTGTCCGGGTTGTGCGTGATGCGCGGCGGCGTGCCGTTGCGCACCGCGTCTGAGTCTATGGTCACCTTTTCGGCGTATTGGTCGCTGGGGACGGAGTACATAACGTCGGTCATGGTGCCCTCAAGCACGGCGCGCAGCCCGCGCGCGCCAATGCCGCGCTCGATGGCCATGTCCGCGGCGGCCTCCAGCGCCTCGCGCTCGAATACCAACTCAACGCCGTCATAACCCAACAGCGCCTGATACTGCTTGATGAGCGCGTTCTTGGGTTCGGTCAGGATCGAGATCATCTCGTCGCGCGACAGTTGCCCGAGCGGCGCGATGACCGGCAGGCGGCCCACCAGTTCGGGTATGATGCCGTATTTGAGCAGGTCGTGGGGCTGTATCTGCTGCATCAGTTCGCGCTTGTTGCGCTCGTTTTTGGTCAGAATCTCCGCGCCGAAACCCATGCCGGACTTGCCCAGCCTGTTCTCCACGATCTTGTCGATCCCGTCGAACGCGCCGCCGCATATGAACAGGATGTTCTTGGTGTTGATCTGTATGAACTCCTGGTGCGGGTGTTTGCGGCCGCCGGTGGGCGGCACGTTGGCGATGGTGCCCTCAAGTATTTTCAGCAGCGCCTGCTGCACGCCCTCGCCGCTGACGTCGCGGGTGATGGACACGTTTTCGCTCTTGCGCGCGATCTTGTCAAGTTCGTCTATATAGATGATGCCGCGTTCGGCCAACGAGACGTTGAAGTCGGCGGCCTGGATCAGCCGCAGCAGGATATTCTCGACGTCCTCGCCCACGTAACCCGCCTCGGTGAGCGTGGTGGCGTCGGCGATGGCGAACGGAACCTTCAGTATTTTGGCCAGCGTGGACGCGATCAGCGTCTTGCCGCAGCCTGTCGGCCCGATCATCAGGACGTTGCTCTTTTGAAGTTCAACGCCCGAGTCGTCGCCCATATAGATGCGTTTGTAGTGGTTGTAAAGCGCTACGCTCAGGGCGACCTTGGCCTGTTCCTGCCCGACGACGTACTCATTGAGGATGTCGTGTATCTCACGCGGGCGGGTCAGCGTGTCAAACGAGTCGTCCAGCACACGCGAGGACGGGTCGCGGCTCATCTGGTCGCCGTCGCCCAGAATGTTCAGGCACAGGTGTACGCACTCGTTGCAGATATACGCGCCTGGCCCCGCTATCAGGCGGTCAACCTGCTCCTGATGCTTGCCGCAGAAGGAACAGCGTACAGGGCGTTTTTCATCATTTTTAGGCATGTGGGCCTCCAATTATTTCCTGTCAAAGACTTTATCCGCAAGCCCGTAGGCCACGGCTTCTTCCGCGCTGAGAAAATTGTCGCGTTCGGTGTCGAGTTCGATGACGTCAAGGGGCTTGCCGGTCATCTCAGCCAGCATACGGTTCATTTTATTCCTTGTTCTGACCAGGTGTTCCGCGTGTATCTTCACGTCGGTGGTCTGGCCGCCTATGCGGCTGACCGACGGCTGGTGGATCATGACCTCGGCGTTGGGCAGAACGTACCGCTTGCCTTTCGCGCCCGCCGCCAGAAGGAACGCGCCCATGCTGGCGGCCAAGCCCACGCAGATGGTGGACACGTCCGATTTGATATAGTTCATGGTGTCGTAGATGGCAAAGCCCGCGGTGATGGAACCGCCGGGGCTGTTGATATAGAAATGGATGTCCTTGTCGGGGTCGGCCGCCTCGAGGTAGAGCATCTGCGCCACCACCAAGCTGGCGGTGGTGTCGTTGACGTCCTCGCCCAGAAAGACGATACGGTCATTCAGCAGACGCGAAAAAATGTCGTATGACCGCTCGCCGCGGTTGGTCTGCTCTACGACTATGGGTACTAAACTCATATTACCAGTCCTTTCTACGCTTCCTTTTCTTTGGGGGGCTTCTTGGCTTTCTTGGGTTTCTTGTCCCCGCCGCCGGTCGTGGGCGGCGCGGCGTTTTCGGTCAGGAAGTCGGAACCTTTCATGGCCAGCATATCGCGGCGCAGCGTCTTCTCGGAGACCGACGAGCGCACGTCGTCGAGGTTCATTTTATACATCTCGGCCAGCTTTTTGTATTCGGCCTCCACCTCATCGTCGCTCACCGACAGGCCCTCGGCCTTGGATATGGCAAGGAATGCCAATTGGCACAGCACCTGCTTCTTCGCGTTTTCCCTGTGGGAATCCTGAAATTCGGAGGCGCTCTGGCCAGTATACCGCAGATAACGCGGCAGGTCAAGCCCCTGCATTGACAGCCGGTATCTAAAATCATACATGATGTTTTCCAACTGGTCGTCCACCATCACTTCGGGCACGTCGCACTCAACACATTCGAGCAGTTTTTCCACCAAGGCGTTCTCATATTCCTCGTCGGCCTGTTTCTCGCGGAGTTTCTCGAATCTCTGGCGTATGTCGGCCTTGAACTCGGCGAGTGTGTCAAACTCCGAGGCGTCCTGCGCAAACTCGTCGTCGAGCGCGGGTTTTTCGGACCGCTTGGTCTCGTTTACGGTCACCTTGAACACGGCTTCCTTGCCGGCCAAGTCCGGCGCGTGGTAATCCTGCGGGAATGTCACGGTCACGTCGAGGCCGCCGCCGGCGGACGCGCCGATCAGCTGTTCCTCAAAACCGGGTATGAAGCTGCCGGAACCGATCACAAGCCTGTGGTTTGATGACTTGCCGCCCGGGAAAGCCACGCCGTCTATAAAGCCCTCAAAATCTATGAAGGCGATGTCGCCGTCGCACAGCGGGCCGTCTATTTCCCTGACGCGCGCGTTGCGTTCGCGCAGCCGCTCCAGTTCGTCGTCCACGTCGGCGTCGGTGACGGGCAGGACGTTCTTGGGCGCGGACAGACCTTTGTATTGTTTCAGCACGGCCTCGGGCCGCACGTGTTGTTTGACGGAGAACGTGAAACCGTTTTCATCTATACGGGTCACATCTATCTCGGGGCGTCCCACCAAGTCGAGGCTGTGTTCCTCGACGGCGGCGGCGTAAAGGTCCGGGACAGCCGCGTCCACGGCGTCCTCGTAGAACACCGCCGGGCCGTACATGGTTTCGGCCACCTTGCGCGGCGCTTTGCCGCGGCGGAAACCCGGGACGTTCAACCGCCTGATATTCTTACGGTAAGAGAGTTCCACCGCCTTTTGGAACGCCTCGCGTTCCACCTCGACGGTAATCTCGGCCATACCGTTTTCTATCCCCTGTAACGTACTCAATTCTTGACCACCTTTATTTCCGATTCCTATACGCCGCCATTATATCACATTTGTCAATACCTTCAAAAGCAACCTTCAGCGCCTCTTTCAGATTTTTTACCCTTACGGCCTCCATGCCGTCCGGGACGGGGACTCCGCGCGTGCCCTGCGAGGGCATTACGCAGCGTGAAAACCCCAGCCGCCATATCTCCGAAAGCCGCTGACCGGCGGCCCTGACCGGGCGCAGTTCGCCGGTCAGCCCGATCTCGCCGAACGCCGCCAGCCCCCTCGGCACGGGCTTGTCCAACAGGCTGGACGCCAGCGCCAGCAGGGTTGGCAAATCGGCGGCCGTCTCGCTTATCGAGAAACCGCCCACCACGTTTATATATGCGTCGGCGCCGCCCACATAGAGGCCGCCGCGTTTTTCCAGCACGGCCAGCAGCAGCAGCGCGCGGTTAAGTTCGATCCCGTTGGCCATGCGGCGCGGGTAGTTGTATGTCGTGGGCGTGACTAACGCCTGTATCTCGGCCAGCATGGGGCGCGAACCCTCCATGGCGCACACCACGCACGTGCCCGGCGCGTCTAAAGGCCGCCCGGCCAGCAACGCCTCGGACGGGTCGGGCACCTCGGCCAGCCCGGCCTCGCGCATTTCGAAGACGCCGATCTCATTCGTTGACCCGAAACGGTTCTTGGCCGCGCGCAGGATACGGTACGGCGTCTGGCGTTCGCCCTCGAAATACAGCACGCAGTCAACCATATGCTCTAAGACCTTTGGCCCGGCTATGGCGCCCTCCTTGTTGACGTGCCCCACCACAAACACCGTCACGCATTGGCTCTTGGCGCACCGCATCAGCGCCATGGTACACTCCCGCACCTGCGTGACGCTGCCCGGCGAGGATTGCAGTTCCGGCATCGACATGGTTTGGATGGAGTCTATTATGAGTATATCCACGCCGCCGAGTACGGAAACCACGGCGTCGATGTTGGTCTCGCAGAGGATGAGCAGGTTGTCGGACTGAACGCCCAACCGCTCCGCGCGCAGTTTGATCTGCCGCGCCGACTCCTCGCCCGAGACGTACAGCACCTTCGAGAAGCGGCACAGCGAATCGCATATTTGCAATAAAAGCGTGGACTTGCCGATACCCGGCTCACCGGCCACCAGCGCCAGCGAACCGGCCACCGCGCCGCCGCCCAGCACCCTGTCTAATTCGTCCATGCCGGTTTTGAAGCGCGTCTCGTCGGCCATCGGTATATCCGACAGCCTGAGCGGCTTGACCGCCGCGGACGCGGCGGCTGACATAGCGGCGCGCGCCGGAGGGCTTGCGATCTGTTCACTCATGGTGTTCCAACCCTTGCAGGACGGGCATTGGCCTTGCCAGCGCAAGGTCTCCGCGCCGCACTCCCCGCACACGAACACGCTCTTTTGTTTGGGCATTGCGCCGCTCCCCCCGTTATCCCGCGTTTTCGCTCTCCCATTTAATGTAACCGGCCAGCAGCACGGCGGCTATTTTACGCTGATACGCCTCGGAGGTCAGTTTCTCCGCGTCGCCGGGGTTCGACAAGAATCCGCACTCGGCTAAAACCGCCGGGCATTTCGCGTTGTCCATCACATAGGCGTCGCCCGCGTTGACCCGCTTGGCCTTGCGGGTGTTGCCGGGGTCGATCTCCAAAAACAACTCCTGAAGCGCCAGCGCCAGCGGGATGCCCGAAGCGTCGCCGCCGTGGAACATCTGCGCGCCGAAGTATTTCGGCTCGGTGAACGAATTCTGGTGGATACTGAACAGCACGGCGTTCTCAACGCCGTTTATCAGCTTGACGCGGTTTACCAAGTCGCTGCGTTTCTTCTCGGCCACCGTGTCCGCCGACGGGTCGTGTATTGACACGTCCCCGGTGCGCACCATTACGGTTCGCACGCCGTAAAACCGCATCAGCGCGTCGGTTTTTTGCGCGACGGCTAAGTTTATCCCGCTCTCCAATATGCCGTTGGCCGACTTCGCGCCGCCGTCAACGCCGCCGTGACCGGCATCTAAGATCGCGGTGTGGGTGTAAGGCTTTACGGACTTGAACGCCTCCTCGGCGCCGTTGAGCGCAAAGTAGACGGCGGCGCCCATGATGACCGCCAGCGCCGCCAGGACGAAAGGCACGGATCTTTCGGCGCGGGTACGCGCTTTTTTCATATGACGGCACCTCCAATATATATAATCGTATGCGTCAGCGCAGGCGTTTATCATTCTTTTTGGGACTCTTGTAGATCAGTTTGCCGCCGATACTGAACAGCTTGTGGCCCGCGATATAGCCCGCGCCGGACGCCGCGGCCATGAAAATAAACACTATAAAATACAGATACTGTATACGCGGCCCCGTGTAGATGAACAGCGCGACGCCCGCGATCAAAAACGGGACGGCGGCGTACGCGCCAGCGATTAGGCCGCGCAGTTTCTGATAGGTCATATGCCCGTACTTCACCAGATTGCGGTCGCGTTGCCCGAAATGCCACGAGTGGGTGTACAAAACGCACATTGAGATCAGGAGTATGAGTACAAAGGCCGACGCGCCCAGCTGCGGCGTCTCCGGGAAGTAGTTCAGCAGGAACACGAAAACGATCATGCCAAACAGGATATACGACAGCATTGACACGAAGAGTTTCAGGACAAACCTCCTCAGAGGGCTGGTCATCGTAGTGTTTTTATTGTTATCTTCCGGCATTGTCATACCCATCCTTTCCCGGCGGCCGCCGCAATCAGGCGCGCGCAGGACTCTATATCGCGCAGCGCGGCCATCTCCGACAGCGTGTGCCTGTAACGCACCGGCACGCTCACCGCGCCCGAGGGCACGCCGCCGCGCGACAGGTGGATCGCACCCGCGTCCGTGCCGCCCGAATTCGACAGGTCGCGCTGTACCGGTATCCCGTTATCGGCGGCGGCGGTTTCTATCCATTTGACCACATCGGGGTGGGCCACCAGCGTCTTGTCACGAATCTTAACGGCGGCTCCGCCGCCCAAACGCACTGTTGACGCGGCTTTTTCGGCTTCGGGCGTATCGCCGGCGTCCGTGACGTCAACGGCCACCGCGCGTTCCGGCTCCACGCCGAACGCGGCTGTTTTCGCGCCCCTCATACCGGCCTCGTTCTGCACGGTGAATACGAAAAACAAATCGTTTTGCGGCGCCCCTATCATAGAGAGCGCCCGCAACAGCACGGCGCACCCAACACGCCCGCTCAGGCACGGCGAAACTACGCGCCCGCTGTTGCCCGTCAAATAGGTTTCCGCGCTTAACACAGCCATGTCGCCCGCGCGTACCGGTGTTTTCTCGCGGCTTGACGCGCCAACGTCTATATACATGCCCGATTTTTCGTCCGGGCAGCAAACGGCGCCTGTGACGCCGTTTGCGAAACGCGCCGCGCAGTGGCGCGCGTCCTTTATGCCGCCCACGGCGCAGACGCGGATAAAGCCGTTCTCGTCGATGTGGGTTGCGGCCAGCGCGGGCGAATCCATGTGCGCCGAGAACATGACCCGTTTTCCCATGCCTTTTTTGCGCACGATCAGGTTCCCAAGCGCGTCGGTGTAGTGTTCGTCGGCCAGCGGCCCGGCCAGACGCGCGATGTGGGCGGCCAGCAGGCCCTCGTCTCCGCACGGGGCGTATATACCGGCCATGCCGCGCAGCGTCTCCAACGTGTCAAACAACATCTAACCCCCCGATAAATTCACGCAATACGTCCGTGACCTGTTCACATTCCTCCGCTTTTACCACGCAGGACGGCGAGTGGATATACCGCGCCGCCACGGCTATGGCCGCAACCGGGCATCCGCCGCGCGTACGCTGGATGGCGGCGGCGTCGGTACCCCCGGCGACGTACTCCTTGGTCTGCCATTTGATCCCCAAGCCGTCGGCGGCGGCGCGCAGTTGTTGGTACAGCTTGCGGTCGTAAACGGTGCCGCCGTCCATGAATGGGATGACCACGCCGCCGCCCGGGCGGCACACCTGACGGTGCGGCGGAAGCGACGGGATGTCTGCCGCCGTGGTACACTCGACGGCAATCGCCGCGGCAGGCTCAATGGCGAACGCCGCGCCGAACGCCCCGCGCATCCCGATCTCCTCCTGTACCGTGAAGACGTACCAAACGCCGCGTTGATAGCGGTTTTCCATCAGCTTGAGCAGGACGGCGCAGCCCGCGCGGTCGTCTATCGCCTTGGCGCGGATCATGCCGTCGCCGAAATCGCGCCACTTGCCGTCAAACACCGCGTATTCGCCCAGTTCCACGGCGGCGTTCGCCTCGCTCTCGGAGTTGAAACCCGCGTCGATATACATGTCCTCGATTTTGGGTATCTTGGTGTCGCCGCCGCTGATATGGGCGGCGCGCATCCCTATGATGCCCGGTATCCTTTTATCGCCGATAAAAACGCGGCGTCCCGGCAGGACGCGGCGGTCGATACTGCCCGCGCAGACGAATTTCAGGTATCCGCCGCCGGTCGCCGAACGGATGATAAGCCCCGCCTCGTCCATGTGGGCGCACAGCATGAGCGGGGGCGCGTTTCGATCCGCGCCCTCGCGGTATACCAGCAGGTTGCCCAGACGGTCGGTTCTCAGCGAGTCCGCGCGGGGCTTGGCGCGGCTTTCGATATACTCCCGCACGGCCCCCTCGTGACCCGAGACGCCGGGCAGTCCGCAGAGTGTTTTGAGCGTTTTGTTCATTCAAACTCCTCTTATAGGGCGCGTTATAGGGCGCGCAGATACGCCGCCAGCAGTTTCGCGCCGTTCTCGAAGTCGTCCTTGCGCAGAAACTCGTTTGGCGTGTGCATATATTTCAGCGGAAGCGACAGCAGACCGCACGGGACGCCCTCGCGGGCGGTCTGATACGCCCATGCGTTGGTGCCGCTGTTGCCGCCCAGAACCTCGATCTGATACGGGATGCCTTGGGCTTTGGCAGTCTCGGTCATCAGGCGGCTCATGTCCGCCGCCAGCGACGGCCCCACGCCGATACACGGCCCGCCTCCGGCCTTGAAGGTCAAATCAGAAGGCGCGTCGGGCGTTTGGGCGTGCGTGACGTCAGCGGCCACGCACATGTCGGGGGTCTGCCCGAACGCCGCCGCCGCGGCCCCCCGGCACCCCACCTCTTCCTGCACCGTGCCGCACACAATGACGCCAACGTTCAACTCACACCCGCCGAGCAGTTCGAGGGCGCGCAGAATCATCACGAAACACGCGCGGTCGTCTAACGCCTTGCCGGCCACCGCGCCGCCCATGTCGGTGAACTCCGAGTCGTAGACGCACGGCGTGCCAACGGGCGCAAGCCGCGCGGCGTCCTGCTGGGAGAGTCCCAAGTCCACGTAAAGTTCCTCAAACGGTACGGACTCGTCGGCCTTGTCTTTGTCTATCAAATGCGGCGGAAGGCACGTCACCATGCCGCACAGCGGGGGGTCTGTCAGAAACCGCAGGGCTTGCGAGGGCATCACCCTCGGGTCGAGCCTGCACAACGGAGTCAAACGCACAAAGCCGTCCTTGTGGCCGGACACCATAAAACCCGCCTCGTCGATGTGCGCGTCTAAAGCCACCAGCGGCGCGCCCGGCTTGCCGCACGGCAGGAACCCAAAGACGCTGCCCAAGGCGTCGCGCCGGACTTCCTTTACATAAGGTTCCAGCATGGAGGCCGCCATGTCCGCCGCGGCGCGTTCGTAT
>Ga0082212_10010759_pt1 | contig 11677 bp, 7 predicted proteins | sample TergutNt197P3_FD_71548 | JGI IMG/M metagenome (GOLD analysis project Ga0082212, IMG submission 71548) | Neocapritermes taracua P3 segment gut microbial communities from Petit-Saut dam, French Guiana - Nt197 P3 | ecosystem: Host-associated > Arthropoda: Insects > Digestive system > Gut ... | reverse complement strand
CTGGACGAGCCGCGTATGGTTCAGTGAGGAGATATCGGCGCGAGAAGAAAGCGTCGCGGCAGAACAAGAGGATTGGTTGGCGAAGCTCTCCCTGGCGCCTCAGACTGAGCAGGCAGACCGTTGGGCAGACATAGGTCGGCTACTGGCATGGCAGTACCCATGGGAACAAGCGGGCCGGATGGGGGCGAAACTGTCGGTGACGCAGGCGAAAGGGCGGCTATACCCCGAGGAAGGCGCCAGTATGACAGAAGCGACGGAAGCGGCATGGGGCGAGAGCCTATATCAGCCGCGCTTTGAAGGGCCGACGTTTCTGCGGAACGAAAAGACGCTGACCCCAGGGGAAAGAGGCGTGCTGCTCCACAAAGTCCTGGCGAGGATACAGCCCCACGAGGCGCAAACCGAGATGGAGGCCATGCAGGACGGGGGAATGAGCAGCCAGGAGGCGGCAGGGGCGTACATAGCCAGGCTATTAGAGCAGATGGTGGAGGAAAGCTTCATTACGCCTGGAGAAAAAGACGCCGTCGACCGAAGCCTACTGACGCCCTTTGTGTGCAGTACGCTGTTTACGCGCATGGCAAAAGCCGACGCCCAGGGCCTATGCAGGCAGGAGGCGAGCTTCACCATGGAGGCGCCCGCATGGCGCATGTACCCGGAATTACATCGAAATGAAGCTAGTGGTGGGACTGAGGCTACCGCCCTAAAAGAACACTCTGTGGAGGCCGCCCCTGTAGAGGACACCGTCGTGCTGCAGGGCATCATCGACGCCTACTTCACCGATGAAGTAGGCCTGGTGCTCGTAGACTACAAGAGCGACAGGACGGCGCCGGGATGCGAAGGCGACTTGCTCCGGCAATACAGCGGACAGCTCCGTCTATATGCCGAAGGGCTCGAAGCCTATACCGGCGAGAAGGTGGCGGAGATGTACCTGTTTGCGTTGCAGACCGGCACCGCGATAAGACTGGAAGACTAGTCTCATTCACGGTTTACAGAGCAAAGCGAGCGATGTACCAATAATGCCCCATCCTCTCGGTGACTTATCTGCCGGCACATGCTATACTTGGCATATCACCAATACTGCGAGGTAGCTGATATGCTCCAAGAACAGCCAAAGAAAATGCTCATCATCAACATACTCGACATACTCAGGCGCTATACCGACGAGGATCACCGGCTGTCGCAAAAAGAGATACTGGATATCCTTGATACCGAGTACGCCATGAAAGCCGACCGCAAGGCCATCAAACGAAATTTGATGAGTCTTGTCGCGTCCGGTTATCCCATCGAATACAGCGAATCGGTGCGGAGAAACAGAAACGGCGAAGACGAGGCGATTTATTCGGATTGGTACTTCGTGCGCGATTTTTCAGACGCAGAACTACGGCTACTGATCGACAGCCTATTATTCTCAAAGCACATCCCGTACAGCCAGTGTAAAGCACTCATCGACAAAATCATGGGGCTGTCAAATACTTATTTCCATGCGAAAGTTAAGCATATCCGCAATTTGCCTGAGCATATGCCTTCAAACAAGCAGTTGTTTTTGACGATCGAGATACTGGACGAGGCGATAAGCAAAGGGAAGCAGGTGGCATTCCGCTACAACGAGTTCGGCATGGACAAAAAGCTTCATCCGCGCAAAAACAGCCAGGGCGATATCCGCGAATATATCATCAATCCTTATCAGATCGTGGCGACGGGCGGACGGTATTATCTGATCTGCAATTATGACCGGTATGGCAATGTAGCGAATTACAGGCTCGACAAGATCACTGACATTAAGCTCCTGGACAGCGCAGTCAAGCCGATGCGCAAAGTATCGGGATTGGAAAAAGGCTTGAACCTGCCTCGACATATGGCGGAGCATATCTATATGTTTGCCGGGGAAAGCGTCCCGGTCAGGTTCAGCGCCGCACAGGGCATTATTGGAGAAATCATCGACTGGTTTGGGCAGGATGTACAGTTTTCGGCGGATAACGGCGAAACCGTGGAAGTCCGCGTGCGCATCAACGAGCAGGCCATGTTATACTGGGCGCTGCAATATGGGCAGTATGTGGAAGTGCTGGAGCCGCCAGGATTGCGGGAAAGGATAAAAAGCGCCGCTCTGGAGACGGCGGGGAAGTATGGTGGATAAGCCATGATTAGGCTGATCAATCAAGCAGAGCGAGGAGATGTGTGGCATGGAAATGATTGCCCAAGTCAACATTGAGCAGTTGGTCATAACGGCATTGACCTTGACGGCGGCAGGGATGATTGGATTTTGGATTAAGGACATACCGCTAAGACTTTGCGCTTATATTCTACGACAATGCACAACGGTCGTCGATATAACAAGCGCACACAATTCATTTTACAATTTGATGAGGTTTCTGGAAGACAATTATGCCCATAAAAATTTCCGAACCTTCAAATTGACAAACGGCAAATGGGGGAACAATGACATTACCACTATCGGGATTGGATACGGCGGGCATTTTATCAAATTTGAAAGTTTGTTTATGTACGTCAGTTTGACAAAACAAGATTCGCATGGGACTGGGCTGGATAAAGAAACGATTACCATTACAAAGCTCGGTAGAAGCAGAAAAGACTTTGAGAAATTCTTCAAGGCGATTTCCATCGACAAGCAGAGAGAGAACAATATCCAGATTTACAAGATGAAAGACTATTGGTATCCGATGAATCAAATCCCCAAACGAGCGTTGGATACGGTATTTTTGGAACAGGAAAAGAAGAACCTAATCTTGAAGACGATTGACGATTTTGTAAAAGCGGAGCAGTGGTATTTGGACAACGGAATCCCGTATCAGCTTGGAATTTTGCTATACGGAAGCCCCGGTACAGGAAAGTCGAGTTTGATAAAAGCTATCGCCTCGTATATGAAATATGATATATATTATTTGCCAGTTGGCGGATTGGTTAAATTAGAGGATTGCATGGAATCCTTACCCGAACAGTCGATTATCGTTATCGAGGACATAGACTGTGAAAATGCTTTGCATAGCAGAGGCGAGAATCATTCGGGACAGTCCCCAAACGATAAGCCTCCCATAAACATATCCATGTCCGAAGTGAATTTTTCAGACGTGCTTAATGTGATTGATGGCATATGCTCCGCACATGGTAGGATTCTCATAACCACGACTAACCATATCGAGAAACTAGATCCCGCACTGATAAGACCCGGACGAATAGATTTGAAAGTGGAAATAAGCTTTGTCAGTATAGAAATCTTCAACCAGTTCACGCGACGGTTCTTTGGTAAAGATATTGGTTCGGATATCAAATTGAAAGAGCAATTAACGTGTGCGGAATTACAAAATCTGCTGCTGCAAAAAAAATCGTTTGAGGAAATATTATCCTATGCAACGTATGGATGAGAAGCAAGCGAAATGGAAATATATGAGAGGAGTGAGAACATGCCGGAATACAATCGGGAAGACATCATAAGGCTGCTTGATAGCGCCGGAAGCATCAGGGATAAATATGCGATGATATCCCGGGAAACAGGCGGTGATTTCAACATTTTTCAGATTGCTGACATCAGCACAAAGGAAGTCGCCGTCTGCCGCGTATTGGCGGAGCTGCTGTCGCCAAAAGGAAGTCATGGTCAAGGAGGCGCTTATCTTGAACTGTTTCTGCGGGACTGCCTGAAGGAAAGGGGCTTTACAAAAGATGAGATTGCGAGAGCGGTCGTGTCACGTGAGCACCCTGCATACGGACGGAGGATTGACCTTGTCATCGAAGTCGGCAGCCGGCTGATACCCATTGAGGCAAAAATCTATGCAGGCGATCAATGGCGCCAATGCGAAGACTATTATCAATATGCCAAAGATAAGTTTGGCGACGCCGCCAAAGTGGTCTATCTGACCCTGGGCGGTAATGCCCCTTCGGAGGACAGCTTGGGAGAGCTCGACCTGAAAAGCATTGTCCTGCTTTCCTTTGAACGGGATATTGTCCAATGGCTTGAGAAATGCCTGCAGTTGCCGGACACCATTAGAAAAGCGCCTGTTCGAGAGATTATACAACAATTCATCTCCGCGATGAAATACATGACAAACCAATTGGAGGATAAAGCTATGGATGAAATGATGGAATTGCTTTTCGGGTCAGAACAAAACATGAGCAATACGCTGATTATGGCGTCAGCCATAGACGCAAGTAAGAAAAAATCTGTCGAAATGACGCGAAAATTCTTTGATGCTTTTCATGCCAGATTGCACGGCGATTATGAAAGATACATAACGGCGAGTGATTATGATAAACAAATGGATGATCACCCAAGTATTAACTACAAAATTGCTGATTTAGAGAAGGGGGAATCGCTGCTGTTTACCATGGAGACATATAAAGGGGAATATTTGTGTGCCGGATTCACTTTCGCGAAGAATGGGGAACACTTCAGCAACAAGGAGACGTCAGATGATTTGCGAAAGCGCTTTGACGACATTGATGGGTTGAAAGGGAACGAATGGTGGGTTTTTTGGGACGCTATTGTTTTCGATGATGAAAGCGTGTATTTGCTTAACCCGAGAGGCAACTATATCAACTATTTTCGCCTATTCAATCCAGAAACATTTGAGAGAATTGTTGATGAAACAGTGGATCAGGCGCGGTTCTTGATTGCCAAATTGAAGCGATCATAACAAACGGAAGGGGGAAAGGCTTTGGACAACATCCTCAATATGCTCAACCCGCGTCAGAGAGAGGCGGTTGCATCTACGGAAGGCTATCTCCGCATCATTGCGGGCGCTGGTTCCGGCAAAACCAAAGCGCTGACCCACCGATATGCGTATCTCGTCAAAGCGGCGGGCATACAGCCGCGCAACATACTCTGCGTTACCTTTTCAAACAAGGCGGCCGGCGAAATGCGGCGCAGGGTGCGTGAACTGATTGGAGACGGAAACGACACATCCCTGATTACAACATACCACGGTTTTTGCGTTCGGGTACTACGCGGTGATATAGATAAACTGTTTTACCCAAAAAACTTTCAGATACTTGATACCGACGACCAGAAAAAAATATTAGAAGAAATCTACGGCGAACTGGAATTGAAACTTGACCGTTCGAGTTTTCGTAAAATGCTGATGCTGATTGGTAAGAGGAAAGCAACTACAGCGTATGTTTCACAGCTTGCCGACGCAAACCATGTAATCTATACCGGCGGGGCGGACTCGGATGACAATATTTTTAATATGTACTTACAGCGTCAAAAAAAGGTCTTTGGGCTAGACTTTGACGACTTGGTAAATTTTACATTTTATCTATTTGATAAGCACCCGGACGTAAAACAAAAATGGCAGGAGCAGCTCCACTACATACAGGTGGACGAATTTCAGGACAGCAGTGACCGTGAAATGCGTATGCTTGAACTCTTATGTGCCGAGAACGAAAACCTGTTTGTTGTCGGCGACCCGGATCAGAATATATACGAATGGCGTGGGGCACTGGTGGAGATACTGGTCAATTTCGACCAGGCCCACGCGGATACCCAAACAGTAGTTATGGATCAGAATTATCGTTCGACGCCTCAGATATTAGCCGCTGCCAACAGCTTGATTGATAAAAATGTTGTCCGTATCAAGAAAGACTTGTTTACAGAGAAGCCCGGCGGCGCGCCTGTGATACACCTGCACGCCGAAGACGAAAAAGCCGAAGCTGCTTGGATCGTTTCGGAAATTAATAAAACAGTGAAACATGGAGCGCAGAAGTTCGGAGATTTTGCCATTCTTTACCGCTCAAGTTTTTTGTCGCGGTTCTTGGAGCAAGCCCTAACGGAAGGCGGTGTACCGTACAGGATATGGGGCAGCGTCCGGTTTTACGACCGCATGGAAGTACGGGATGCCCTTGCCTATTTGAAAGTGGTTGCGTACCAAGACGACATATCGTTCAAACGCATTGTCAACGTGCCGCGTCGCAAGATGGGCAAGGCGCGGCTCGATTATCTGTACGCCTGCGCCGGACGGGAAAACACCAACTTGTACAGTGCGCTAATCAACCATATTGACGATAAACAACTGGCCGGTTCCGGGGCGGCGGAATTTGTTAATCTGATCGAGGGTTTTCGGGAAAAAGCTAAAACAGACAGCCCTTCAAATCTGATGCAGGAACTGTTAGAGCAATCCGGTTATGAGCGTTACATCCGCGAAAACGGGGATCAGGAACGGCTCGACAATTTAGCGGAACTGCGAAAAGCTGTAACCGAATATGAACGCGCATACGGTGAGGAGTTGACGCTGGACGAATATTTGAATCATGCGGCGTTGAATGACCGTGAGGAACGTGAGGATGGCCGCGACTGTGTACGGCTTATGACAATCCATGCTTCTAAAGGGCTAGAGTTCCCCTGCGTCTTTGTAATAGGGCTGACCGACGGCATATTCCCCTCCGCCCGTTCTGTGGAAGAACGTAAACAGGCTGGGCTGGAAGAAGAGCGGCGGCTCTGCTTTGTGGCAATGACCCGGGCACAGGAACGGCTCTGGCTCACGGAGTCAGAAGGCTTCGGAAACGGCGGCGCAAGGAAGCTGCCGTCCCGTTTTTTATTTGATGTGGAAGAAGGGCTGTATGAGCGAATCGGCGATATCCCGCAGGATCTGCTAGACGAACTAAAACGAAAGTCAGGGGCTTCCGAAACCCCGGTTAATAGCAGTGCACTCTCTGCCGGCGACCGTGTTACCCACGCTGTTTTCGGCGTCGGCGAGGTGCAATCGGTTGACAGGGAGCATGGCGTATACAATATCCTGTTTGACAAGACGAAGAAGAGTAAACCTATCGGGATGGAGTATAATTTTACTGCTGATTTGTCTTCGTTGATAGGAGGCGAACCTGTCATAGACCTTCCTGCGAAGGACTCTGAGGCTGAATATTATGATGAGTTTGACGATGAAACTGATGAATTACTCGAAGAAACGACTGAGACTACAGTTGAGATTCTATATGATGAACCGCATGGAGAACCCGCCGAAGTTAATAACATGCCGAAGCACGAACTGACCCTTGATCCTAACGAAAAAAACCTATGGAAACGTGCGGACATTCCACATGATGGCTGGTATTGCGAGGGATTTATTGATTTGGGCAAACCGACCGGTATATGCGGTATGTGCGGAAAACAGATAATCCGATATGTGCATATAATGAAGCACCCTAATTACCCACAAACCATCCGCGCGGGATACGCTTGCGCGGGTCGAATGGAGGGTAATTACGACAATGCCGCACGCAGGGAGCGGGAGTATATAAATTTGCATAACCGAAGGGCTTATTTCTTGAAGCGAAAGTGGAGGAAAAGCAAGAAAGGAAATATCTATCTGAAATTCGAGGATACGATCATTGTTCTGCTGCCCAACAAATTCAAGGACGGGCATTGGTGCTATTCGATAGATGGCACAGTATCGAAGCCGTACCCTTCGCTGGAACAGGCGAAACTTGGTGCCTTCGATAAAGTGACAGAAAATGACGTTTCTCAACCCAAATAGCAACACAAGAGGGAAAATATGGAGGAGGATAATGATCAAATGGCGGCGATGATCGGGCCTTTTTTCTACATAAACGGCGGCTTTTTGTCCCATAGAATCCAATTGGCGCAGGGAGAAAAGCGCGGCGATAAACTTGACAATCCCTATTCTCATGAGAAACTATATGACGACCACTATAGCGACGGAGACTACATCCGGATTCCCCGTGGGCGTGTGGTTTGGGATATCGAAGAGAACAGAGCGATTATCTACATTGACACTTGTATAGAAAAAGTCACCGGTGCAGTGGAAGCGGCAGCGGCATTGTTTGACTTGACCGATTATGCAGTAGCGCACGATGAGCATTACGTGTGCCCGGACTGCATAGGAAATATATGGGAGGAATGAGAACATGCCGGATTATGCACAGGAATTCGTCCAGAGCTGCTTCGAGTGCCTGGATGAATTGCACCCGGGCGACGAGGCAGCGAAAGCGGGCCTTGTGCGAGAATTGGCCGGGATCGAAAACGCTGATAGCAACATAGCGGCTATTTGCTCTGCGCTTGCTATTGAAGTATATGGCAGTCGACTGCCGGATATCGTGAAGGAAAGACTGGATGCGGAGCTCGGCAGCATAATCGAAAACGGCTTTTCGTTCCTCTACATGATTGCATACATGTCGGTGGAAAAATCAAGAGCAGCCGGATACCCGGTTTGCGCCAGTGGGAGCGTCGGCGCGTCAGTAGTCGCGTATCTTTTGGGGATAAGTGATTTCGACCCGATCGCATTCAGCATTCCTTTTGAAACCTTCGGGGGGCTTCACGGCGAAAAATGGCCGTATTTCACACTTCAATTCAGCGATGTCTACCTGGATGGAAATCAGAGCTATCTTGAGGAAATACTGGAATACCATAAACCGGAGAGCATGGAGGCAAGCAGTATCTACTTGTTGAGACGGGATACATTGACGACGATACATAAGCTTGAAGAATTAACCGGCGTCGATGCAAATAGCATCCCGCTTGATGACGAGAAGACATTGCATCTACTCGCCAACGCGGATACCGTCGGCATACCTCTGTTTGAGGAAGAAGATGCCCGTGAAATGATCAAAACCGCAAAGCCGCAAAGCTTTGATGATTTCATAAGAATCGCAGGTTTGTCATTTGGCACGGATACATGGTTCGACAATGCGGAAAACCTGATCAAATCAGATTCGGCCACGATAGCGGAAGTGATTTCATCAAGAGATGAGCTCATGCTGTATCTCATGGAAAAAGGCGTCTGCCGGGAAAGAGCTTTTGCAATCATGGAGAACATTCGCAAGGGCAAAGGGCTCGCTGTCGAGGACCGGGATAGGATGAAAGAATCCGGCGTGCCGGAATGGTATGTGGAATCCTGCGGTAAAATACAATACTTATTCCCGAAGGCGCATGCGGTAGCGCATACGATGCTTGCCTTTCGCCTAGCCTGGTACAAAGCGCATTATCCCGAAGCGTTTGATACAACGGCACTTCCGCTTCCGTCGAAGAAAAGGCCTGTTGATTAGTGTTACTGCCTTGACTTTCCTGTGCTTTCGGCTAAAATGTATATGTAATGAATATTAGCCGGAAAGGTGATTGACATGGCATATATAGCCCGGGCGATGGAAGAGACTTTCCTGCGGCTCTCCAAGCAGTTCACGGCCATATTGGTGACAGGACCCCGTCAGGTTGGCAAAACGACGATGCTCAGAAAGCTGATGGAAGATGAGGGCGTCGGCCGCGCATATGTGACCCTTGACGACCTGACCGAAAGGGACATGGCCAAAAACGACCCCAAGCTGTTTCTGCAGCTGCATAAGCCACCGGTATTCATCGATGAGGTGCAGTACGCGCCGGAGCTTTTTCCTTATATCAAGATGCACGTGGATAGCCATCATCAGCCTGGTGATTTTTGGCTCACGGGGTCTCAGATCTATCGCCTCATGCGCGGCGTGCAAGAATCCCTCGCCGGGCGCGTTTGCTTATTAACTATGTCATCTTTGTCCCAAGCCGAAGCTTGCGGGATTCCGACGAGGCCGTTTGCCGTTGATATAGACAGACTCATGGCGAGGGAAAAAGAAGTACAGCCTATCGACACGCCGACGCTGTATCAGCGCATATGGTACGGCGGCATGCCTGCGCTCATTAGTGGGCAAATTACTGACCGACGCGCCATATACAGCAGCTACATCAGCACCTATATTGACCGTGACGTAAAAGATATATCCGGCACTATTGACTCGCTGCAGTTTATGAACTTCATCACCGCCGCAGCCGCACTCTCCGGTCAAATGCTGAATTACAAAACCATCGCCCAAGCCTCCGGCATCGGGGAGGTCAAGGCCAAAGAGTGGCTGAACATCCTTGAGACATTGGGCATTATCTTCTATCTGCGGCCTTACGCGAACAATGTGCTAAAGCGTACTGTTTCGACGCCAAAACTCTATTTCTATGACACCGGGCTTGTCGCCTATTTGACAAGATGGAGCGATTGCGATACGCTCATGAACGGGGCGATGAGCGGCGCGATTTTGGAGAGTTTTGTCGTCTCTGAGATGATCAAGAGCTATCACAATTGCGGCCTGGAGCCATTCGTCTACTACTACCGCGACAAGGACGCCAAGGAAATCGACATCATCATGGAGAGCGACGGTAAGCTGTACCCCATGGAGATTAAGAAGACCGCCACACCATCGTCGCAGCTCACGCGGGTCTTCAAGGTGATCGAGAAATCGCCGCTGATACGCGGGACAAGCGCCGTGCTGTGTACAAGCGATAAGCTATCGGCTTTCGATCGGGAGAACCTGATCGTACCGGCGTGGATGGTGTAATTATCTCGAAGTATTTGCTGTAAGTTGAACTGCGGGAAAAGCTGCGCGAAGCTTTGACCGGCATAGGGGAAAACATAAATAGTCTCTCACGCGCCCCAGACAGTGATCGACAGGCTGTCGTGTTGCTCGTCCCGGCGCCAGATTTTTTCGTCCCAGTTTCGCTCCGGGGCGCGGTCAAAGATGATCAGATGCGCCTCATCCGCGCCTACGCGCCGGGCATAGTCGGCAGTCTGCTCCAAGCCCTTAGCCATGACAGTGTCCAGGGCTCCCTTTAGCAGCTTCAGCTCGATCACGATGCGCTGTAATGGCCCGTGCATGCCCTGCTCCTCGTCCGTCGGCCATTCGACGAGCAAGTCCGTCCGTTTGCGACCAAGTCCGTACTCCCGGTTGATATGCCCGCCGCCGTTGACGATGCGCTGCAGGAAGGCTTGCAGCAGTAGCTGCGGCCCCGCTTCTTTGTAATCGAAGCCTTCGACCCAGGCGTCCGCGTGCTCGCGGAAAAACTGCTGAAACGCCGCAAGCAGCTTCGGCATGTCGAGCCTGTGATCCGGCGTGACGTACCACACCGTATCCTGGTTGGCTATTGAGACTTGGGTAGCCCATGTGAGCTCGCGGGGGATGACTTCTTGATAGATGCGGTTGCTTATGCAGATCGATGGTCGCGTCCGGATCAGGCCGAGATCAGCGACATATTCGATATCGGCAGGCGGCGCGTGGACGACGTCTGCCTCGGCGGCAAGTATCTCGCTGATGACGCTATAGACCCTGGGCTCCTGCAGCTTGTCGGTGAGCTGATCCAGGTGCGTGGCGCGGGACTGGATCAACGCCTCCCTCGCCTCTCTGTAGTCCGACAGCGTGACTTTCTTACCCCGGTCGCGGTTGACGCGGAGCTTCCAGGTCAGTTCGTAGCCCAGGGCGTTGACGAGCCAGGGCTGCCCGTAGCTGTCTTCCCACATCTCGGGGAAGATAGCCTCGTCGAACACTTGACCGGTTTCTTCTGTATGCTGCAGCCACAGCCCTTCGGCTTCCTCCCGGGAGAAGTTTCCCATGCGCAACGATTCCGTCTTGATATTGAAGGCGCTGCCGCCGGTGATGACCTGACCGTCGCCCTGATGGATGCGGTAGTCGCGCACATCGCGCACGCCGCAGAGGATGACGCTCTGCGGGAATTGTGCGGGGCGGTCGTTATAGCCTGCGCGAAGCTGACGCAGGAGCGAGATAAGCGTATCGCCAACCAAGGCGTCCACTTCGTCGAGAAAAAGCACGGTCGGTTTATTCGATGTAGCCGTCCATCGCTTCAGCAGCAGGGACAATTGATTATGAGGCGGCTCCTGCCTATTTTCCTTCGAGTCCCAACGTTCCAGGT
>Ga0082212_10010758_pt1 | contig 11678 bp, 6 predicted proteins | sample TergutNt197P3_FD_71548 | JGI IMG/M metagenome (GOLD analysis project Ga0082212, IMG submission 71548) | Neocapritermes taracua P3 segment gut microbial communities from Petit-Saut dam, French Guiana - Nt197 P3 | ecosystem: Host-associated > Arthropoda: Insects > Digestive system > Gut ... | reverse complement strand
TAGCCGGGATGAAGCTTATCAGCTGTGCCGGAAAATCGCCCTGATCGATTCCGGAAAACTGGTCGCGCACAAAGAAACAAAACAATTATTTGCCAACCCCGAAAGCCGTCATGCGGCGATCCTTACCGGTTGTAAAAACATCGCGGATGCGAGTAAAGAAAGCGAGTATTCCGTTTACGTCCCGGCCTGGGACGCGCGATTCACAACGTCCGTGCCTGTGCGCGACGGCCTTTGCGCCATAGGTATACGGGCGCGCGGTTTCGACCCCCAAAACACGCGAAATCGCTTCCCTATAAATGTCGTAGATGAAACAGAAGGTCCGTTTGAGTATAGTTTTCAAGTTCGATACGAAAATCAAATCGGAGAATCACAAAATATTTGGTGGATCATACCGAAAGAAAAAAGAACGGAGCAATACCCTTCGGAGCTTGGCGTTGCCCCTGAAGATATTTTGCTATTGTATGAATAACCGCTGCGTCCGCCCCTGCCATTCTATCTTTCGATAATATTTTACCCTGAGTTTCTCTTGTGTACGGCATAATCATATTGAAATTTCAATAATAATTGGGGTAAAGAATTTATATTTTCAATCTGGCGTTCGCGTTTTGTGTTCTAATCAAGCTCAAGTATAGGTTTCAAGCACGATTTTGGCATAACAAAACAACGATATATAGCATCGCTTTATAGTTTTAATGACGCCTTGTGGCTTGTGTAAAAGACAAAGCTCGTATTTTCTCATGTCTTTCAGGGTCAAGCCCGCACATTCCATTATCCGGAGAAAGTCTTTTTAGCCACAATCTGCACGAAATATGATGATAGGCGGGAAGCCTGTAGCGCTGGAGGGCAAGGAGGGCGCGAGGACCGTGAGATCCGCCCCCCGCCTCGTGACTATCCGCGTGAATATCAAGTAACCTGTATAAACCCCGGCTCCGCCGGGGTTTATTTATCGCGTATTTAATGAATGTAATTTGACACGGAAATCATTAAGGCGCCGTTCCATAAATATCTGATATCGCGCGGCTGGAAAAAAGCCGGCTGGTTCGACTAAGAGGCGCGGTTGAAAAACGCCCTCTTTACAATGACTGTGGCGTGCCGGGAGCGGGACAAGCAAAACCCCCTGTAATCGTTTTAATTACAAGGGGCCTTTTTGGTTGCAGGGATAGGACTTGAACCTATGACCTCCGGGTTATGAGCCCGACGAGCTACCAACTGCTCTACCCTGCGAAAACACAAATGCCGAAGACAATGATAACACTATTTCCGGCAAAAATCATAAAATAATTCACTTGCTAATAAATATACAAAAAATGTCTTTTTTACTTTGTGTATTTTGCCTGCCACATTTGTAACCCCGGTCATATTGACAATAGTGCGGTTTCTGATATGATATTCATATCACGACGCAGGGATGTACCGAACGGAGAGATACCTAAGGCGAACCTGCATTTTTAATACAGATTTTATTTTTTATATTCTCACTATTCAAGGCATCCCTGTATGTATCCGGCATTTTTTTATATAGTGAGGACATGGAACGAAAGCTTGGTACAAGTAGTTTAACAAAACGTTCTTCTTCTAATAAAAATTCAACCAGCCGCCAATAGTCGCCATCGCCGGAGACGAGTACTACGTTTCCTATTTCGTCATCTTTATATAATTTTTTCATAATGGTGAAAACGATATCGGTGTCGACATTTCCTTTTTTCTTACCGACCATTTCAGAACTGTGTTCGCGAAAAACGAGAATGAACCCCGCTTCCTGGATGGCTATATATAAATTTGTACGATTGGGCGCGCTATATCCCAAGAAATAATATGCTTTTTCAACGTTGTACTTTTCAGCAAGATATATTCGGAATCGTTTCAGGTCTATTTCCCATGGAACGACAGCTCTAATTGTTCCAAGATACAGGTTCTGGCCATCAACAAACGCTTGATTTTTCATGCGTTAATTATAACACGCTATTGACCTCACGTCTTTAACACGAAATTCATATGCCGCGAATAATAGTATATGTTACTATACTAATAGCGGTTTGCCGGGCAGCAGGCAGGGGGATGGGCAGTAGAAGGGATTTTTAAGTAATACGGGATCCGGTGAGGCAATTAACACAAACATGACGATAGAAGATTTGACGCCGGGGCAGGGCGGAATAATTAAAAACGTGGGGGGCAGCGGCGAGTTGCGGGACAGGCTGCTGGATATGGGGCTGACTCCGGGCACGCGTGTGGTGATGCGGAAAACCGCGCCGCTCGGCGATCCCATACAACTTTCGGTCAGGGGATACGAATTGACAATACGCAAGGCGGACGCCGCGAGGATAGACCTTGGGCCCTGCTATGAAGGTTGCGACGGAAACTGCGGAGCCCATCGATGAAGGACGGCAGAATCACCATAGCTCTGGCAGGGAACCCGAATTGCGGAAAAACCACTCTGTTCAATCAACTGACAGGCGCGAAGCAGCACGTCGGCAATTTCCCGGGCGTTACCGTTGAGAAGAAAGAAGCCGATGTAAAAGGCATCGGCGAATTTATGCCAAAGCATATCGCTGAGCATATTACGCTTGTTGACCTCCCGGGGATATACTCTCTCTCACCGTACTCGGCGGAAGAGGTTGTATCGAGGGACTATGTCATAAAGGGGGAACCGGACGCGCTGATCAATATCGTCGACGTCATGAACATCGAGCGCGGCCTGTATTTATCTCTGCAGCTCATGCAGCTGAACACACCGATGGTCATCGCGCTCAATATGATGGACGAGCTGCGTGAAAACCACGGGTCTGTTGAGATAAACGTCATGTCAGGACTGTTAGGCGTACCGATCGTGCCGGTAGCGGCTTCCAGAAAAGAGGGGATCGGGGAATTACTCGAGGCAGCCATACATATAGCGCTGGAAAACAAAAAACCGCTTATCCAGGATTTTTGTACAGGCGCCGTGCACCGCGCGGTCCACGCGGTCGCGCATCTGATAGAAGATCACGCGCTGCAGGTCGGGATACCGCCGCGGTTCGTCGCGACCAAGGTTATAGAAAACGATCCTCCGCTCCTTGAAATGCTTGGTCTTGATGAGCATGAAGAGCATATTATCGAAGAAACGATCATCGATATGGAGCGTGAATCGGGAACGGATCGAAAAGCCGCCATCGCCGATACGCGTTACGAATTCATTGGCGGCGTCGTCGAAACAAGTGTTGAAAAACCGCATACGACCCTGCACCAGGATCGAAGCGCGCGCATAGACAAACTTCTGACGAGCAAGTATTTCGGCATACCGATTTTCGCGTGTATAATGGCGGTGATATTTTGGCTCACATTCGGGGTCATAGGCCCGGCTTTATCAAACGCGCTGGGACTGGCGTTTGAGATTTCAGGCGCGTCGGCGGGCGAAGCCCTGCTAGCGGTCGGCGTCAATCCGGTCATTCAATCTTTCGTGAGCGACGCCGTTTTCGCGGGGATCGGCACTGTTATCACCTTCATACCAATGATCATAGTTATGTTTTTCTTCATGTCTTTGCTTGAGGACACCGGATATATGTCCCGGGTCGCGTTTATTATGGATCAGGCTCTAAGGAAGCTCGGCTTGTCCGGGCGAAGCATTATCCCGATGATACTCGGGTTTGGGTGTACAGTCCCCGCGATCATGAGCGCGCGCACGCTATCATCGGAGAGGGATCGGAAACTGACGATCATGCTGACGCCGTTTATGAGCTGTACGGCAAAGCTGCCTGTTTACGGCGCGATTGCCGCGGCTTTTTTCACCGCTAACATCGGTCTTGTTGTTCTATCCCTGTACGCTCTGGGAATCCTCATCGCGGTTTTCGTAGGCCTTGTGATGAACAGGTTTGTTTTTCGGGGCAGGCCGGTGCCATTCATTATGGAGCTCCCCACTTATCGCCTGCCAAACCTCAAGACAGTGGCGATCCTGCTTTGGCAGCGCGCGAAGGATTTTCTTCACAGGGCCTTTACCGTCATTCTTATCGCGACTGTCATCATTTGGTTCCTGCAAAGTTTTGACCCGCGAATGAACCTGACAGCGAATCAGGGCGAAAGTATGCTGGCCATGATAGGTGATGTCATAGCTCCGGTTTTCTCTCCGCTCGGTTTCGGGAGCTGGATTTTCGCTACAGCGATTATTGCCGGTTTCGTCGCGAAGGAAACTGTGGTGAGCTGCCTTGCGGTCCTAACCGGAGCAGCGTCGGTCCTTTCGCTAGGGACGTCTCTTTCGGGATTGCTGACGCCGCTTGAAGCATATAGTTTTCTGGTGTTTTGCCTGCTTTATACGCCATGCGTGGCCGCCATCAGCGTCGCGGGCAAAGAACTGAACAGCAATTTTGCCTCAATCGGCATGATATTGCGGCAGACGATCATCGCCTGGGTAGTCTCATTTATCATCTATCAGATCGGGATGTTGTTCTGACCACAATGTTATTCTGACCACCAAACCGCTTGCCCCGGGCACACTGCCAACATCATATTGTTAACAGCACACTGCCAACATTACACTGCCAACATCGCACTGCCAACATCACACTGCCAACATTACACTGCCAACATCACGCTGCCAACATCAAAATGCAAACAGCGCGTCGCGAACAGCCAAATATGGTACCGGAGACCGGGGTCGAACCGGTACGATTCTCACGAATCACCGGATTTTAAGTCCGGGGCGTCTGCCTGTTCCGCCACTCCGGCCCACATTACGCGCCGTCAGCACAGTCAAAACCAACTAAGCTAAGCGTTGAGCGAAATTATATAGCCGCGCCTTCGCGCGTGTCAAGCAATGCCATTATTTAACACTATTGTAATATACAGCCAATCACCCAATCAACCAGCCAATCAGTCAGTCTATCAATCAGTCAGTCAATCAACCAGCCAGCCAGCCAATCACTCCGACGCTAAACAAAATGCTGCGATATAATCAGGATCAAGCCGCCTACGTCTATCGGTTTCGCGATATGGGCGTTCATTCCGGCGTCCAGGCACGCGTCGACGTCTTCTTTGAAGGCATTGGCCGTCATCGCCAGGATCGGGACGGTTTTAGCCGCCTGATGGTCCAGGGCCCGTATCGCCCTCGTGGCTGACAGGCCGTCCATTTTTGGCATTTGCATATCCATAAGGATGATGTCATACAGATCGGGGGCCCTTTGGAAAAGCTCAAGCGCCTCTTCTCCGTCCGCCGCCGCGACTATATCAACGCCGGTATCTTCAAGCAGGCTGATAACGATTTCCCGGTTGATTTCTATATCCTCGGCAAGCAATATGGTGCGCCCGTTCCAATTCGGCGCCCCGCTTTCCGTTTCGCTCGCGTTGATATCAATAGCGCTTTTACGGTTTATTTCGCCGCCCCAGACTATCGGGATTTCAAAAATAAAGCTCGCGCCCTCGTTTTCCTTGCTCTCTACCCAAATATCGCCGCCCATCAGATTGATGATCTTTTTGCAGATCGAAAGCCCGAGGCCCGAACCGCCGTAATTCCGCGTGATACTGCCGTCCGCCTGCTCGAAAGCCTGAAAAAGGTGTTTTTGTTTCTCTTCGCTGACGCCGATACCATTGTCGTCAACAGACACATGCAGCCACTGCCGCCCGTCGTCGGAGCCGCCCGGGGTTCGCGCGCGCCCAACCGAAACATTCACGATGATCGTACCCGCTTCCGGAGTGAACTTCGACGCGTTGTTCAGAAGATTTATCAGTACCTGCGAAAGTTTCAGTGAGTCGCCGACCATTTCGCGCGTAAATTCCGCGTCCATATCGACAACTAGGCGTTGGCTCTTCTCGCCAGTTTTTATCCTCATCATATGGATGACGCCGCTGAGCATCTCCTCGAAATCAAACGATTCGCGAATAATTTCCAGCTTGCCGGCGTCAATTTTCGACATGTCGAGTATGTCGTTAATCAGGGCCAACAATTGATTGGATGAATTGCTGATCATTTCGAGGTAATAATTGAGATTCTCGGAGCCCATATTTCTTTTCGCGAGCGCTGTCATCCCGATGATGGCGTTGATTGGGGTCCGGATTTCATGGCTCATTCTCGAGAGGAATTCGGCTTTTGCCTTTGTTCCCGAAATGGCCGCCTCCCTTTCCTTATTCAACTGTTCCAGGGTTTCATGGCGCGCGATCGAAGCCGCTATGACAAGCGCGCCCGCCCGCATGACATCAGCTTCATCCCGCGTAAAGACCCGTCCGTTCGTATGATCCTCAAAGCCGAGCAGCCCGAAAAAACTTCCCTGCAAATATATAGGTACAAGCATTACCGAAAGCGCGCCGCTGATCCACTTCCACTCTTTCAGGGGCGAAGGCAAATCCGCCACGCGTGAGCGTATACTGAAACGATCATCAAACTCCTCTTCCCAGTCGGGGAAAATATCTTCATACGCCGTCACATTATTATGATCGACATCCAACAGGGAGCTCTTGCTCCACGCGGCGCGGTTTGAAAAGCATAGCTTGCCGTCCACGGTTTTGTTGCGCAGGATATAAGCTCTGTCGGCTTCTATACTGTCCGCGATCGTCTGCAAAGACTGCCTCAGCACAACATTATAATCCTGATGATATCCGCCGATGATGATAGTGGCGGCGGTATTCGCGGCGCTAAGCAAACGGTTGCGGTCGGAAATTTCTTTCAGCTCCGGCGCTCCCGCGGCGGCCCTGCTTTCCCGCTCAATGCGCCGGGCCTTCTCTTCCGCCCAGCGGAGACGAGTCAGATCCTGCGCGAGCCCGCAAAGGCTGGTCGGGACGCCATTTTCGTCCCGCTCGAGGACAAGGCAGTTTTCGCTCACCGAAACCAGCGACCCATCCCTGCGTTTCATACGGTATTCGATATAAAAGCGGTTGGTTTTACCGCTCATCAGCAGACCCATAGCCTCAGCGACTATAGGCCGGTCCTCTTCATATGTGAGCATGATCTTCGTGTTTTCCGTTTCCGGCAACTCGCCCGGCTCATAGCCCGTAAGCTTCGTGGTCATATGGTTGAGTTGGACCTCGCCCGTTTTAAGGTTTATATTGTAAAAAGCGACGTCCGCGTACTCGGCCAGCGCCTCCAGCGCCTCGGCGGGAAGATGGCTGCGGTGTTCCAGTAAATCACGATAATCATCAATATTCATCGATCAGGCGCCTCCGGCTTATTTTCAGACATTCTATCAGAAATATGTCAGGTACGGGAGGAATTTTATCGGCGCGCTTGCGCGGCGGGACAGTTTCGTAGTAATATGCGGCAGTATGCGGATATGGTATGAATTTGCTGAATAATTTTTGTGTAATAAAAACATATAAGGGGCTTATCGGATGATGAAGAAGTCGGTAATTGTGTTGTTTCTGGTGATGGCATTGATATTGGTCTCTGTCGCGTGCGGCGGCGGTCGCGTAGATAGTGTCAGCGAAACCGGCAGCGGCTCGAATAACGATAGCGGCGTCAGTGAAAACGGTGAGCCCGGCGCGGAGAAAAACCTTATCACTATCCGCGGCGTCCGTTCCGTGACAGGCCCTGACGCGGTTTACGAACAGTCCGTCTTTGACCCGCTATATAGCATGTGGGCCGGGAAAATAAATGAAGAGGGCGGACTCTTTGTCAAGGCCCTCGAACGAAAACTCCCCATAGAAATAGAAATATACGACGACAAATCGGACGCGGAAAAGACCGTCCAGCTCTTTGAAAGGGTCGTCGCCGATGAGAAACCCGATCTGATTTTCGCTCCCGGCAGCACAGCGGCAATACTCAATTGCGCCCCGCTGGCGCAAAAATACGATTATCTGCTATTGACCGCCGAAGGAAGCGCGAAAGAACTCGAGAACTATTTGCCTCCCTACGGCGAGTACGCCAATACTTATTCGCTGCTCAATCATTCCGAAACGCAGGCCCTCGCTTTGGCAAAAATACTCGGGGAGCTTGAAGTCGAATCTATATACTGTGTATACGCCGACGATATGTACGGAATAGAGTATTGGAAGGCGACAAGAACCGCTCTCGACGCGATCGGGATCAGATATACGGACGGCGGTTCGGTTCCACCCGGCCGGGATATCGACGCTGACGGAATTGTTTTTTCCGCTGAGCTGAGCGGCGCGGACGTTTTTTTATGCTTTACATACCCTGACGAATCCGTCGCGATCACAAAGTCCGCGGTGAAGCTGGAGTACAATCCGGACATATATCTGGTCGGTTCCGGCGGCAGCTGTGACTACTTCGTGTTGTCGGTTTTCGGCGACCCGGACAACCGGCCCCTCGAGGGCATGATGGCATTGGGCGCCTGGAGCGAGAATTCCAACCCCTTTGGCGATGAACGCGCCAAAGAATACAGCAGGGATTTTCGGAATTACTGGATCGATCAAGGCTTGTTCTGGAAAAACCCGGACGGGTCGTTGAACACGGCTGTCGCGGAGAATCAAATCGTCTATCAGGACTGGTGGAGCCATATCTGCGGTTATTCAGCGCTGCAGGTATTACAGCAGGCTGTCGAAAACGCCGGCAGTCTCAACGAATACGGCAATATCGACAATTTGGCGCTCGCCGGATATATCAGGGACAATTCGTTCAACACAGTTTTGCATCCCGAACTCCGCTTCACAGACAATATCCTATCTGCCGATATGTATTACGGCAATATCGGACAGTGGCAAAACGGCGTTTTTGAAGTCATAGACGCGGACGGACGCGGGACGGCGGAACCGGTTTATCCGAAACCGGCGTGGCTGCAGAGAGAATAGCCCGATAAAATTTCAGGCGCTTTAGTAGCGCCTTATTTTTTCCTGAGCTTAAACCTGGCGATGACGTTTTCAAGGATATCCGACAAGCTGCTCATCTCTTCGCTCGCGGCGGCGCTTTCCTCAGCGGTCGCGCTGACATTTTGAACCACTTGCGAAACCTGGTCTATGCCATCGCTGATTTTCGCCAGGGCTTCGGTTTGATCTCCTGATGCCATCGCTATCTGCGCGGCGATCTCAGCGCTCCTGTTGATCTCTTCCACAATCAACCTGAGGGAAGCGTCGGTCTCGATCGCTATATCGAGCCCCTGATTCGCCTTCAGGATCGAGTCTTCGATCATGCTGCCGGTATTTTTCGCGGCCTCGGCGCTCTTTGACGCGAGGACTCTTACTTCGTCCGCGACGACAGAAAACCCTTTGCCGTGCGCGCCCGCCCGCGCTGCTTCCACAGCCGCGTTGAGCGCGAGGATATTCGTCTGAAACGCGATATCGTCGATGGTCTTTATAACATTTCTGATCAAGCTGCCGGCTTCATTTATTTCCTTCACAGCTTGCATCATTTGATTCATTTGCAAAGTCCCTTTCTCCGCGTTCTCTTTTATCAGGGAAGAAAGGTTTGCCGCCTCATTCGCGATTTCCGCGTTGCGTTGCGTTTTTTCGGCTATGTCTATCATAGACGCCGACAGAGAGTCGATAGCCCTTGTCTGCGCTGTTGAACCTTGCGCGAGCGATTGGGCCCCGCTCGCGATCTGCCTGGCCCCGACCGCGACTTGATGGGCGCTGTGATTGATATTCGCGAACATATCATTCAATTTACTCAGCATACTCACTATCGCGTGCCCGAGATAGTCGTTTTCGCCGCGCGGCCTGACCTCCGTCGAAAGGTCGCCGTCAGCTATCCGTTCAAGCCATTCCGTCTGCTGGTTGTTAAAAGCCTCCATCCCTCTGAACGATTCGGCAAGCAAAGCTATCTCGCCGACGTATATGCCGTCCAAAGCCGCGACTTTTTCGCCCCGGGCGAGCATGTTCGCGGCTTCCGTGACGTCTTTTACAGGGCGTATTATCAATCTTTGTATCGAAAAATAAATGAAAATAACCGCCGCGAAAAGGACCGCTACAGGTATTGTAGCCTCTTCCAATACCAATTTATAGATCGGCGCGTTGACGATGCTCACCGGTATGGCGGTATACAGGATCCATCCTGCCGTTTTGACAGGGTAGCAGGCATAGTAACGCTTCACACCGTCGACGGACCTGATCTGGGCAGCGGCGCCGGCAATTATCTCATCCGACATAAGTATTCCGTAGTGCCCGTCCGAGATTTCCGAAAGGTTTTGAAGTACCGTATCACCGTCTTCATCGAAGTAGGGGCTGTAGTCCTGATTCCTATGCACCATGATACCCCCGTCATCGGTCACAAGGAACGCGTAGCTCTCATCTCCGACGTCGGTGCCAAGCACTATTTCGGAAAGGGTAGTGGTCATTATATCGGCGGCTACGACCCCCGCGATATTCCCTCCCCGGAAGAAAGCCTTGGAAAAAGTCAGGCAGAATTCGCCGGTGTCCGCGTCTTTGTAGAGCGGGGTGATATATACCTCGTTTGGATCGGCGGCCGCGCCCATATACCAATCGCGCTCCGCCGCGTTCCATTGCGTATAGTCAGGCTGCCATTCATCGCTGAAAAGACCGCGTCCGGTCGGGTAGCCGACATAGAAAGAATAATAATCATCGTTGGTCTCGTAGTGTTTTACCAGCAGCTGAAGCACATCATCGGATTCTATATCGGGCAAGTGGGAAAAATCATTCGCCACGGCTTCGACATATCTTGAATGTTTTATAATCCAGACGTCGATATCTTCCGCGGCGCGGGTCGTGATCGCGCCGATCTGCCCGATTGATTGCTCATGGATCGCGCGGCTTGCCGTCAGCCCGCCTATGACAGCGACAAGCGCCATTCCCGTCACGGTGATGGCCAGTATAATTATCATAAGACGTGAGCCTACGTTTTTCATTGATTCAGACCCCATGTTCCCCGTGTTTTTGAAGTTCTTGTATTTTAGCATAATTGAGCCTGGAAAGTCATTTTTTTCCGCAAGTTCAGACTGAAATATTTGCTTCTAAGTCGCTATAGTGGAGAAACCTAGTATTTATTAAGTGTTTTTCGTGAACCCTGTTTCACTGCCCCTTTCCCTGTGTTACGATTCGTTTGATTGAGGTATTAAGAGATGTTGCGTGCTTTGAAAACAAAAGTAGGCCTGCTTCTGCTAACATGTTTGGTCGTGTTCGGGATTGTCGACAATGTCTTCTATCCGGATGTCAGCTATGGCGCGACCGAGGAAGTAGTGCTGACTTCAAAAATAAGCTACGCGAAGACCCCGGAGATAATTACACAGAGAAATGACATTGTGACCATTGACTTGTCAAATACAGGTCAGGGATATTTCGCCGCCAAATACACAGGCGAAAATGAAAGAGTGAAGTTAATTATTACAAAAAATGATAATGATCAAGATATTATTTACGATATCCCGATAGATAAATACAACGAATATATTATCCTGCCTTTCCATGCCGGCAACGGTGAGTATAGTATTTCAGTCTGGGAATATGTAAGCGGCATGCTCTACAAGTCGGTTTTTAACGATACCAGAAATGTGGAAATGTATGATGAAGTATCGTCTTTCCTATATCCGTCGCTGAATGTCGATTTCGATGAAAACAGCCTCGCTGTCCACACTGCCGCGGTCCTCGCGCAATCGGCTCGGAGTGACAGGGAACTCGCCAAAGAAGTATTCAACTGGATCACCGCGACGATTGAGTATGACTACGCGAAAGAAGCTGATATCAAGGCAGGCATGAGGTATATCACCCAAATCGATGAAGTAATGTTGAGTAAAAAAGGGATATGCCTGGACTATGCCACCATCATGGTCGCCATGCTGAGGAGCCAGGGCGTGCCCGCCAAAGTTGTCGTC
>Ga0082212_10010757_pt1 | contig 11679 bp, 10 predicted proteins | sample TergutNt197P3_FD_71548 | JGI IMG/M metagenome (GOLD analysis project Ga0082212, IMG submission 71548) | Neocapritermes taracua P3 segment gut microbial communities from Petit-Saut dam, French Guiana - Nt197 P3 | ecosystem: Host-associated > Arthropoda: Insects > Digestive system > Gut ... | reverse complement strand
GATGGGGAGCGGTGGTGGGGAAGCCCCCTTGACCGCTGGGAGCCGGAGCGGATGTTTGAAAACAACGAAATTGGATGCCATATTTACCCATAGATCATGCCAGAGAGCCCAAAAAGAGTATAATAATCTGTAATGACGCTCCCATTGGAAGAATATATTGAACAAGTGTTCTTTTTCGAGAATTTCCGCTCTCGAATCGAAGAAGGATATTCCGCACAGGAATTCCTAACGGCAATCCGAGCCGAACTGCTCACGACGGTACAACTGCCGATGGCAATCGATTTTCTGCTGACCGACATGAAGCATACGGGTTTGCTCTCATCGGCAATGCGGCATATTGCCCATTATTTTACGCCGTTTCAAGCATTCGTCGTTGCCGAAAGCGAGCGGGAAGAAAGCCGATTCGATTTTCGCATCGCCCTAGAAATTCTTGCTCGTGAAGCAAAGTACCGAAGCGAAACGCCGCCGATTCAAGGATTGTTTTTTTACCAATTTGAAACGATCTGCAGAAATCGACTCGGCTATGACCGCGGTTTGGAAACGCTCTTTCAGGATGATGCCTACAACGGCGATTGGAAAGAGTGGTTGAGCATTTTACGCAAACAGATCGGTCTCGTCGACCTTGCCGAAATGATTTTTTACCGGAGCGATTTTTACCGAATGAAAAACGCCGATGCGGAAGTTGTCCCGCTTTTTGGCGAACGGGAGGGACGAATTGCTCTTGCGAGTCGGCACCGTGACCCGGTCTTTTTGTTTTCGGCACTTTCACGGCATTTGGGCTATCCGAGTGTGCCGCGTCAGAAACGAGTAACGGAAGAAGAGAATATCATACCATTGTTGCAACGCCGGATCGAACATTTGGAGAATCGGTTTCAACTTTTGGAAGAGGAACAACGCGGCGGTGTTAATTTGAACCGATTTTATGCTTCACCATCGGACAAGTAAGAGACAGTTCTACTATCGGGGCAATCATTTTCAAACAGGCTATCTGAATCCGATTTCTCGAACGACATCTATCGGACCGGGACGGAAACGTTCGGCAAACTGACGAAGTTGAACTCCGTAATGTCCTTTCATTACAACAACGTGATGCGGCATACCGAGGTTGCACACATCAAGAAAAAATCGGTTGACTCCGCCGCCGGAAACCCTAACCGTACCAGCACAGCCCTCAATGGATCTCGGCGGTTTTTCGATTTTGCCTTCGGCGATTGCCAGCGAATAGCGGTTGTGCATCCGCCAAAACCGAAACAACGTCACCTCCATTCCGTGCCGGAGTTCCGCATCGACGGTTATCGGCTTGCCCGTGTTGTAATGTACGTTGAGCGTTGGTCCTTCCGGTGTGCCAATCGGTTGACACATCCCCCACGGCGTTGCGCCGCCGTGCCAAAGAAGAATGGAATCGTCATCATGTTCGAGCCAATCGCTGTTGAATGCCGCCGTTTCACAACCGAGTGCCTTCGCCAACAAACAACCGAGTGCGCCGTCAACATCCCCCTCTTCGCAAATGTTGATTCCATCGGAAGCAAGCCGAGCAATCGCCAAATAACACCAGATACCGAATTCGTTCGGTATTTCTGGCCAACAACGCAAAGCGACGGCATCCAGATTTTCCGTTTCGACCAATTCTCGAATTGCCAAATAGAATCGGGACGAAAGGTTCCTGGCATCGTCGGAAATTGTTACGCCTTTGCGAATCGGCAATCCCAGTGCTTCGGCTTTTTTGCGATCCGCCGCAACCGTATCATCGGAATAGGAGCGAACCAAAGCGAAAAATTCGTGCAATCCGAAACGCCGCAGGCGGGTGCCGAGAAGTTGGAGCATTGCGGCGGCATCGACTGCCATATTCAGGAATCCCGGTGCGTGATCGCCGATCAAACCGACTCGTGTTTGACGCAGTTTTGCGGCGGCGGAAGAACCGTAGATGGCATCGTTCAGGTCTTGGACGGTTTGTACATGACCGGGCATTCCATAGACGAGATACGGCGGCATTCCTGCTTGCGCCATCCCGGAGACCCAGTTATGAGCACCGACCAAACCGCAAGCGGAAACTTTGGGATTGTTCGGATTTTCCGGCGTTGCCCAAACGATGACACCGCCGTACCAATCCGCAAACAGAATGGACCAAAGATTACCGTCCCCCATCGTCGGCTGTGAAATGATGATCGTTTCCACGTCGGCTTTGTAGCAACCGATGATGAACTCTGCCATTTCTTTTTCGTCCGTGATGGGTCCGAAAAAGAATGTTTCAAAAGGGGATTGCTCCAATTGGGAGCGAATTCCCTTTTCGATGGATTCACCCCACGCCGGTTCAAAGCCGGGACGTTTACGACCAATAAAAAAAACGGCAACTTTCATTAGTACATTATACTGTTTGCCGTCGCATCAATCTAGCAACCTCTGAACGACCACACGAGGTGTGCAAGATTGCCCAAATTCCGTCATTCCCGCGGGAATCCAGATGGAAGGTTTTAACCCTGTTTCTCTAGACCCCTGCCTTCGCAGGGGTGACGAAAAAAACGAATTTGCACACTTCGTGCAAGAAGGAGGTAAATCCTCGATAGTAATGGCAATGTGTTGGGTATCTCTTCGGTGCATTACGGGCTGTGTGACCGCAGTCCTTTATCCGTTACAAGTGTTGCAAGCACGGCGACCGCAACAACACTCCGTAACACTGGTGCGATAGTGAATACTATCGGATACACCATGAACACCAACGACTAACTGGTCAATCATCGATTGCTGTTGAATGAAATGTCCCGCATCCAAATCGAGTTCCATTGTCCCCACTCTGAAATTGTCGATAAGTTGCGTTTTCTCCGGCGGAGTCAGCGACGTAAATGTTACCGTAACAAATTTGATCGTTGCCAAACCGCTACGTATGCTTTCCAATGTGAATTCATGCCGAATTCGAATTTTTTTCACTGTTTGATCCTGTTGCGGAAGATCAATTTGATCTTGTTCCGACCATGACGAACCGATTTCGACCGGTTCATCGGGCAGAGGAATCACAATTCGGTTTTCCGCAATATCTCCGTGATATTCCCGAATTGGTTGTTTCGTCGTTTGTCCTTGCGGAGTAATTTTGATACGTGCCAATGGAACGCCGATTTTTCCTTCTAAACTGATGAAGTCCAGCGGGACGGTTTGATCTCGGCGGCTGCTATAGACCACGTCGTCGTATCCCGTTTGGATTCGGTGCAGGTCAATATCTTCAACCCGATACTCGAAGACTGCCGTTCCTGTTACATCGACATCAAGGGTTTTCCAAATTTTGACGGATCGGCTACTCGTTTCAATGTTTTCTTCAACGCCGCCGATAATGTTTTTCATTTGGAGCGTGTGCAGGACATTCCAACGCAATTCCTCTCCTTTCTTGAATCGGTAACGCAAAGGTTTGCCCGATTCGTATCCGAAAGGAGAAGTTCCGTCTCCGTTCGAGTTTATCGCATCGGAAGATTGCGGTTCCGGTACGACGGTTCTGCAACCGTGCAGTCCGGCGGTTGCGGTGAGTAACCATAAAAAATGCCGTCGATCCATCGAAACGTCCTTTCAGAACGTAAATTTTTCCTCTGTGAATGTTACAGAATAGTAGCAACAAGGTAAAGAGTGATTTAGTGGTTTTCTGGTCGCTTTACGTTTGTTTGCTGTCCATAACCCAATAGGGCGATTCTTAATTCTGCAAACATCCATACAAATCCGTGCATAGTCGCAGACTCTCCTTACTTTATTCCTGCTTCGCGGACAATTCGTTGCAATTCGGCGTGAATGTCTTCCCACTCTCGCATGCGGTTGAACGACAAAAAATGCTGCTGACACGCCTTCCGCAGACCATTGCGGCTCGTCTTCTCTTTCAAGTTTTGATAAAAATCCCAAAGTTTGATATAGCCGAAAAAATCACTCCGCTTGTCCATAAATGCTTCGTGAGCGGCATCCGCCTTGCCCTGAAACTCCTGCGGACGCTCCCGCGGGTCTTGAATTTCCATCACTGATGCAACGATGAGCATCTCCGGCAACACGCCGTTTTCTTGGGCGGCAAGAATCATCCGACCAATGCGAGGATCGACAGGCAATTTGCTTAACTTCCAACCGATGGATGTCAAATTTCGTCGATCATCTATCGCTCCGATTTCAAAAAGCGTTTTGTAACCATCGGAAATAGCGGCGGCTTTCGGCGGATCAAGAAACGGAAACGATTCGATCTCCCCCAACTTTAACGCCTTCGTCCGTAAAATTACTGATGCAAGATTCGTCCGCTGGATTTCCGGCGTGGTGTAATGTTCCCGATGGTTGTAATCGCTTTCAGAGTAGAGCCGAATACACACGCCGGGACCAACACGACCGCACCGTCCCGCTCGCTGATCTGCCGAGGCTTGCGACACCGCCTCGATGGGCAACCGTTGTGTGCGTGAGCGAGCGGAGTACCGGCTGATCCGTGCCGTTCCCGTGTCGATGACATACCGAATGCCCGGCACGGTCAGGGACGACTCGGCAACGTTGGTTGCCAAAATGATGCGGCGATGCGGCGATGTTTGGAAAACCTTTTGCTGTTGTTGCACCGGCAAACGGGCATAGAGCGGCAAGATTTCGATGGTCTGTTTTTTGAGCCCGTGTCGAAGATCATTTGCAGTTTCCATGATGTCTCGCTCGGTTGGCAGAAAAATCAAGATGTCGCCGTTGCCATGCTGCATGAGTTCTTGTACCGATGCGAGAATCGCCGCTGATTCGGTGTCGCTATCGGAGATGGTGTCACGGGAAAGCATTTGCGATTGAGGATTTATTACCTTGCATTGCAAAAATTGTACATAAAATAGAGTAACCCTGCAACGCGTCATGAAGCGGGGACGATGAAAGGAAACGTAACAATTTCGTGAAAATTTGGGTAGAGCAGATAAAATACGCAAAGAATCATACATTCAAAGCCCTGGGGCGTAACGCTAATTCGACAACTTATTTCTGAGCGCGCCCAAAGGTGCGAAGAGTCGAGGGCGACAACGACTCAACCCATAACAGCGTGTTTTAGAAGGTGCCCTCATCTTCATTACAGAAAAGTTTAGCGATCGTCATACCGGAAGAAATGTTTCCGTGATAAACATCCCTTCGTGAACAATGCCATTTGGAAAGCGATGACTACCGCACTGACACGCCGAAAGTGCGCAAGCCTTCTTTCAGTTGCGGAATCGTAATCACACCCGCATGCAAAATGCCCGCCACAATTGCCGCATCGGCATGAGCAATGGTGTACGCATCCCGAACGTGTTCCACAGAACCCGCTCCGCCCGATGCAATCACCGGCACACCCACCGCCTCCGCAATCAAGCCGGTAATTGTCAAGTCAAAACCAGACCGTGTACCGTCGGCATCGACCGAGTTGACGACAATCTCTCCCACCCCCAAATCGACCGCTTGCTTTGCCCATTCGACGGCATCCTTTCCGCTCCGTTCCCGAAATCCTCGCGTCGTGATTTCATAGCCGCTCGGAAACGAGTTGGTGTCGGCACCGGCAATCGGGTCCATTCCAAGAACAATGCGTTCGCTGCCGAAAGCCTTTGCCCCTTCGGCAATGATCGCTGGATTGGCAACGGCAAGCGAATTGACCGAAACTTTGACGGCACCCATCTCGAATATCCGTTCCATATCGGCGAGCGAAGAAATCCCTCCGCCGACGGCAAGGGGAACCTTGACCACTTCGGCGACGCTCCGCACCATATCGAAGTCGATTGACCGCCGCTCCGCCGAGGCGGTTACGTCATAGACGACCAACTCGTCGGCACCGTCTTCACAGTATCGGATTGCCAATTCGACCGGATCGCCCATGTCGATGTTGTCTTTGAACTTGATCCCCTTCGTAACCCGGCGGTTAATGATGTCCAAACAGGGAATGATAGAAAAAAATTTTGACATTGTCATAGCGTTGTGCAATAAAAAACCCACCTTACGGGGTTATTATACCGGAATGACGATACGACCGCAAGAAATTTGCATGTTTTTTGTACTGACTTTTCAAAAATAGAAATGCCGTGAACTTGCAATCGGACTGACCACGTTATCTGAAAAATCGATATAATCGGTAAATGGTGTATAACGTTGCCCGATGCAGACAACCTCCCATTCCGAACCGGAGTCGTGGGAGAATGTAGAGGCGAAGCGATTGGTGAAACGATTGCATCGTCATCGACAGGAGTTGTTGGTGTTTTTATATCGTGAGGGCGTGCCTTCGGTCAACAATCATGCGGAGCGAATGATTCGCAATGGTGTGGTAATGCGGAAGAACAGTTACTGCAATCGGAGCGAAGAGGGGGCGGAGACGCAGGCGGTATTGATGAGTGTATTTCGGACGTTGAAGCAGTGCGGCTTTCAGGGAACGGACAGCGTTGTGGACGCTCTACGGCAATACTTCGCTACGAAAAAACTACCAAAACTGCCAAAAACGACACAAAGGAACAGTCCCCAAATTAAACCCGCATGTTCCTGTGAAATTGCCCGGAAACAGCGTTCGAGACAACTCAAAATGCCGAAATAGTTTTGGGACTGTTCCAACGACGGCAAAATCGATACGGCAAAGTTGGAAGAGCGTATCAAAACGTTGATGATGGACGACGACGTGACTGCCAAGAAGGGCATTTACGAATATCTGCTGACGAATGATGAGCGGCACTTGAATATCAGAGCGTTTTCGGATTCAATGAAGCGGAGTGCATACGAGCGGCAAGAGGGTGTGTGTCCGAAGTGCAAACAGCATTTTTCCTTTGCGCAGATGGAAGGGGATCACATTACACCCTGGCACGAAGGCGGCAAAACGGCAAAAGAAAATTGCCAAATGTTGTGCAAGGACTGCAATCGGCGCAAATCGGGAAAGTAATAAACGTCCATGTCCTTAAACCCTGCCCAAGCCGTTGCTGTTGAAACCCTGTCGGGACCGCTCCTCGTTCTCGCTGGTGCTGGATTCCGTCTTGTTTTCCGCCCCCGATGTGCTAAAATCAGTATCGGAGGCTAGAAACTACAATGGCAAAACGTACCGGCAACACCAGTTCGGCACTGAATTCCGCAAGGAGTGCAAAGAACGACGAATTTTACACGCAGATAACCGACATCGAAAAGGAATTGTGGCACTACAAAGAGCAGTTCCGGGACAAGGTCGTGTTCTGCAACTGCGACGATCCCTACGAAAGCAATTTTTTCAAATACTTTGCGTTGAATTTCAAGTTTTGGGGGCTCAAAAAATTGATCGCCACCTGCTATGCCGGTTCGCCCATTGCCAATACGGAATTGTCGTTGTTCGATCACGAGCCGGTCGAAAACAAAACAACGAAATCTCCCCACAAAATAGAAATTGTGGAAGTCGATGATTACAACGGCGACACGGCAGTCGATTTAGCCGACGTGGAATATCTGTTGCGTAACCACAAAAACGTCTTGACCCGATTGAAAGGCGACGGCGATTTTCGCTCTGCTGAATGTATCGAATTGCTTAAACAGGCGGATATTGTCGTTACCAATCCGCCGTTCTCTCTCTTCCGGGAATATGTTGCTCAACTGATGGAATACAAAAAACAGTTTGTGATTATCGGAAGCATGAATGCGATAACCTACAAAGAAATTTTTAAGTTTATCCAAGAGAATAAATTATGGGTTGGGTATGGGTTTGCCAACGGAAATGCCTATTTCAAAGTGTCGCCGGGGAATGCCGATTACGCCGCTGGAGTTTATAATCCTGAAACAGGTACGGTTAAATTCCGTAATGTTCATTGGTTCACAAATCTTGAAACAAAAAAACGTTACGAAGAATTCAAACTTTACAAAACCTACAACGCAAAGGAATATCCAAAGTACGATAACTATGATGCTATCGAAGTCTCCAAATTGGCAGAGATTCCGGTGGACTATGATGGTTATATGGGAGTGCCGATTACTTTTATCGACAAACATAATCCAAAACAATTTGAAATCGTTGGACAAACCGGCGTAATAGACCCTGAAGACATTTGCACTGAATACAAGGGCGGAAGACCTTACATTGATGGAAAACGTTTGTATTCCCGAATTTTAATCCGTAAGAAAACATGAAAATCGAACTACATGAAATTACAGTAAGAGACCTTGCCGAAGGTTTTGCGGACAATCACGAAGAGGGCGTTATCGGTTACGGCGGACGGCTCAATATCCGACCGCCGTATCAGCGAGAGTTCGTCTATAAAGACAAGCAACGTGATGCTGTCATTGAAACGGTGCTAAAAAACTTTCCCCTCAACGTCATGTACTGGGTCATGAATGGCATAGACAAATTTGAAGTGCTTGACGGACAGCAACGAACAATTTCTGTCTGTCAATACGTGAAAGGTCTTTTTGGCGTGGACAACCGCTCTTTTCAAAACCTCCCCAAAGACAAACAAGAAGAGTTCCTCAATTACAAATTGATGATCTATTTCTGCGAAGGAACGGACAGTGAAAAATTGGATTGGTTCAAGATCGTTAACATTGCTGGTGTAAAATTGTCCGATCAAGAATTACGAAATGCCGTCTATACCGGACCTTGGTTGACGGACGCAAAATTATGGTTCAGTAAGAGCAACTGCGCCGCACACGGTTTGGCAAAAGATTACGTTACCGGTTCGCCGATTCGCCAAGAATTTCTCGAAACGGCAATCGACTGGATCAACGACGGCAAAATCGAAGAATACATGTCCCGAAATCAACACGTTCAAAATGCCAATGAGTTGTGGCTGTACTTTCAATCTGTGATCCAATGGGTGATGGCGACGTTTCCGAATTACCGCAAGGAAATGAAGGGACTCCACTGGGGCAAACTGTACAATCGGTTCAAAGGCGGTACGTTCGATACAGCAAAATTGGAAGAGCGTATCAAAACGTTGATGATGGACGACGACGTGACTGCCAAGAAGGGCATTTACGAATTTCTGCTGACGAATGACGAGCGGCACTTGAATATCAGAGCGTTTTCGGATTCGATGAAGCGGAGTGCATACGAGCGGCAAGAGGGTATTTGTCCGAAGTGCAAACAGCATTTTTCCTTTGCGCAAATGGAAGGGGATCACATTACGCCTTGGCACGAAGGAGGCAAAACGGCAAAGGAAAATTGCCAAATGTTATGCAAGGACTGCAATCGGCGAAAGTCGGGAAAGTAATGCAATCTGAAGATTGCGTTCTAATGAGCAGGCGAACGCACATCGTTATACGAATTGATTCCAACGACGCTGTTGTAAATATACATTGCTCGCCAGTAGTCAGCACGACTGGTTACGAAAAGCCGCATCGTTTCTCGATAACTGCGTTCTGCGTCCAACACATCAATCAAAGGACATCCCCCCGCTCGGAATCCTTCCAGCATAATGTCCCGGACTTCCGTTGTCAAACGTACTTCTTCGTCAGCAATCGTGATGTCGGTGTTGTCGAGTGCTCGCCGACACGGGTTAAACGAATGGGAATACTTAGTCGATGTCTTGTATCGGCTGAGTGATTTATCTTCGTTGGGATCGGTGTCGGACTTGCTGCCGGATCGTTGGCAAAAGTCGTCGAGTCCGCCGACGGAACTGGCGGCTCTGGTGGCAGATAGGAAACAAGGATACACTGGTTTTACAAGTACGCAACAACACAGAACTATATCGACAAAACTTCATAATCTCTGAAGACGCACTTGCTGGAACGGATACATAATAACTGTCTTTTTGCCTGATACCACTCGTCCCATGCTTTTCGGTCTGAAAATGGCGGTGCCTGCCGCATCAACTCTTCGGGACCGGCTTTGAAAGTGCGCCCCCCCTGAGCATTGGCTTCAACAGGGTGCGCCATCCGACGCTTGCGGCTCTGTTTGCGATCTTCCCCGTGCCATATTTTTTTGCTATAATACCGACATGCCAACGAGCGATGTGATTATCAAACCGACGACGGACTTGTTCATCGCGGCATTGTGGTCGGCTCCCAAGAATGAGCCGATTCTGCGGTCGCTCTTGAATGGTGTCATGACAGACATCGGTCAACCGGCAATCGCGGAAGCGACTGTGTTGAATCCATTCAATATCAAAGAGTTTCCCAATGACAAAGAGATTCGGCTTGACGTTCGAGTGAAGGACGAACCGGGAACGGTGTACGATGTCGAAGTGCAAACGGATTCGCACACAGGTTTTTACGACCGGATGCTGTACTACTGGGCGAGAACTTATGGCATCCAAATTCAACGAGGCGAAGATTATCATAAACTCCGTCCTGTGCGGAGCATTGTGATTACGGAGTTTCCGGTCTTTCCCGAATTGAAACGGTTGCATACGGTTTTTGAATTGCGGTCAAGAGAAAACCCGGCGGTGTTGCTGTCGGAGCATTGTCAGATTCATTTTTTGCGTTTGGGCGATTTGTTGCGGAATAACCTGTCCGGCTTGGATGAACTCTGTTTGGAGTTACAGCGTTGGATGCAGTTTTGGGTGTACGGTGGAAAATTGGAGGACGAAAAAATGAGTGCAATGTTACAAGACGTACCAGAAGTTCAAGCGGCGTATGACGAATATCAACGTTTTGCATCTGACCCGGTGATGCGAGAAAAAATTGAATCGAGAGAGCGGTTCTTGACCGACCGGTATCTTGACCGTGCCGATGCTCTCGCCGAAGGGGAGGCAAAGAAAGCCGTTACCGTTGCCCAAAACATGAAACGGAAGGGATACCCTGCTACCGATATAGCCGACTTGACAGGATTGTCGCCCACCGAAATCGAACGGCTGGATTAGTTTATCGTTTCTACATGTTTATCAATCGGTGGCAAAGGCAACGACAAATCAATGGGCGGTGGAACAGCCGGTGGCAATCGCACCGGACGCATTTTGTTGCACCAGTAACAAGTGCCGGCGAGTAACAAAACACTGAAGAACAACGCCCCAAACGTGATGATAAACGTGGATATCGGAACTTTGTCTGAAATAATGCGGCGACATTTTCGCCGAGAGTACACCACAATAAACAGCATTAGTAAAGCGGCAACAATGATCGGTGGGATTGATTCCAAAAACGTTTCCCAAAACACTCCACTTCGCCCCATGAGCCATAACAAAAGTAGAAGTAGAAAAAAAATAACCAGGCACAACCACAATAGCCCCAACAACAGTCATGACTTTTATGGTTTTCTTCCGATGCCGCCACTGTGCCTCCGATATGCCGATTTCTTCGTGGGATGCACCCATAAAGGAATAGGGCGTTAGAATCATCGAAAACATCGCCATCCAAAACAGAACGGATAAGAGGAAAGACAGAGAAGGTAGAAAAGGCATGATCGAATCCATGACGAGATTCTACCCAACTCGGTAGCAAGATGCAATAGACATACCGGCGAAACCGCTCTTTAACGTTCCCCGCTCGTTATGGTATAATATCCGCATGTCCGACATCATCGTCAAAGGCGCACGGGAACATAATTTGCAGAACGTCAATCTCGTTCTGCCACGCAACCAGTTAATCTGCTTCACCGGAGTCAGCGGCTCCGGCAAAAGTTCGCTCGCCTTCGACACCCTTTACGCCGAAGGACAACGCCGGTACGTCGAAAGTCTGTCCAGTTACGCCCGGCAATTTCTCGGACAACTCCCCAAACCCGATGTCGATTACATTGCCGGTTTGTCTCCTGCCATTTCCATTTCGCAGAAGACTGGCGGACAAAGCACCCGAAGTACCGTCGGCACC
>Ga0082212_10010756_pt1 | contig 11679 bp, 10 predicted proteins | sample TergutNt197P3_FD_71548 | JGI IMG/M metagenome (GOLD analysis project Ga0082212, IMG submission 71548) | Neocapritermes taracua P3 segment gut microbial communities from Petit-Saut dam, French Guiana - Nt197 P3 | ecosystem: Host-associated > Arthropoda: Insects > Digestive system > Gut ... | reverse complement strand
CTTAACGGCTGTATACTTACCGTATTTTATCTCGTAGCCGTAATGCTCTAACCCTTCAAAAATCCTGTCATAGTTGTCAACTTGCATAACAATTTTATCAAGACGATTCCGAAGTTTATCCTTATGAGTTGTCGGGTTTGAAACATACTGCTTTTCAATTTGTCGTATACGCTCAACGTGACACTGCTGTGCTTCAAAACCGTTATCATTTTCCCTGTATTTTATGCCTAATTCTTCAAGCCGATTTTGAACAAAAGTATGCTTGTCGGGGTCACTGAAATAAAATGATTTCCACGGCGAATTCTGTTGTTCGATAAGAGATTTATTTTCAATTTTAAGCAAAGAATTTTCTGCCTGTGATTGCTGTAAATGTTCATGATATATTTCCAATGTTGACAAATTCTTTTTCCGTCGGGGCAACTTCTTCCAATCCTGTGAAGCCTTGTAATCGGGGACGGACTGGTGCATATGTTTTGCTCCTTTAACATCACGATTAATCCCCCGACCATTCAGAATATCTTCCATGACTTTCAGTTCCGAATCCTCCCACATCATAAGCTGATTATCCCACTTACTTTTTGGAATAAAACCTTGCTCAATTAAAGCGGATTTCATTGACACACCTTTTGACATTCCAATTTTCTTTTCCTCGGTATAGAATGGCACAAAATTTATATGCAGATGCGGAGAACTTTCGTCATTGTGCATAATCTGATTTACGACCCGTAAATTTGGGTTTCTCTGTTGGAATGATTTCGCATATTCGTCCAAAACTTCAATAGCAAAATTGCCGTCGGGAGTACCAATTTTCGCTGTGTCGGAATCACCGTACTGGACTATAATTTCATAGTAGGCTTCCTCCCGACCGCTCTGTAAAATATGTTCAAAATAATCGTGGATTTTACGGTCATTGCGTTTCTGTTTAGCGTTATATTGCTCCAACGCTTCACCGAATAATTCATTATAAACCGCACGGACATCTTCCCGAACATAAACGATGTTATCTGCTATACGAGCAGGGTCAACATTGCTTGAAATAAACTCCCGATTATTATGCTCAATATTTGCATTTCCCGTGCTTTGTTTTCCGAGAGTAAAACTGCAACTTAATTTACTCATAAATACGCTCCTTTTCTTGATTTTTACTATGATTGTGACAGTTTAGAGGGGTGTTTACCCAATATCTGACTTGACAACCCCGTAAACGGGATTATCAGGGTAACATTGCGGGAAGATGTTACACCCGACAATGTTAATTTTGTACTCCTTGTCCCTGAAAATAAATTCCGCCGATTCATTCTGTAACAAATATTCGCGGAATGAATCTCGTTGAGTTCGTACCCACATCAGCGGAACTCCTGCGGAGATATGAACATCTGCGGTGGTCATGTTGTGGTGATTCAACTCTCTTGCAATCGCCGCCAATGTCATGACGTAATAATCCATATCTACCGTTTTATCGGACATGAACGACTTATGACCCTCGCCGATTCGATAATGCACTCCCTTATATAAAAGTACATTCCCCTCGAAAGTCGGTTTGCTGTCGTAGGCGATAATACCTGTCGGGAACGCTCCCGAAGCGTGCTTGCAATTTCCGTAACCGTGGTCTACCCCGATAATCTTGATACTGTTGATACTCTTCATGCTACTTTTTCCTCGCTTTCATTTTTAATTTTTGATTCCATGAGTTTAAGAATCAACTGTTCCGCTGATTCTTTCGCCGTGGGGTTGATGTGAGAGCGAATGAGAAACACCGTGTTACCAATACGCTCCCTGTGTTCGCCGATTTGTTGATAGTTGTTTTTCATAATGAAAATCTCCTCTCTGTTTGCTTTTCGTTTAACTATTTAAGCGGGTTGAGTTGTTTCAAGACAAAAATGCCGCCTTAAATGGCGGCGGCTTATAAAAAGTTTTTCTTGACAATTCTCCCGCTTTATGGTAAACTTGTACAAGTTCTTTAAGTCGTAACCTATTAGAAATGTAATCTATACATTTGGCTAACAAATTACTTCTCTTATCTATACCGTAAAAAACGGGCAAAACGGGAACCTCATTTTGAAAATATTTTTAAGTTTGTCAGATATGACGAATAAACTCTATTTATACGAGGGCTGTTTATGAATGATGCACACCAAAATAGAAAGTCTAAGCATAAGCTGCGAAATAAAATGCACAAGGTCTTGGACAAAACAATTGAACAAGTCGCCGCCGAAAGCAAGGAAGAACGGCGAATAAGGCGCGAACTTCGTGCGGAGGCTATGTCAAGGGTTGAGCGGGCGGCGAAAACGCAAGCGGACTTTGAACTAATCTTGAACGCTTGGGATTTGACCGAAGCGAACCGTCAAAAGGTGGACGAAAGGAATACTGTTCCGCTCTACAACTCGAAAATGGACGTTGATACAGGCGATTTAGAGGAAATTGACGAAATAATCTGCACCGAGAAAGTGTTCCCGATTCCGTATAAATTTGTTTTCGCAACCCGCTATTGGCGGCAACTTATGAACGGCGATTTTCTTGACTACATATTTGATTGTGCTTATGAAATGCACGAAGCTGTAGCAGGGGAATCCTTTTCGCAAGCCATTGAACAGCTCACCGACACTCAAAAGGAAATACTTTACATGATGGTGATTGAGGAAAAATCACCGCAACAAATAGCCGCTTACCGCAATCAAACTTCTCGAAATGTGAACAAGGTCTATAGATGTGCGATTGAAAGTATATACAAATATTTAGGTGTTGATGAGCAAGAAGTAATTCGTAAAAATCACGCAAAGATTACGGCAAGAGAAGAAAGGAAGAGAAGAAATAATGAAGAATTTATTTGAAAGCACCTGCTCATCGTGGGTGAAGTACAGCGAATATGAATACCGCAAGGGTGAAAACGGAATTTTGTACATTGCTCCGACCGAAAAAGCTATGCCGAAGATTTATAATCCGTTTGAAAATATGGAAGAAATGATAATCGAAGCGTTGAATGTCAATCGAATTGGCTCGAAAAAAACCGAGGACGAACTGAAACAGTCAATCCTCGATTTTGTGAGTAAATATGGACTTCTCGGCTTTATGACAGGGCTTCCGACTACTCCAGATTTTATGGATTATGAAGCGGTGTACTTCCCGAAAAACGAGTTTATTTCTGACGAAACAATGAAAACTCGTGATTTTACGAACTTGTTTTTTCCTTTCAATAAGCCCAATTACGTCAAAGACAAACGCTCCGCAACATGGTTTCCCGAAACCGATACATTTATGAGCGCGCTTGCGTTGACAATGAGCGAAAGTCCGATGGCGGTGAATATCTCGTTTGTACGAGATTATGCAGAGCGGTATGATTGGCTTAAAATGCAGTTTAAGTCGTGGGCGTTTATTTGTTCAGCGGCTATGCTATACTATAACGACAGGGACAACGGTGCAGACGAGTCTGTACTGTACACTTATCGGCTCGGAATGTCGGCGTTCAAGGGGATTGCGCCGACTTATCATGTGGCTTTGTTCGACGAAAAACCGACTATCGTGTGGGAGTTTAATTCGCTCATGCTTGCAATTCAAATGATGTTCAGTTTTATGCTGACGGACGGCACGAAACCGCTCAGAATGTGCAAGCATTGTAAGAATACTTTCGCGGCGGGTCATCATAATGCGGTGTTTTGTAGCGGACGGTGTAAGAATCAGTTTAATGTTTATAAGAGTAGGGGGAAGCATGAATAAAATTTTAATCATAGAAGACGACCCGATTATCGCATCAGGGCTTGTGTATGCTCTTGAACAGGACGGCTATATCGTCACGCACTGTAAGAGCTTTTCCGAAACTCGTGCCGTTATAAATAACGACTTCAACCTTGCCATTCTCGATATGCAGCTCCCCGATGGTACGGGATTCGATGTTAGGGAATTGCTAAAAAGCACTCCGACAAGTATAATCTTTCTCACCGTTATAGACGATGAGGGGAATATAGTTCGTGCCTTTGAGGGCGGTGCGGACGACTATATAACCAAACCGTTCCGTCTACGTGAATTGCTTGCACGTGTTAAACGAACGCTTAACAAATCTACAACAAATCCCGCGCTGACACTCGGAAGTGTGACTATCGACACACAAGCGGGCAAAGCGTATATTGGTGAAGATTTACTTGAACTTACCGCACTTGAATATAGACTGTTATTGACATTCGCTTCAAATAAAGGGCAAATGCTTACACGTTCGCAGATTCTCGAGAACATATGGGATTCTGCGGGCAATTTTGTCGAGGACAACACACTGACCGTCTACATCAAGCGGCTTCGGGAAAAACTCGGCGACAACGTAAACATAGAAACCGTTCGAGGGGTGGGGTATCGTGCTAATTAAAAAGAGTGAAATCGAAAAATTGTCCGCCAACATTCGCAGAATAATCGACGGTGAAGATATTGATATTCGTGACAATCGTGAGGGTGTTTGGAAAATCTTAAAAAACGATATTCATACCCTTGCAAGTCTGAAAAATGAACAAGTTGCAAATTTACAACAAGAGCGTGATACTATGAAAAATACGCTCGAAAATATATCGCACCAAATCAAGACTCCGCTGACTTCAATGTTACTCATGACCGATTTGCTTGAATCTGCACCGCAAGACAACTCAGAAAAATCGGCAGAATTTATCGCAAACATTAAAACAGGACTAATGCGGTTAGAATGGCTCTCGACTATGTTACTCAAAATGGCGAAATTAGATGCAGGAGCAGTAGAATTTTCGAGAAGTCGTATACAATCAAGCGAGCTAATCTCACTTGCACTTGAGCCGTTACAGATTCTGATTGATGTGAATAATCAACGCATTGAAATTTTAGGGAATGTTGAATTATTCTGCGACAAAGGGTGGACTGCCGAGTCATTGTCGAACATTATCAAGAACGCTTCGGAGTATTCACCGACTGACAGCGTAATCAAAATTGAGGCGGGTGAAAATCCAATCTGCGGTTGGATTTCGGTCACGGATAGCGGAACGGGAATCGCAAAGACCGACATTCCAAAGTTGTTTAAGCGGTTTGAGGGGTCAAGAAGTGACAAGGGCTTCGGTGTGGGATTGCCGCTTGCTCTCGGAATAATGCGGGGTCAAAACGGCGACATTGAGGTCGAGGGGTCAACATTCACTTTGAAATTCTATGAAAGTGACTAAACTGTCACTTAAATCTGCGAAATAGTCACCGAAAAGTCACTTTGAATTGTTAGAATAGGGTTATCAAATTAAGGAGATATAAATTAAATGTCTATTTTACAAGTCAATGATTTAAGGAAAACTTACGGCAAGGGCGATGCCGTTGTCAATGCATTGGACGGTGTTTCGTTCAGCGTAGAAAAAGGTGAGTTTGTCGCAATTATCGGGGCGAGCGGTTCGGGTAAGTCTACGCTCATGCACCTAATCGGCGGCGTTGACCGTCCGACTTCGGGGAGCGTTTTCGTTGACGGTAACGAGATTTTTAAGTCCAACGAAAGTGAGCTGGCTATTTTCCGCCGCCGCAACATAGGACTGATTTACCAATTTTACAATCTTGTACCAACACTAACCGCTGAGGAAAACATCAGCTTACCGCGCCTTTTAGACAAACGCAAGCCCGATAAAGCAAAACTGAACGCAATTCTCGAAACAACGGGATTGACTAACCGCAGAAAGCACCTCCCAAACGAACTTTCGGGAGGGCAGCAACAGCGTGTGTCGATTGGCAGAGCGTTAATCAACGACCCTGCGATTATTCTTGCAGATGAGCCTACCGGCAATCTCGACAGCAAGTCAAGCCGTGAGATTATCGACCTTTTAAAACTGTCGAACAAACGGTATAATCAGACCTTGCTCATTATTACTCATGACGAAAAGGTCGCACTTCAAGCTGACCGAATTATCACCATTTCAGACGGCAGAATTAGCGGAGATGAGGTGGTGAAATGAATTCAAGTTTGAATATAACCGCTAAATTAGCGTTCAATCAAATTAAAACTACACGCAGTAGGACAATTTGGACGATTATCGGGATTGTTCTGTCAACGGCAATGATTACCGCTGTGTTTGGGTTCGCGGTAAGCGGAAACGAACTTCTAATGGAGCGTGCCGGAGATAACGAATTTTATCAAACAATGTACCGTTCAACCATGGCGGGATTGGGAACTTTTTTAAGTGCGATTATCGTTGCAGCATCAATTGTTGTAGTGTCTAATGCTTTTCGCGTAAGCGCGGGTGAACGAACCGTGCAATTCGGAATTTTGAAGAGTGCGGGGGCTACAAAAAAGCAAATCGCGCAGACGATTATTTATGAGGGTGTTTTTCTTTGCATAATCGGTATTCCTGTCGGCATTGGGCTTGGATTATTAATCAATTATACCGGTATTGAAATTGTTAATTATTTTATGAAAGATATAAACATTTTTAATCCCGGTGACCCGTTGCTTTTGCATTTTATTCTTGCTTGGCAAGTGATTTTACTGTCCGTCGCTGTTTCGTTTTTGACTGTGTGGCTGTCGGCTTGGTTCCCTGCTCGAAAGGCGGCAAAAATTCCCGCAATTGAAGCGATTAGGGGTGTAGGCGATGTGAAAGTCAAGGCGAAACATTTCCGCTCAAATCACCTCGTCGGAAAGCTTTTCGGGTTTGAGGGAACGCTTGCGGATAAGTCGCTCAAACGCAGTAAACGCAATTTCCGTGCGACGGTAGTTTCGCTCACAATCAGCATATTTATTTTTATTGCAATAGGCGGAGTCAGCGAACAAATGTCTTCCGCTACAAGGCTGTTTTATCCCGATGTTGATGCGAACATACTTATGGGAGTTCTTTACAGCGGAAGTTCTTCGTTCGATGAAAACCACAACCTTATTGAACGGGAACAGTTTTTTATAACGAGCGAATTATGCAACCAAATCACGGATAAGCTTCTTGAATTTCCCGATACGGAAGTGTTTACGGCGGGTCTTGACTGGGATTCATACACTACGGTTGTGCCTAAGGATATGTTTACCGAAAAAATGCTTCAGCTATATGAACAAGCTACGCAGACAGCCATTGATGAAGACGGTAAGGAGCTCCACATTACTCTTATGGTAACCGATAAAAAGAATTATGTCGAATTGTGCAAGCTTGCGAATGTGCCTGTCGGCTCAAACGTTCTCTATAATAATCACACTTGGTATCACGAGAACGGGAGAACTGTGTTAAAGCCGTTTACATTCGACCGTCAAACGCTTACGACGCTTACGGTAACGGGATATTATGACGGCGTTGAGTTCGATTTGCCGATTCACGGCGAACTCACAGGAACAGACGCGCCCGCCGCATTGGGCGACAGTCACAGTATTGCTGTTATTGTTGAGAGATTAGACACCGTTCATAATGTAAACTGGTTTGCAAAAACGGAGGACAATGCAGGTTTTACCGAATATGCAAATACTGTTTTAGAAGAAATGCTCCCCCGCGAAGGAAGCTATATCTTTCAAAAGGCAACCGACATTGAGGCGGAATTACGTAATCAACGAAAAATGGGTATTCTTATTATGATTTTTGTTTACGGTTTTATTATAATGCTGACTTTAATCGGCTTAACAAACGTAATCAGCACGATTTCTGCGAATGTGCGTTCGCGCTCGCGTGAGTTTGCGATTCTGCGAAGCGTCGGCATGACTGCCGGCGGAATCAAACGTATGCTGAGCTTAGAGAGCCTTTTATGCTCAATAAAGTCGCTTATAATAGGTGTTCCACTCGGAATTGGGGGAGCATATTTAAGCTATAATTTATTGGATTTACCGATTGAATTCGGTTATACGATTCCGTGGATTTCAATTATACAGTGTACGCTCGGCGTATTCGTCATTACTTGGTTCATCATGCGGTATTCGGCGGCTCGCGCAGGAAAAAGCAATACCATTGAAGCGATTAGAGGAATTGAGTAAAAAGTCAACCTCAGTAAATACGTTGAAAATGAAATTTTATAAATTGCGATAATCAGCGATAATCAAGTTAGGCAAGATGGTCAAGGGTATCAAAATAAAAATGAACCCCATTGTACTAAAAAAAGTACAATGGGGTTATTGGTTTTCACAAAAGCCGTAAATCCGCTGTTTAAGCCATAATTTCAATTACGCACAATAAACAAATCCCTTACCGATTATGTCAATCGTGCAAGCACATCGACATAATCGCCGTTCGCTCCGCTCACTCATTGGGCTCACTGCGGTGAGAGGAATCGCTCCGCAACAAAGCTTTGACCTACCTTGACCCGTTTTGATGAACTACGTTTTTATAAAGTACCATTTCATAAATATAATGACCATGCTTTTTCTAACGCTCTGTGAAATTGAAATTTAGAGAGATTATTTACACGAGAAGTATTTAAACATTCATCAAAGTTATCTATAGTAGTTTCTCTATATTTCCAACGGAAAACAGTTTTAGATTCTTGGAAGCAAATAATGTTAAAGTTATACATTAGAGATAATAGTTCATTTATATGTGTAAATCTAAAATTGTTAAGCAATGTGTCTATACTTGAAAAATTTTTACACTTTAATTCAAACTGTTGGTAAGAAAAAGATATACATCTAAATGATTTAATAAAATCAACAAGTTCATTAATAGATTCTTTATTATAATGAAAGCTTAATTCAGATTTTAATTGAGAAACGAAATACGTTGAAAAACTTGTATGAAATCTATCCCCAAAATGATTATTATTCGGGTTATCTTTTTTATTACGTTTACATGATTCTTGAATTAAACGCAACACCCTAACAAAGTCGCGAGGACGAGCACAGGTTAACCTTAATAAATATTCAAAAGAGGAATAAGTAGATTCTCTGCCATAACCACTAATACTAAAATTAAAATATTTTTCCCAATATTTACCATCTGAAACAATATCGTTCTGATGTGAAAGCATACCGTTTACCAATGTGTAAATATCTGATTCATTATACTCATTTAAATTGAAATGACCCCAATTAAGATAAATTGAATTATCTGTCAACACACATGATGTGTTATTCATATCGGTTGACATGAACATATCAAGCCGTGTTAATAAAATTATTTTAAATTTAGAATTTTGATTACGTATCGCTCTATTAAGGTCATAAACTGCATTAGTTAATGCCTTTACACATTCCTTGTAAGAATCAATTGGTATTTCGCTTGGTCTTACATCAACGCCATCCACAAAAAGATAATGATATTTGTTTAGGGAATAATCTTTCATTTCTAATAAAGCTTGATTAATAAATTTTTGCCGCTCATTTGTAAAAATATTTCTCGTTTTTGTTGTTGTATTGCTCTGTACCATACCGTCTTCCTCGGTTTCACTAAAATTCATACATTTCTTCAAACCAACATTTACATCATATTCTGATTTTTTACTTTTCGTTTCAATATAGGTGTGTTGTACAGGGTCGTATTGGTCAGCGATTTCATCTGTGAAATTATAGGTATCTAATAGAGTCATAATTTTATTATGAATACCAAATATTTTTCCTTGAAAAGTCAATTCGCCTTTACTAATCGTGGACAATAACTTTTCGAGCAAACACGCTTTCCAATAAATTTCATATGATGTATACTCAAAAATTTTATTCTCTTTTGCTTTAATAAATGCAGAATAGGTTCCGCTTTTTAACTCATATCTATGTGAAACAATACTGTTATTATTAATTTTACGTTCACTATTACAGAAGTATGCTGCATAAGTAGTCTTACCACTTCCTTTTTCGCCAATAATATAATATGTTTCAGGTTTAAGCAATTTGTTAAAATTTTCATCTTTAAAAAAGAAAGTGTCAAGTTTTTGCTTATTCTCTAAATCAAAATAATTATCTGCATTATCAAAAGGGAGATTAAGTTCAGTATATTTTTTCATATAAAAGTCCTTTCAAATGATTTAATAATTTCATTATACCAAATTTTAAGAGAATTTTCAAGTAGTTTTGGCAAAATATTTCTCGATTTTCGTAAAACTTGCACAAAAATCAGCCATTTCGTTACCGCTCCGCCAAAACCTACGAAAAGCCACCACAACTTAGCGAAATCACACAGCCTAAATCCTTGTACAATCTGCTAACCGTGCGACTTTGCCAGCTCTTGACTTTTGAAAATCATACTATATAATAAGGGCAGAAGATAAGAAAGGGAGGTGGTAACAGCAGAAAAAACAATCAACATATCAAACCGAATCCCTGCCGAAGCTATTGAGCGACTGGCAAGGTGCTTGCTCCCGACAATCCGAGAATACTTCGAGAGTGACGAGGGCAAACGAGAATTCGAGGAATGGAAAGCCAATCAAGCCGATAAAGCGGCGTAATAGATATAGCGGGCGGTGTCTGAAAAGACATCGCCCGCCTATATTGCGTTTTATTACAAGCCAATCGGAAACACGAAAAAGAACACCTCACCGACCCAAATCGGCGAGGTGTTCTTTTTTGGACAGTATCCTGCGGCACGGTGACCCAAATACGAACCAGATTATTATTCTGCCGTATGGATTTATGGTGACGGTATATCTTTGAAAACCTCACGACCTCACAACCCTAAAACCCGCCTGAAATCACCTTACTCCGGCTGTACATATAGAAGAACATCAGCGGAAAACAATGATTCGGTATGATTAATCTCAAGATATCCGTTATATTTATCAATTGATTTGTTAATGTTTTTTAGACCGTAACCATGCTTGACACCTTCCTTAACCAACTTAACCGCCTTAACAGAAATTATTTCCCCGTTTTCATTACGCTTAACGATTCCGTTATAGGTGTTTTCAATAAAAATAAGGATTTTACCCTTGCTGTAAACTACATTTAAGGTGATTTTCTTGTCATTTACTTTCAAAACAGCTTCGATTGCATTATCAAGAAGGTTGCCTATTATGGTAACAATATCAATCATATCAATTTTTAATTTTTGCGGAACAGATACTTTTACTTGAAGCGCAATATCATTTTCATTTGCCTTACGAAACTTATAATTAATTATACTGTCAAAAGCGATATTGCCCGTGTCGCTATAAGATATATGAGAATTTACTTCACCGACAAGATTTTCAATATAGTCAAGCGCGCCATCGTACTGACTACATTTTATAAAATCTCTTACCGCGGACAGGTGATTGTTAGCATCGTGCCTGTATGAATTGATTTCGTCAACCGAAGCTCCCATTAACTCGCATTGATTGTAATAATATTCTCGTTCTTGCTCGTAGAGCTTTAATTTTAGTTTATCTGCATACGCCGCCGACAATGAATCATGAAGGTAAAATGTCAATACATTTATAAGAAACATTACAATAATCGAAGTGATTATTATTATTTTTGAATTTGTTGAAAATGAAACAGCAATTAAAATAAAAACCGACGAAACGGGGATAACGATTGACGAAATCCAAAACATTGATGATACCGGATTGCTTTTCCGAATATTTTTAAAATTTTGTGCTAATAACGCTTCTAAATAAAGCAACAATCCTAAAAGCGGAAGTGCTAAATATGCACTGTATTCCAAGCTTTCAACTATTGAATTGATAACATGACCTGTTACAATTACCAACAATATATCATTTATAAATAAAAAAGCATAAATGAAAACAACTGCTGATATTCTTTTTTTTAGAGCGGCATTATAGTTTAAGGTAATCAAAAACATTAGTATAATATTACACATAATATTTAAT
>Ga0082212_10010755_pt1 | contig 11680 bp, 2 predicted proteins | sample TergutNt197P3_FD_71548 | JGI IMG/M metagenome (GOLD analysis project Ga0082212, IMG submission 71548) | Neocapritermes taracua P3 segment gut microbial communities from Petit-Saut dam, French Guiana - Nt197 P3 | ecosystem: Host-associated > Arthropoda: Insects > Digestive system > Gut ... | reverse complement strand
GTGCGTCCTCTGTTTGTTGTTCAGGTCAAGCGCTATCTTATGTGCCCTTAGCATGCTCTTCTGCTGTTTCCTTTGCCTTTAGCTTCCTTTGCCTTATATTGCCGTGGCTGCCTTATTTAAAGATATTATCATATGCTAAGGCACTTGTCAAACTCGAGTTTGCGAACTATAGTTTTATTTCTGGATTTGCGGACTGCAGTTTTGCCAAGGCTGGAGGCCGCCCGCGCCGCTTGGCTGGCAGCGCTCCCCTACAGGTCATTTCGTACAGTGTTTTCCTGCCGCACGGCACGGGCGCCCTGCTATACGGTATAGCTCCCAAAGGCTTCAGGCGGAAAAACTTCCGCTTACGCGACAGGGTAGGTACCGATCGTGATCGCCTTCAGGGGAGCGTTTTGCCTATATAAAACCCGCATGGCCGCTGATCAGGTATCTGTTGCCGAGTGTCCAAATATGTCTGACGTCTTGTCTGTCGTTTTATACACCTTACACACCCCTTAAAACCTATACTTTATGACCACATATCATCATATTTGTATACTTTTTAGATAACTGCTGCGAACCCTTTATCCCTGGAGGGTCGAAGATTTGGTCAGGGCGAGTGAAAAGCAAAAGATTGTTGTCAGTGGCAGCGCCCTGGAAGAAACGATTGAATTGCTCAAGCAGATAAGCAGGGATGATTTGGCGCCAGTGCAGATAAAATCATCCTATATGGAGGCCCGGCTGTATTATGTATTTGAAACAAAAGAGAAAGGCAAGTTGCTCGATGTCGCTATGTGGGGCGAATGGGGCGGCACATATGTCAATGGGGTCGAGTTTAAGTGGGCTGATATATATTACGATATCACACTGCCATTTTTGCCCGAAGACACCGCCGAATTATGGAAGAAGGAACGAGCATTGGAGTGATGGCAGGAAGAAGACAATAAGAACCAATTGTCTTGTTGTGCCCAGCCCCTGAAAAAGTACCTTGGAAATAAAAGGCCCCGGCGCTGAAGCGCCGGGGCCGCGGTAGTTCTTAGTTTACTTCATGTTCACTTTGATGGTCACGGTCCTGGGCTTGGCTACGTATTTGCCTGACCCTGCCGGTTTGATCCTGCCGCTCGCGTTCAGCATCGGCGTGCCGTCCGCGTTCTCTACGTAGGTGCCTTCCGCCCAGAGCTCCACCTTGAGTTTGTAGCTCTTCTTCAGTGCGACCGCCTTGCCGTTCTTCGGTTTGTGCACCGGCACCTTGCCGTACTCGGCGCCGTCGAAGTAGACAGTCCAAACGTTCTGGCCGCTCTGAATCAGTTCAAAGCCTTCATCCGTCTTGAACTTCATGCCGTTCACGCTCTTTTGGATATTCACGGCGCCAAGGCTCACGTTGGCCGGCGTCTTGAGGTCAAGGCCGACCATTTCGCCCCGAAGCGGCGTGTTCTTGTACAGGGTGACGGCCTTCTTGCTGCGGTACGCCTTGCCCTTCGTGGACTTAGGTTTTATCGTGACCGCTTTGGTTGTCCGCAGGCTCTCGCCGTTGTAAAGGTCGGCTTCGAAATAGACCTTGTAGCTCTTGCCCGGGGCTATCTTCCCGTCCCTCTTCGCCTCCGCGCTCGGGACGATTCGGAAGCCCTTGCCGGACAGGCCTGCCACTTCGAACAATTCCACTTCGTTGTTGGCGGCATCCTTGTAAGTAAGGGACTCGCCACTCTTGTTGACCAGCCGTACATCTTTGATGCCTGACATCGTGTTCTTCAGCGACAGGGTCACGGGCGTGCCTGATTTCGGGTTCGCAAGGTCAATTCTGGCTGAGCCCTTCTTTGCGGTAATAGTGCCTTTTGCCGCATTCGAGAGCGTCAGCGTGAACGCTACAGTCTTATCGAAGCCCGGCGAGCTGATAGTCAGGACCACCTTTGTGCCGACCGTCTTGATCGCATTGTTGAGCGCGTCGTTGTCTTTGACGAAGAGCGTCATGCCGTTGGCATACGATTCGTACCCGATCGCCTCAAAAAGCGGATCCCCGGCAACAAACGGCTTGCCCTTCGTCGTCTTCTTTGATGTGGGCTTGGTGACATTGTAGGTATTGATCTTCCAGTTGTCCGCCGTGACATTCTTCGCGCCCGGCGTCAGTTTGATGTCGGTGATCTTCACAGCCCTGTCCGTCGCCGGGTCGTCACCGTATTCAGTGAGGGCAGGCAGACCAGGATGGTTCTTGTTTACCGTGGCTGCCTTCGGCGCTGCTTTGAACGTCATGTTTTTCGCCGTTTTGACCGTGACAGCCAACGGCAGGGTCACCGTTGCAAGATCCCCTCCATCACCAGTCATAGATACCTTTATCGCGGCATTGCCTTTCCCTTTCGCCACCGTATCGGCGCACGCCTTGATTTCGAACTGCCCGGTCTCATGGTCGAAGCTGCTAAAGTCTGCATCGACCCTCGTCGCCGGGGTGCTGCCGCTCTTCTTGCCCTTGACGCCCTCGATGTCCGTGATGGTATAACCCGCCTCAAGGATCGCTTTCTTGGCTTTTGGCTGGAGTTTTATCACTGCGATATCGGTGTCGTCAACCAATGTGACCGCATTCGTGTTTATCGGGTCAAAGCCGAGCAGCGCCACCTTGTTCGGAACCAGCTTCAGTTTCGGGTTGGTATTCAGCACGTTCAGCTTCACCTTGGGCAGGGTCTTGAGTTTCGCCGTCGACAGCTTGCTGATGGGGAGTTCTGCCGTCGTCATATCCTTCCACCCCTCGAGCTTGACGCTCGCGTATAGGGTGAACTTGCCCTTCTTTGCTTCCGGCCCAAGCATCAGCATCTCATCGCCGTTCTCCGGCACATACCCTGGGGCCCATGCGGCCAAAGGCCAGGCTTCAAGCCGCCCAGCGTTGGCTTTCGTTGCCGTACGGATTTCCTTTATGTACTGGACCTTGCTGCCGTCGGCCGACTTTGCCGTGAGCGTGGCCGGCCTGCTGGGGAATTTCATATTGAGTTCCCCGGCTTTGAGCGTGATCTTCGGGTACTTGGACGAAACGCTTATCTTGAACGCGTTGATGCTCCAGACCCAAGTGCCGGTTGTACCATCCGCGTTTACTATCGAGTCGGACCCCGCCACGTGCATCCTCATCTTCACTTTGCTTGTGGTCTTTGCGTCTCCGGAAGCATCGATGATGACAAAGCGGTCGTCATACGGGTCGATCTTCGCGTTGAACTTCGCCGTCGGCTCCGGCTGCGTCTTGTCGCTCTGCCAAGTCGTCCACTCCGCATAAGTCGGGGTCAGGAGCTTCGTCCAGTTCTTCACTTTCGTGGCGCTGTTATACGCGTACAGCTCGACATAGTCGAACACGAGAGAGCCGACCGCGATCTGCTCCGCGTCGAGCGGCGAGACGGCCGCGAAGCTCTTCAGGCCCGATGCATCCGCGCTCTGCTGCGTGACGAGGATCGGCAGGCGCCCGCCATTGCCTCTTTCCCTGTTCTTGTTGACGCTCACCTTGGAATCGAGCGCCTTCACGGTGGTGTTGGAACCGTTATTTTTCGCGGTCGCCAGAGAATCGTTCCTGGTAATCTCATCCGGGAGGATCTCGATCGTTGCCGACGCCCTATAAACGGTCCCGTCATCCTTCGTGTATTCAGCCCAGATCGTCACTGTCTGATAATCCGCGATTTTGAGCTCGGTGTCAGCAAGCGCCGTCACCCTTATGCTTTCGCCGGTGACAGGCATGTCAGCATTGGCAACCCAGCCGTCCGCAGATGCGTCGTCAAGAGGCTCAAGTCCGACGACCGTGTCAGGCACGCTCATAGCATAGGTGATAAGGGATTCAGACCTCCAGGAAACCCTTTCGTAGTTCGCACCCGGGATGTTGAGGTTTGCTTTCAGGTCAACGAAGTTATCGGAGCTATCTAATATAGCACCCGTCAGCATTGCGTGGCTGGGCGTGATCGTTATCAGCGGCGAAACTTCAAAGCCTTCCCACCTGGCGGTGAGCGTGACGTCGCCGGCTACCCCTTTGCTGAAGTCGAACGGCTCGTCCTCGCCATCGGCAAACCAGCCCAGGAAGGTATGGTCAAACTTTCTCGGCTCCGCCGGCTCTTTGATTATGACGCCCCCGATTGTGCGGATCACAACATCATCGGCCTCGTCACCGTAGGCAAAGGTCACTGTGACGACAGTCTCCGACCACGGGCCTTCATCTGCCGAACGCGGGCGCATTATATCGAACAGCTCCTCAGTCATGCCGTTGGCTTCACGGTAGTCGACCGACACGAAGTCATACGCGTTGTCGTAAGTGTTTTCAAACCCGATGCGGCGGGCCGATTTCTGCTTGGAAATATCCTCAAGCGGGCCGTCGCCCCACCAGGAATCCGGGTAGTTTATGTAGTTGCCATCTTCATCTTTATCATTATTGAATGCGCCGAGCAAGTCCACGACGCCGGATTCCCCAGGTTCCGGGTTTACGACGGTCAACGCGTTTGTATTGCTGACAAGCGCTACCTTGTAGTTTCTGTTTTCGATCTGCTGGTTCCATTCCTGGTCATATTCTTCAATCTCGAACCGCATAGCGGCGGCCCAGGATGTATTGCCCCAGCAACGTATCAGGAATGAACAGCCTGCCGGGATTGTGCCGACAAGATCCAGCTTGGTCCAGACTGTCCCGGTTCGCGCGTGCTGCACCGACCAGCCGGCAAGATTTACATCCTCGTCCGTCGGGTTGTAAAGCTCGATGAAGGAATGCGAGAACGGGCCGTCGTTGTTGTTCCTCAGCCCGTATACCTGCTTGATGATCAGTGCCGGTGGTGTCAATTCTTCCCAGCGTGCTGTAAGCAGGATGTCCTCTGTTATCCCTGTGCCAAAGTCGAACGGCTCATCCGCGTCAGCCTCGAACCAGCCGAGGAAGAGGAAATACCCTTCCTTCGCCGGGTCTGCCGGCTCATCAACAGTCTCGCCCTCGATGACCTTGACCCTGACCGGGCCTGTCCCGTTGTCGGCATCGAAGGTAACGGTATGGGTCGGTGGGGATATATCCTGTACCCCGATGAAGGACACCGTCGCCCCGTCGCCTTTCTCAACCTCAAACCTGAGAACCAGTTCGCCTGCTTCTTCCTGCGTAAACTCATATGTCCGCTTATAGCTTTGCCCCAGGGTGTCCAGCCTGAATGTATCCGATACGACGTCGCCATTGAAGCTGATCTTCATGTCGCCGTACCGGCCCTCAGGATAATAGTCCTCGTGCGGGATTATTTTCCTGTCCCACCAGCAATAGCCCCATGTTGTGATGGAGTAGTCGCCCTCCGGCAGGTCAAGCCTGTATTCGACGTAAAGCGGCGCATCCGGGTCGTATTTGTCTTCCAGCGGGTCAAAGGTATGTATTTCGTTCCAGCCAAAATAGCCCGACACGAGTTTGTCATTATAGTCGTTGCCGACGAGTTCCTGATCGTCCTTCTGCGCCAGGAATGAGTTGTCGACAGTTTCGCGGATAACACCCCAGCTGTCACTTTCATCATAGTAGAACTTGTCAAAGACCTCGTTGTAGAGTGCCTTTCCATCCTTTGCAAGCTTCTTCACAACCGCGTCGTACGCCGTGGATGAAGTCCGATCCGGCTGTTGAGTGTCTGTTTTAATACCGGAATCGATGAAGTATACAAGGCCCCTGGGTATTACCTCCAGCCGGGCTGTCAGAGTCAGATCGCTGCCTTCTATTGTGCCGGTAAGGTTAACGGTGCTGTACACTTCCGCCGATTCAAGCAACTCATCATTCCAGGTGACGGCAACTTCGTCGATGTCCCCGCTGTAATACTCAACGAATACTGTTTCCGGGAGATCCGTCGCCTCGCCTTCGTACACGGCGGTATTGTAGTACGTGTCATCCAAAATGCGGTAGATATCGTCCTCTGGCTCGTCATAGGCCAGGTCTACGATGCCGATGAAGGTAAGCGGGACGCCGTCAAGTGATACCGCGTTGACCTTGATGCTGAGTTCCCCGCCTGTGTGGTGGTATGCGTCAAACGTCAGCTTTGTATGGTCCCCGTATGTGTCGTAATAGATTTCAATAGGCTCACCTTGGTCATCTACCTGGACCTCATCGTTTATCAGCACCTCGAAATCGCGCGGCCAGTCGCCGTCGTCCGGTCCTTTGGACGTGTCGCCCCACCATGCGTAGTGCCCGGTCGTGATCACATAATCGCCTTCGGGCAGGTATACTTTGTACTCAACCGCCTTGGGGAAAGCATCGTGCGCCTCTCTGTGGTTCCAGCCGTTATAGCCGGACGCGTAGGTAAGCCCCAGGCCGCTATTAAGATCCGCGGATATTATCTGTACCGTTTCCTCATCGACGCCCCAGCGCTTGGCCACGTCAGGTTCCGCCGCGTTGTATACCTTATCAGAAACCTCGTTGAGCAAAGAGTTTCTGAATTTTGCGTTGATTACGTCGTAAGCGGCAGAGCTGTTAAAGTTCAGGCCGGTGTCATACACGAACCCGGGGGCGCCTGCGGCATGGTAGGATGTCCGATTGAGTGGTGATTGATACATATCCGTACCGGTACGGTCCGAATATGTGTCGCCAGCCGTCCCGGAGTCAATGAAATAGACCAAGCCGCGCGGTACTATTTCGACGGTTGCCGTAAAGGTCAGATCCGTACCTTCAACGGCGCCATCAACCTTTACAGTGCTATACGCATCTGCGTCACTAAACGCTTCAGTATCCCAGTTTACTGCCTTCAATTCCCTTTCGCCGCTTGCATACAACACGGCTACCCTCTGGGGAAGGGAACTGGTTTCGCCTTCATAGGCGGCAGTGTGGAGGCTCGAGCCTCCGACAATGCCGATTATGAAGTCATCACCAAGCTCTTCGTAGAGCGCTGTTACCGACAGGCCGCCCGGAGTCATCTTGACGGATATTGTCTGGTCTTTTGCCAGGTATGTCTGGCCTGTACCCAGATCAGAGACGAGGAACCCGAAAAATTCTTCACCCGCATTGGGGATTGCGGTGACTGTCTGCCCGCAGCCGACGAAGTAGCTGCCCGTCCAGACAGCCTCGTCTTCCACGCCCGGGCTTCCAGAGGTAAGAGCCAGTCCGTTCAGCTCGATATGGCCGCGGCTGTCCTTGTTCACCAGCCTCAGCTGCGCAAGGCGGCTGTCGCTTGCGTATTTGGACACGCAGACAGGGATGATGCCTTCATCGGGCGAGACCCTCTTTTCAAGCCAGCTGACCATACCGGCGACGTTGGCTTCCCAGTCTTCTTTGTCAAGCGTATAGTTCCAGCGGATCTGCTGCTCTTCGATGACCGGCCTGATTTTTGCGGCCATCCTTTCCACGATCGCTGTGGTCACTTCCTCGCCAAAATATGTGTTAAGGCAGTCCATATAGCGGTTGACGAGCTTCTCCCTGAACTGGGCGTTTTGCATCAGTTTCTGGGAGAATATCATCGCGTCGCTAAACACCCTTTGGTCTATGGGGTCGGTCGTGTCGAGCGTCGTGATGGGGAATCCCCAGCGCAGATCCGCGCCCCCGCCGAAGCTCTCGTCAGTGTCGTAGAGCATCCAGCGATACTTCCCGTCATGGCCGCGTACATTCGGGTCGGGCGTCCCCTTGTAGCGCCATATCCTCTGGTTGTTCCACGCCCAGTCCCTGTTGGCGATGAAGCTCTGGATGACGATAAAGTCTATGAGGCTGTCCTCGTCGCAGACGCTCTTCACAAATTCGTAATTGGCCAGGACGGACATGTCCAGGTAGCGGATGCTATCAACCGTATCAAGATAGTGCTGCCCGTCATCCGGCTCGATGCCCTGGTTGACTTCCTGATAGTACCCGACGTTCGGGTTTTCAATTATTACATAATCGTTCTTGTTGCCGCCGTATGACAGTGCGAGGTATTCGTCGTCATAGCGCTGGCGTATGTTGTAAAGGCCCCAGAACTCGCCGTTCAGGAAGGCGACGGCAGGGCGGTACGCCTGCTTATCGACAGCAAAACCGTCTTTGACGATCTCGCTGGTGAGCGCGTCGCGCATGAAAGCGCCAAGCAGCGGGTTGTATATGCCGCACAAGTCGTTGCCGGCGGAACGCAGGGTGAACCTGGTAAAGCCGCTCGTAAGCGGCTCGCCAGCCGAATTCCTCGCAGCGCCGTCAAAGAGGTCATAGTCGATCCCGCCGCCCCGCGCGTAGAAGCGAATCGCTTTCTGCGGGTTGTGGCGGTTCCAGCCGCCGTGTATGCGCGCGCCCATACCTTGGTCTACCACACGCGTCCCGTCCTGTTCGAACATCTCGAAATACACGGGGCGCTCCCAGCTTGAGCCCTCCTGGTCGAAGTTGTATGTCCCTTCCCAGTAAACATCCTTGATGTCAGCCCATGGGTTTTGCACTGTGACGTCATTTCCCGAAGCGTAGATGCCTGTGTCCTCGTTGAAGAAATTCTCCATCGGCGTCGAGATCGAAATGACGGGAAGGTCGCCGTACCGGGCAAAGATATCTTCGTTTACAAAATATGAATTGGTGAATATGGGTGATGCCGGCTCACCCGCTTTGTCAATCAGCATCGCTTTCACAACGGTGCCCTTGAAGTTTGTGCCGTGCGCTGGCGGCACATACGCGCCCATCGTCAGGTCGTGGGCGCCTGTGATATTTGTGATTTGTGAGAGAACCTCATCGTCGATGGTGCGGTCATAAATCGGTATTTCTCCATCGTAGAGGATTGAATCCTCTGTCGGGTCCTCTCCGTCGAGCGTATAGTAGATTTTGTAGGCAGACGTGGTTGAGAGAGCAAGGTCAAACTTTGATGTGTAAAGCCCGGCGTCTTTGCTGAAATCAATAATCCAGCCGCCCGGCGGCTCGTCATCCACATCCGGCCTGTCGCCCGGCGTCCAAGGCCCGTCCGAAACCGTAAGGGGCCTGTTCGCCGCAAGGCCCTCGTCGTCCATGCCGTTTGCTGTGCGGTAGTCGACAGCGGTGAAATCGGCAAAGTTGTCATCGGTGTCTATAAAATCTGTTCGGGCAGGGCACTGTTGCTTGGAATACTTGGCCGCAGGCCCGCTGCCTTCATAGAATGCCGGCGCCCAGTTGTTGGTCGCTCCCAGGAAGTCTATGATATTGCCTTCGGCCCATGGGTTGCCGGTGCTCAAAGGATCTGTGCCGTCAACAAGCGCGTACATCAGGGCGTCGTTGCTGATGACGATATCCCAGTCGAGGTCGGACTTGGAAACGAGCAAAACCGCTGCCGTGCTGTACGGATCTCCGTTCATGCGCACCAGGTATGAGCATTTGTCCGGGATCACGCCTTCAAGCGCCTTCACATGCCATTCGGTGACACCCCCTCCAGTGGCGTTCGTCGCGTATTGCAGGGACAGGCCGCTGAGGTCTATTTCGCTGCCGGAATTGTTGTACAGCTCGACGAACGAATGTGACACTGCGCCGTTGGGGTTGCTGCCGACGCCTGTTGCCTGGTTGATTACCAGGAGGCCGGCCAGCCCGGCTTCCATAGGCGCAACAGGCGTGCTTTGGCTGTCGCCGGGAGGGGCAATGTCTTCCTCCGGCTGCGGGTCCGGCTCACCGGGCGGATCCGGGGCGGGCTCTTCTGGTTCTCCAGCAACGCCGCTGCCGGGGCCGCCGCCTTCGTCCGCCGGGTCTTCTGCTGCCAGGTCGGCCCCGGCCGTAGCGAGGTCGCCTTCCGCGAATGCGGACAGCGTCATGCCAGGAAGCATGGTGATGGCCAGTATCACTGTCAGAAGCAGTGAGAGGGACCGTTTTGCGATTTTCTTTTTCATTTCAGAAATCTCCTTTGGTATGCCTTATTCACTTAGTTGTTAATGTACAAATTCCTTAAAAGCCCTACGCATTTTAAGGAAGAACATTGGATAAGAAACAAAAACCAAAACCGGGGAACCCCGGACTTTGGTTTTGACCCAAGTCAGAAATCCCCCAGCTATTGTTTATATAAAAACTATAGGACACAAATGTTACAGCAATGTTACTTTTTGTTATTATATTAAATGAGAAGTGATTGTTATGTGTGAAGAGTATGACTTTTTCTAAACAAGGCACGGCCCCGGCACTGATGTGCCGGGGCCGCTGATGTTCTATTAAGGATCGTCGCCTGCTGTTGCGGCCTGTGCTTGCCGTTGCGGCCTGTGCCTTCCGTTGCAGCAACAGGCCTACTTCAGGTTCACTTTGATGGTCACTGTGCGGGGTTTGGCTTTGTACTTGCCGGATCCGGCCGGGGTGATCCTGCCTTTGTCGGTCAGTAATGGCGTGCCGTCCGCGTTCTCTACGTAGGTACCTTCCGCCCAGAGCTCTACTTTGAGGTTGTAGCTCTTATTCAGAGCTTTTACCTTGGTGCGCGCTTTGTTCATTTGTACCGGCACCTTGCCGTACTCGCCTCCGTCGAAGTAGACGGTCCACATGTTATCGCCGCATTGGACAAGCTCAAAGCCTTCATCATTCTTGAATTTCATGGCGTTCACGCTCTTTTGGATGTTCAAGGCCCCGAGACTCACGTTGGCTGGCGTCTTGAGGTTCAGGCCGACCATTTCGCCCCTCAGAGGCGTGTTCTTGTACAGAGTTATGGCCTTCTTGCTGCGGTAAGCCTTGCCCTTTGTAGACTTCGGTTTTATCGTGACCGCCTTGGTTGTCCGCAGGCTCTCGCCGTTGTACAGGTCGGCTTCGACATAGACTTTGTAACTCTTGCCCGGGGCTATCTTGCCGTCCCTCTTCGCCTGCGGGTTCGGGACGATCCTGAAGCCCTTGCCGGACAGGCCTTCCACTTCGAACAAGTCTACATCGATGTTGCTGGCATCCTTGTAAGAAAGGGGGGCGCCATCCTTTTTGACCAGCCGTACATCTTCTATGTCGCCCATCGTTTTCGTCAGCGTCAGGGTCACGGGCGTGCCCGATTTCGGGTTCGCCAGGTCGATCCGTGCTGAGCCCTTCTTGGCGGCGATCGTGCCTTTTGCCGCGTTCGAGAGTGTCAGTGTGAACGCCACCGTTTTTGTGAAGCCCTCTGAGCTGATAGTCAGGACTACCTTTGTGCCGACCGTCTTGATCGCATTGTTGAGCGCGTCGTTGTTTTTGACATAGAGCGTCATGCCGTTGGCATACGGTTCGTACCCGATCGCCTCAAAAAGCGGGTCCCCGGCCACAAACGACTTGCCCTTCGCTATCTTCGATGTGGGCTTGGTGACATTGTAGGTCTTGATTTCCCAATTGTCCGCCGTGACATTCTTCGCGCTTGGCGTCAGTTTGACATCGGTAATTTTCGCTACTTTTTCCGGATCCGGGACTAAACCGTAGGTAGAAAGTTCATCCAGGCCAGGATGCTTCATGTTGACTGTGGCTGCCTTCGGCGCCGCTTTGAAAGTCATGTTTTTCGCCGTTTTGACTGTGACAGCCAGCGGCAGGGTCATCGATTGGATATCCTTTGTGACGCCATCGCCTGTATCGTACTCGACCGTCACTTTTATCTTGGCATTTCCTTTCCCCTTTGCCACAGTGCCGGCGCCAGCCTTGATTTCGAACTGCCCGGTCTCACGGTCAAAGCTGCCATCGACGACGTCGACCGTCGTTGCCGGGATGGCGCCTTTCTTAGTGCCCTTGACGCCCTCGATGTCCGTGATGGTATAGCCCGCCTCAAGGATCGCTTTCTTGGCTTTTGGCTGGAGTTTTATCACTGCGATATCGGTGTCGTCAACCAATGTGACCGCATTCGTGAATATCGGGTCATAGCCGAGCAGC
>Ga0082212_10010754_pt1 | contig 11680 bp, 10 predicted proteins | sample TergutNt197P3_FD_71548 | JGI IMG/M metagenome (GOLD analysis project Ga0082212, IMG submission 71548) | Neocapritermes taracua P3 segment gut microbial communities from Petit-Saut dam, French Guiana - Nt197 P3 | ecosystem: Host-associated > Arthropoda: Insects > Digestive system > Gut ... | reverse complement strand
GAGCCGACAAATAAATTGTCCCCGGGCGGGCGATATCGCCTGCCCGGGGACGCGCTGCTGCGGATATGTCCTGCTTGGAATTACGCCAGCGCCGCGCCGTTGGCGACGCCGCCGACGGCGGCGAAGCGCCAGTCGTGGAACCCGGCCATAAACCGGGCGCGGCCGTTCCAGACGTTGTTGTCGTTGGTGTTGTCCACCCAGCTGGACACCGTCAGCGGCACGCGGTCGATCCAGACCGCGCCGCCGTACTGCTCGTTAAAGTCCGTGTCCACCAGGAGCCACGGCTGCTTGTCAGCCCCAAGATACGCGTTCAGGTACGGCCAGACGATCACATTGTACCGCCCGAACAGGTAGTTGAAGCCGTCCCCGGCCGCGCTGGGGTTCCGCTCCGAGCCGAGCGCCTCAAAGACCTTCTTTTTCAGCTCCCAGTCGTTGGGGATCACGATGGTGTTCGGCGTCAGAGCCAAGGGGTTGCCGTTGTCGTCTTTGAAATTCTGCATCGCCGTCTCCATCTTGGCCAGCGCGTCCAGCGAGAACGCGTCGGAGAAGCGGTTAGACTGCGCGCCCGCCGCGCCCTTGGACGGGTGGTCTGCGGCGAAGGCAGCCTTGCCGTCCGCGCCGTTGACCGAGAAGGTCTTCGCGTCCAGCGTGACCTCCTCGCCGTTGACCGCGCCCATAAACAAGGCGGCGGCAAAGCGCTCGCGCGCGCGGTAGTAGCCCGCGACAAACGCCGACGGCTTCTGCTGGAGGTCCAGAGTCTTCGCGTCCTCGACCAGCTCCTTGGTAATGACGAACTGGTCCTTCCACGTCTCAAACTCCAAGACCTTGCTAAAACTCTCCTGCATGTTGTCCTGCGGATACGCGCCTCCCTCTCCGACGGGCTTGAAGCCCTCCATCGAGGTCATCGACGTCATTTTCTCCGCGAAATTCTTGCTCTTGCCCATCTTAAACAGGCTCTTGATCGCGCTGCGCTGCTCAAAGGCCTCCGCGCGGCGCTCGATGGTCATCATGACCGGTTCCGTGGATTTCCCGAACACACTGTTGTTCAGGTCGCCGGATTTGGAAAAGATTACGTTAGGCATATCGGGGGATCACTCCTTTTCTCGTTTGGCGCGCCGGTAATGCGCGCGGTAGGCCTCGTCCGGGAGGCCGGGGCAGATTTGACGGTACATCTCCATCGTATCGGGCGGCACCATGTCCATCCGCGTACCGGCAGGCGACGTGGCGGACAGGTGCGCGCGGTTGTAGGCACGGCTGAGCGCGTCCTTGGCCGATTCGGCGGCCCGCCGCGCGGCCAGCGCGTCGTACCGCGCCAGACGGAACGCGTCCGCCAGGGAGTTGCCTTTCAGCACCAGGCGGTTGAACGCCTCGGCCTCCGGCATGGCGGCCAGCGCGGCAAACGACGCAAAGCCCGGGTCTATGGCCCGGATCGGCTCCATCGCCGTCGCCTCAGAGCGCTCGGGGCTGTCCGCGCGCGGCGCGGGTTCCGGCGCGGCCTGCGCGGTCGGCGGGGCCTGCGGGGCCTGTATGACGTCTGCCGCCTCCGCCTTGGGGTCAGTGGGATACTCCATACCAGCCCCTCCTTACCGGGACGCCTTCCCGGCGTTCGTTTTCCCGCGGGGGGCTTTGGCGCCGGCAAACGGCGCGGCAACGGACTGCGCGCCGCCGTTGGAAACGCGGCCGGCATAGGTAGGTTTTCTCATGCGACACCTCCAGAGGGTTATAGATACCCGGCACAAAGCTGGGTTCAAAGAGAGGGTAACATGAATCCGGAGTGACATACAATGACATGTTGTGGTTCGGGGCAGGGAGGAAAATACGGCAGAAACAGGATGAAACCAGCCAAGGCGGCTGGTTTCATAGACGGTACTAGGTCGCGCTCTGTCAATACCGCTGAATATACTCCTCCCATGTGTCGGGATACATATGTTTTATTGTCTGCAATGTATTCTGAGGTATTTCAGTGGCCCAATAATCTATGCCCTGCCGTGCAAATTCCTCGACTATTTCCATTTTGAGTCTATAATCCTCTGTATTTAACTCAAACACCCAACCTCTCAAGATATCAACGGGGCAGAACTCATCATCTGGATTGTCTCCCGGTAAAATAATACTTCTGTAATATGGATCCGTCACAATAGCTTTTTCCTCAACAATAAGATAATGAGCATACCGCCTAAGCTCTATTACAACAGCACCACTTCCAGTGCTTAATGCTTTTATTGCTGCAGTCCGACCGGTTTCGCTTTTATGGTTAATATCTGCCCCGCCTTCCACCAAGGCCTTTGTCTTTTCAATGCCGCAACCGATTGATTCCATCAAAGGGCTTGTTCCCCGTTCTCCGCCATAACCATATCCCGTTCCCCCGGGCATCGTAAAGCTATCAACACCGATGTAGCATATGTTAGGGTCTGCCCCGTATTCCAGCAAGAGGTTTACATACTTCGGGTCTTTTTTCGCCTGAGTGTCTATCCATGAATAACCCGATGCGATATACAGCGCGGTTTCTCCAAGCGATAGTCCCCCGGTTATCCTCCATCGCTTTCCATTGATAAGCTCGCCACTTTGTAAAATGGCCTTTTCATATTCAAATCTTTCTGTGCAATCGGCGACGATGTTGGGGTCTGCGCCGCATTTCAGCAACGCTTCCGCGGACTTATAGCGTTCTGTGCCCACAGCCCACATCAACAAGGTAACATCATACAACGGGTCTTGCACATTAAGCCAATCAGGATGTGTCTCCGTGATTTTTTCTATCTTCCTCACGTCCTGATTCTTCACCGCAACTGCCAGATCCCATGCCTCGGTATTCTTAAATATGTATATATCTGTTTGCCCCAGTCCATATCCTATCATGCCCTTAATGGCGCAGGAATACAGGGATAGAAACCAAAACATAGAAATCGCTAATACTACTGCCAACGATCTACGCATTTTATCGCCTCTCCCATAAATTCCATTTACTCATGCAAAATTGATGTGTCCTTAGCGTAGTAAATCCCTAGAATCCATCATACTGATGATTGGTGAAATTGTCAAGCACGTCAATGGTAAGCGTCCGCCTCCAGCACCCGGCACTCCAGCGCCTGAAACGCCGGACCGCCGAGTACATTGCCCCGATAGTCAAACCGCGACCCGTGGCAGGTGCAGTCCCACGAAATCTCGTCGGGGTTCCATTTCAGCGCGCAGCCCATGTGCGTGCAGACCGGCTTGACGGCGTACACGCGCCCGTCCCGGTCCTTGTACGCGCCCACCCGTTTCCCGCCGATCTCCACAATGCCGCCCTCGCCCGGGCGCAGGGCTTTCAAATGAGTGTCGGCCATCGTCAGGTGGGTCAGAAAATTCCCGGCGATATCTATCGCCTCTTTTACAAAGCTTTTGGCTTGCAGGCCCGCGTCGCCCCGGTCCAGCGCGAAGACGTCCTGATACCGGGCGCGCCCGCTGACGATCAGATCACTGAGCAACTCCGCCGCGGCCATGGAAGAGGTCATGCCCCATTTGTTGAAGCCCGTGGCCAGATACATCCCGTCCCCCGCGCCGGGATAGCGTCCGATATACGGGATTCCGTCGTGGGTCATGCAGTCCTGCGCCGACCACTGGGCGACCGGCTCCGCGCGGGGATACGCCTGCCGCGCCTCTTCGCGCAGAGCGGAAAAGTGGCTGGTGTGGTCCTCATGGCCGGTCTTGTGGTCATACGCGCCGAACAGGATCAGACTGTCCGGCCCGTCGTTCAGCGGGCGCAGAGAAACCCCGCCTTTGGCGCAGTCGAGGTACATGTCCCGAAGCTGTCCCGCCCTTTGCAGGGCCAGCACGTACGACCGCTCCTGAAAGAGCCTTGTGAACAGCAGGGAGGCCTTGTCGATTACCGGATAGTGACTGCAAATCAGAATGTGCTTGGCATAAACGCGGCCCCGCCCGGTGTGAACGACGCCCGCCTCCGCCGCCGTGACTTGCGTCTGCGTATAGATGCGCACACCGGCCTTGTCCAACAGCTCGCAGAGGCGGAACGCGAACCGCAGCGGATGGAAATGCGCCTGATCCGGGAACCGCATCGCGGCGGTGACCGGGAACGGCAGCTCCGCCGGAAATTCCAGCGCGGCGGCCATGCCCAGCGTTCGCGCCGCGCGCGCCTCGTCCTCGACGGCGCGCGCGTCTTTTTGCGTCCGCGCGTAAATCCACGCGCCGCAATCGGTCAGCCCGCAGTCGATTTGCTCGCGGCGCACGACGTCGCGGCAGTGCCGCAGCGCCTGCTCCTGCGCGTCCAGATACTGCGCCGCCCGCTGTTCCCCCAACCCCTGGAGCAGTTTCGCGTAGATCAGCCCGTGCTGTGACGTGACCTTCGCGGTGGTGTTGGCGGTCACACCGCCGCACACCTCCCGCGCCTCAAGCACGGCGACGTCCCGCACACCCTTCTGCGCCAGGAAATACGCGCACAGCAGCCCGCACAGTCCGGCCCCGACCACGGCGGCGTCCGCCTGTATTTCCCCCGGCAATGGCTGAAACGCCGGCGCGGCCTCCCGCTGCCAATACGACAGATGATCCATCGGCAAAACCCTCCCCTTGTCTTTGAGCGTAGCTTTTGAGGAATGGGCTTGCGTTATGCGCGCCCCGCCGTCCTACGCGCCGCCCCCAATCACCCCATACACAGCCCCGTCATAGACTGAGAAAAACGACAAGGAGAGGACCGTCTATGACCTGTGCCCAACCGCCGCTGGCCTACACCATCCGGCAAGGCGACAACCTGTACCAGCTGTCCCGGTACTATCAGACCACCGTTTCCGGCATCCTTGCGCTAAACCCCGGCATCGACCCGTACAACCTGCAAATCGGAAGCTCGCTGACCGTTTGCCCGGGCGACACATTCCATGTGACGCCGGAAAACCCGAATCCCCCGGCCTGCCCCGACCCCGCCAAGCGGATGCAGCTGACCAACGACATGCGGCTGGCGTGGAGCCAGCATGTGTACTGGACGCGGATGCTGCTGCTCAGCATCGCCGAGCGGCTGAACGATCAGGACGCCGTCACGGCGCGGCTGCTGCGCAACCCGAAGGATATCGCGGGCATTTTCGCGCGGTATTACTCCCCCGAGGTCGCCAAGACCATCGAGCGGCTGCTGACCGAACACCTGCAAATCGGCGCGGCGCTGATCACCGCCCTGCGCGACGGGCAGACGACTCAGGCTGACAAGCTCAACCGCCAGTGGTACGCCAACGCCGACCAGATGGCCGACGCGTTCAGCGGCATCAATCCCTACTACGAGCGGGAAACGATGCGCGCGATGCTGTACCGGCATCTGGACCTGACCAAGCAGGAGGTGGCCGCCCGGCTGGCCAAGAATTATCCCGCCGATATTCAGGCCTTTGACGCGGTGGAGGACGAGGCCATGGCGATGGCCGATATGTTCACCTCCGGCCTCCGGGGTCAATTTCCGCATAGGTTTGGATAAAATCTCCCGCGGGTTATAGAAATATTCATCAACCGCTTGGCATTTGCGCCGACATGTGATAGAATGAAGCGGGAAGAGAATTTCCCAAACTTTTACTTTTGGGAGGCGAGACTTTGGACCGGTTCTTTGGACTCAAACAGAACGGCACCACCGTACGCATCGAGGTCATCGCTGGCATCACCACCTTTTTCACAATGGCGTATATTATCTTCGTCAATCCCAGCATCCTGTCGGCCCCGTTCAGCATTATGGGGATGGAGGAGGTGGCGGACGGCGTCCGGGACAGCGTATTTATCTCCACGTGCCTGATCTCGTTCCTGGCTACCCTTATGATGGGGCTGTACGCCAAGCTCCCGTTCGCGCTGGCGCCGGGCATGGGGCTGAACGCGTACTTCGCGTTCACCGTCATCCTGACCTTGGGGTACACGCTGAGCCAAGGCTTCGCCGCGGTGTTTATTTCGGGCATCCTGTTTATCATCATCACGCTGGTCGGGCTACGGGAGGCGATCGTCAGAGCGATCCCGGATGGCGTGAAAAACGCCATGGCCCCCGGCATCGGCCTGTTCATTGCGCTGATCGGCTTTAAGAACGCTGGGATCGTGGTGGCCGACGACGCGACCTTTGTCACGATCGTCAATTTCTCCCGCTGGACCATCGACTCCTCGTCAGCCACACTGGCCATCCTCGGACTGGTGCTGGTCGGGGTGCTGTACAAGTTTAAGGTCAAGGGCGCGATTTTCTTCAGCATTCTGGGCACGACGTGCATCGGTATCCCGATGGGCGTGACCAATCTAAGCGGCTTCCAGTTCGCGGCGCCGAACTTCGCGGCGTTCAAGGAATACGGGTTTCTCAATATGGACTTCGCGGGCCTGCTGAACATAGAGGAAGGCTTTGTGGCCGCCCTGCTGAGCCTGATCACGGTCGTGATCGCGCTGGCGATGGTGGATATGTTCGACACGGTCGGCACACTGATCGGAACGGCCAAAAGCGCGAAGATGCTCAGCCCGGACGGCACACTGCCCCGCATGAAGCAAGCCATGATGTGCGACTCGATCGCCACCACGGCCGGGGCGTGCTTAGGCACCTCCACCGTTACGACGTACGTAGAGAGCGGCGCGGGCATCTCCGAGGGCGGAAAGACCGGTCTGACCGCCGTCACGACCTCGCTTCTGTTTGTCGCGGCCCTGTTTTTGTCCCCGCTGATCGCCGTGATCCCGCTGGCCGCGACCGCCCCGGCGCTGATCATTGTCGGCGTGCTGATGATGGGGTCGATCAAGGAAATTGACTTCACCGACATGACCAACGCGATCCCGGCGTTCCTGACCATGGTGATGATGCCGTTCACCTATTCGATCGCCAACGGCGTCGCCTGGGGCCTGATCGCGCATCTGTTGCTGAAAACCTTCACGGGCCGCTTCAAGGAAACGCACGTGATCACGTGGATCATCGCCGCGCTGTTTGTGGTTCGGTATTTGATTATGGTGTAATCGCAATTTTGGGTATACCCTGTAGGGGCGGCCAATGGCCGCCCCTACAGCTATCTGCCGGTTGCTATCCATCTATAAGTATGCTATAATAACGCCTAGCGCGAGGACAGGAGGCGGCTGGCTATGTTACAGCGGTTCAAATCCCAAAAGCTCAGGTCGCTTTGGCCTTATTTTGTGCTGGCCGTGGCCGTGATCGCCACGTATAAGGCGGTCAATGAGCTGAGCTTCTTTCTGGGGATCATCAAGCGAATTTGGTCGATCATCCTGCCGTTCTTCTATGGGTTTATGCTGGCGTATATCGTCAATATCCCCTCCAACGGCATCCAAAAGCTACTGAACAAATCGCACATCACCTTCATCCAGAAGCGAAAAAAGGCGCTGAGCCTTGTGATCGTGCTGCTGATTGCCGCTTTGATTCTCTTCTTGGTGCTGAGTTTGGTCGCCCCGTCCGTGTACGAGAGCCTGTCGCTGTTTGTGGCGAACTTTCAGGCGTATTATGAAGGCACGCAAAAAAGCATTCTGGAATTTATCGACCGCGTGAATGAGATGGACATTTTCGGCCTCTACATCAGTCCGGACACGATTACCCAAGCGTTTCAGAAATTGTTCGGGGGCTTTGGCGTGGAAAACCTGACCTCATCCATCCAAGCGCTGCTGGGCGTTTCGTCGGCCATATTCAGCGGGTTTCTGGCGTTTGTTTCGTCCATTTACATCTTGCTCGAAAAAGAGAAGATCGGCCAGTTTTTCAGCCGTCTGCTGAAAGCGTTTATGTCCGCCGGGGCCTACAGCGTGACGATGGAGTATGTGGGGCGGCTGAATCAAAATTTCAAGCGGTATATCAAAACGCAGACGATCGACGGCTGTATTCTCGGGGCCATTGTGACGATCGAGCTGACGATCCTGCGCTCCCCATATGCCCTGATTCTTGGGATCATGCTGGGGTTTGTCAACTATATCCCCTACTTCGGCTCGATCATCGGCTCGTTTATCGCCGTGATCATCGTCGGGTTCACGCAGGGCATTTCCACAGCGGTGATCACGGCTGTGGTGCTGCTGATCACCCAGCAGATTGACGGCAACGTGATCCAGCCCCGGCTGATGGGCGGCACGTTTTCGCTCAGCCCGCTGCTGGTCATCATCAGCATCACCATCGGCGGGGCTTTTGCCGGGATTTTAGGCATGATCGCCGCCATCCCCATTGTGGCGGTGCTGAAAGATATGCTCGATGGCATTATCGCGTATTACGAGCGGCACAAAGCGGAGAAGGACGGGGAGCAGTACGATAATCCGTTTCAGTAGGACGCGGTGCGGCGGAAGCGCGGCATGAGGAGGCGTCAAAGCTTTGGTCTTTTCCGGCGCGATGTTTTTATTTGCGTTTTTGCCGCTGCTGCTGGGCGTATATTACGTGATCCCCCGGCGGTGTATGGCGGCGCGGAACGGGGCGCTGTTGGGCGCGTCGCTGCTTTTTTATGCCTTCGGGGAGCCGGTGTGGGTCGTTCTGCTGATCCTGTCCGCGGCGTCGGACTACGTGTGCGGGCGGGTCATCGGCTGGCGCAGGGCGCGCGGGACAGGCCCCCGGTCCGGCAAGGCCGCGCTGATCGTCTCTCTGTGCTTGAATCTGGGCTTGCTGGCCACGTTCAAATATCTGGATTTCTTTCTGGACAGCGCGGGGTTGCTGCTGGGGCGCGGCCTGCCGCTGACGGGGCTGGCCCTGCCGATCGGCATCAGCTTTTACACGTTCCAGACGCTGTCGTATACCCTCGACGTCTACCGGGGCAAGGTGGGCGTCCAGCGGTCGTTTTTGGACTTTTTGCTGTATGTCTCGCTGTTCCCGCAGCTGATCGCCGGTCCGATCGTGCGCTACAGCGCGATCGAGAGCCAGTTGAGGGGGCGGCGGGCGGACTGGGACACGTTCTCGCGCGGCGTCCAGCGGTTTATCGTCGGCCTGAGCAAGAAAATGCTACTGGCCAATCCGCTGGGGGCCATCGCGGCGGATACGTTCGCGGCCGACGCGCTAACGCTGTCGCCGGGTCTGGCCTGGCTGGGCGCGCTGTGCTTCACGTTTCAAATCTACTACGACTTTTCCGGCTACTCGGATATGGCCATCGGCCTTGGCCTGATGTTCGGGTTCCGCTTTGACGAAAACTTCCGGCATCCCTACGCGGCGCGGTCGGTCCGCGATTTCTGGACGCGCTGGCATATCTCGCTGTCGTCGTGGTTTCGGGACTATGTGTATATCCCGCTGGGCGGCAACCGCCGGGGCCGGGGGCGGCAGATATTCAACATCATGCTGGTCTGGGGGCTAACAGGGCTGTGGCATGGAGCGGCGTGGAATTTCGTGCTGTGGGGGCTGTATTATGGCGTCCTGCTGCTGCTGGAGAAGTTTGTCTGGGGCAAGGCGCTGGAGCGCGCGCCGCGCGCGCTGGGGCACGTCTACACGCTGCTGATCACCGTATTTGGCTGGGTCATCTTCAACGCCGGGTCCCTGCCGCAGATCGGCCAGTACACCGCCGCCATGCTCGGCGCGGGCAGCGGCTACTACAGCGGCGCGCTGCGCCGGCTGCTGGACTACAAGGCCGAGCTTCTCTGCGCCTGTGCATTCTCCGTGCCGCTGGCGGCAGGCTTGCGCGGTCTGCCGCGGAAGCTGACGGAGCCGTCCCCGCGCCTGACGGCGGCGGCGGAAGCCCTGCGGCTGGCGGGACTGCTGGCGTTGTTTGCGCTGAGCGCGGTCAGCGTGGTCAAGTCGTCGTATAACCCGTTTTTGTATTTCCGGTTTTAGGGGGTGTTGCCTATGTCCAAGCCGCTCCACATCATCTTCATCGCCATCTTCCTCTCCGCGCTGGCCGCTGTGCCTATCCTGACGCTGCTCACCCAAGGGGAAACGACCAGCCCCTATGAATTCCGCGCGCTCCAAGCTGTGCCGGAGCGGTCGGCGGAGCCGGATTTGGCGGCGTACTTCGCCGCGTGGGAACGCTTTTACACCGACCGTCTTTTCGCCCGGAACGCGCTGATCCGCGCGCATGTGAACTTAGAGTGGAACGTCCTGCGGCGGAGCGTGGTCAACGATGTGTTCGTCGCGGACGGGCGCGTGCTGCCGGTGATCCCGTATGAGCCGCCGATGGCCGGCGCGGCGACGGACGAGCGGGCGCGGGACGCCGCTCAGCGCGTGGCCCGCGTGGCAGGGGAAGCCGCGTCCTACGGCGGCGTGTTTTTATTCGTCGGCGTCCCCAGCCAGACCTCCGCGTTTCTGGAGCTGTACCCGGACGGTGTGTTCAGCGGTGCGGACAATCAGGCCGCCGCCAACGCCGCGTTCTTTCGGGAGCTGGACGCGCTGGGCGTGCCGTACCTGAACATGGCGGAGGTGTTCCCCGAGCATGGCGGGACCTCGGAGTACTACTACCGGGCCGATCACCATATCAACCTGCGGGGCGGCTTGCTGACGTGCGCGGCCATCGAAGCGGCGCTGCAAAAGGCCGGGGTCCCAATCCGGGCCCCGGCCGCAGAAGATTTGAAGATCACTGCGCTGCCGCACGAAGTGTTAGGCTCGCGCGGGCGGCGGCTGTACGGCCTGTCGCCGGTACAAGACGAAATTGAGATGTTCGCGTTCCAAACCCCGGTCCCGTTCACGCGCCGGGACAACGGCTCCCCTGTCGCGTCCGAAACCCTGCGTCTGCCGGAACCGGGCGGGTTTGCGTCGTACAGCGTCTACATGGGCGGCGACGTCGCGGAAACGGTGATCGAAACCAACCGTCCGGAACTCCCCAGCGCGCTGATTTACGGAGATTCCTACACCAATATCCTAGAGACGCTGCTGTACCCCAGCTTCCATGAAATGCGCAGTCTGGACCTCCGCGCTTACACCCATATGGGTATCTTAGAGTATCTTGGCCAATACCGGCCCGAACTCGTCCTGCTGGTGCGGGACGACCGCTCCTATCTGGGGACGGACGGCAACGGGGCGGCATAATGTCAGGCGCATTAGTCCTTCACCTTTTCCGCCAGCGCGGCGGCGGCTTCCAACGCTTCGTCGTAGTCAAACACCGCCAGCGCGGCGCCGACCTCCTGCAGGCCGACCGTGATATACTCCGGCCACACAAAGCTTTCGATATACGAGAACAGCGCCTCGGCGGAGTTGAGGTCCAGGCGGTCCAGGGCTTCCAGCATCCCGTCCAATCGGATTTTCAGGTCCTCCGCCGAGCCGGGCTTGCGCGACTCATTTTCGATCATATCCAGCGTGGACCGGATGTTGTCCAGCAAAATGCCCAGATCGTACAGGTAATCCTCCAGCCCCCGGAACACAAAGTCCCAGTCCCCCTGCTTGCACGCTTCCTCCAGCGCGCGCGCGCGCATCGAATGCTCATACGCGCCGATGCTGGCGCAGGAGCTTTTCAGCGCGTGCACCTCTGTCGTGACCGCCTTCATGTCCTTCCGCGTCAGCAAATTGCGCAGCAGCGTGACCTTATTGCGGCCCTCGGTCAGGAAGACGTCCAGGATTTCCAGATACCCGTCCAGATCGCCGCCGATCGACGCGATGCCCAGCGTGATGTTGACGCCCTTGATGCCCAACCGCATCAGCCGGTCCTCGGTGACCTCCACAATGCGCTTGGTGGTGGCGATCTGCTTCTCCTGCGGCAGCCAGCGGCGCAAGACCTGACTCAGCCGCGTGACTTCGATCGGTTTTGGCAAAAAATCGTTCAGGCCCGCGTCGCGGAACATCTCGCGCGTGCCGCTGACGGTGTTGGCGGTC
>Ga0082212_10010753_pt1 | contig 11681 bp, 11 predicted proteins | sample TergutNt197P3_FD_71548 | JGI IMG/M metagenome (GOLD analysis project Ga0082212, IMG submission 71548) | Neocapritermes taracua P3 segment gut microbial communities from Petit-Saut dam, French Guiana - Nt197 P3 | ecosystem: Host-associated > Arthropoda: Insects > Digestive system > Gut ... | reverse complement strand
TCAATCTCTTCGATTAAAAACGCACGCACCGAGTAATGCGAAAAGTTTTTCTCCCGCATCAGGTAGTCCACTATTGTGCCTTTTCCTGCTCCCAAAGTACCGGTTATTCCTATGATGTTCATAATTTAATTTAAAGCCAACCATTGTTTAGGTATCCCTATTCTCCTCAACGTCTCATTTGCTTTTTCTAATTTGTCGGGAAAAAATATTTTATTGTCATATTCGTTCAGCGTTTTGTCTATCCGAACAATCGGAATTTTTCTTTCCTTTATTTCTGCTGTTACATTCATTTTATATGAGATTTTAATTATTAATTATCTGTTTTATTTTTTTCCTTCTTACCAAAAAACTTTCATATTCAATATTTTGTCGAAATGTTTCCCACTCATCGTTCCGTTCTCCAAGAATTTCAAAGTTTTCCTCAGCCTCCGAAAGGAACTTTGTTATTCCCATTCTATACAATCGTGTTCTGGATTTGGTGCTTCCTGTGGCGTAAATCCAAGCGTTAGGAAACTTGTCAGTAAAGGCATAAATAGTAGATATAACCGATGCTAGCACCTTTTCACCATCACCGTTATTTGAAATCACCATATCGTCAATATTGCCTGTCAAATGATCTTTATCACCAAAAGCAAGATTGTACACATCGTGCAAATTAGTCGGCTGAAACCTTACATGCTTATATATAAGCCCTTTCGGTCCCTCGCTAATAAACTCAAACGTCATCATATTGTCGCTTGATGCCAACGGATATTTTGGTAATTTCATCTTTTAATTATTCCTATATTCCTTAAATTTCCTAATAAGTCCCGCCGTCGAAGCGTCCATCCGCCCCACTTCCCCTCTTCGCTGTTCCCCTCCTTCGGAGGGGTTAGGGGAGGTACTTAACTGCGGTAAAATCCCCATCGCCAACTGTTTCCCCAACTCAACGCCAAACTGGTCGAAACTGTAAATATTCCAAATAATGCCTTGTACAAAGATACGATGTTCAAACAACGCTATCAAACTGCCCAGCGTTTCGGGTGTTAACTGTTTGTAAATGATGGAGATACTTGGAATATCGCCGTCGAAAACTTTGTAGGGCAACAGTTTTTCTATCGTCTCTTTCGGCAACTTTTGATGTTGCAGTTCGCTCAACGCTTCTTCGTCGGTTTTACCTTTCATCAACGCCTGCGACTGTGCTAAAAAGTTGGAAAATAACACTTTATGATGTTCATCCCAAGGATTCAGCGGGATGGCGGGCGCCATAAAAATACACGGCACTTTCGTTGTTCCCTGATGAATAAGTTGGTAAAACGAATGTTGTCCGTTGGTGCCGGGTTCACCCCAAACGATGGGAGCGGTAGTCAGTTCGGCGTAATAGCCTTGTCTGTCAATGGATTTGCCGTTACTTTCCATCGCCGCCTGCTGCAAATATGCAGGAAAACGTTCCAAATATTGGTCGTAAGGCAGCACCGCTTCGGTGTTCAAATGGTGAAAATTGGCATACAAAATACCCAGCAACGCAAACACAACCGGCATATTTTTTTCCAACGGCGTTTCCCTAAAATGTTTATCCATCAGGTAAGCGCCCCGCAGCAGTTTTTCAAAATTTTCATACCCCACATAACACGCAATAGAAAGCCCTACCGCCGACCACAGCGAAAATCGTCCACCCACAAAATCCCAAAATCGGAACATATTGTCGGGATGAATCCCAAACTCGCGCACTGCCTTTTCGTTGGTCGAAACCGCCACAAAGTGCTTTTCAACGGCTTCTTCCGGCGCAAACTGTAAAAACCATTTCCGCGCCGAATGGGCATTGAGCATCGTTTCCTGCGTGGTAAACGTTTTGGAAACGATAAGAAACAAAGTCGTCTCCGGATTTACCTCTTTGAGCGTTTCATAAAGATGACTGCCGTCAACGTTGGAGACAAAATAAGCCTTCAAGCCATCGATGGCGTAGTGTTTCAACGCCCGACACACCATCATCGGTCCCAAATCAGAACCGCCGATGCCGATATTGACAAAAGTATCGATTTTTTTACCGGAAAAGCCACGTCTTTCGCCGGAATGGAGATTTTTTGTAAAAATTCTCATCTGCTCTTGCACGGCGCAAATGTCGGGCATCACGTCGCGTCCATCGACAAAAACAGGTTCTCCGGAAAAATTACGAAGGGCAGTGTGTAAGACTGCCCGATTTTCCGTTTCGTTAATTTTTTCGCCCGAAAACATTTGCTCTATCGCCAACGGCAATTCGCAATTTTCACCTAATGAGCGCAACAGAAACATGGTTTTGTCGGAAATATGCGTTTTGGAATAGTCGAAAAAGATGTCGTTTGTCTCTAACGAAAAATGAGAAAATCGGTCGGAGTCGTCCAAAAACAACTCCTCCAAAGTAGCCACCATTTCGTAATTTACGTGGTGTTCTAACTGCATCCATGACGCAACTTTTTGTGGGTCAACCGAAGGCAACATAATAAAAATTATTAATTTTTTATTAAAGCCGCAAAGATAGTAATTTTTTTTTTATAAAATGTTAATATTCACAATTTTTAATTTTCAACACTCAATTGGCTACTGATCCTGTCGAAGTATCCATTAAATTTGTACCTTTGCCGCGAAAAAATTTAGCAAAATGCAGCAAAATTCGGGTTTTGAAAACAGGCTTATAGACACGTATCACCGCCATCTTGACGACACTGCTTCAACACATTTGTCGGAAAATGTCTATTATGCATCTGTTTTCAAACCAAACGATTCGATTACCATAACCGTTTTTCCGGGTGTCAAAGCAGATTCCTGCTCGGCGGCACATGAAAAAGAGAGCGAACTACGCACCGGCAACGTTATTTTACCGGTGGCGTTACTTCTTACGGCGATTTTGTTCATTTTTTTGAAAAATACCTTGAAAAGTTCAGTCGGAAATCTCTTTTTGGTAGGAATTTCGCCAAAATCGCTACAAGAAGTAGAACGCCGTCAAATAGGACGTAACACACAGATTATTAACGCAATAAATGCAATTTCGTTTTTTTCAATAGCGCTCATCCTCTATGCTTTTACGGTTCGTTTCGACTTCCTCCTCGACGTTTTTAAACCGCAAAACATCTCGGAAAATGTTTTTTATATGATAATTTTTGGCGCTGTTGTGGGCGCTGTTTTGCTTTTTTTCTATGCGCGAAGCGGGTTGATAATCTTTTTCGGAAAAACTTTTTCCGCTTCAAAAACGCTTTCTACCTATCAGAAACCGTATAAATTACTTTTTGTCTCCCTGTCGCCGGTTTTATTTTTGGTGGCGCTGTTCACAGCGTTTGCGCCGTTCTTTTTAATGAGTTTGATTACTTTCTATATATTTATTTGTCTATCAGTGTGTTATGTTGTTTTTGTTGTCATTTCGCTGGTAAAATTTTTAAATTTCACCAACCGTTACACAATTCATATTTTTTTGTATCTTTGCACGCTGGAAATTTTACCGCTTCTGATAATGGTAAAACTCACGCAAAATGTTTATTTTTAACGAGTTATAGAAATCTTCAAATTCTTTTATTTTGAAAATAAAACGAGCTATAGTATCACAGCCGGCGCCGGCAGAACTTGAAAAATCTCCTTATTACTTTTTAACAAAAAAGTACAACATAAAGGTTGATTACTTAAAGTTTTTTCAAATTGAAGGGTTGTCGTCATTAGAATTTCGACAACAAAAAATTACCCTTGCAGATTACAACGCTGTTATTTTTACCAGTAAACACTCTGTGGATCACTACTTTAGGATTGCCAAAGATGTACGGCTGGAAATTACAGAAAGCATGAAATATCTTTGTATGTCGGAAGCAATTGCGCTCTATCTTCAAAAATACACCTCGTTTCGGAAGCGAAAAAATCTTCACGCCAACCACTCGTTTAAGGAATTGGTAGATCTTGTTAAAAAACACCGTACCGAAAAGTTCTTTTTGCCGACTTCGGAAAACTCCGGCGCCGAAACAGACGCATTGAAAGAAGCGATGACGGCGCTTCACGTTGATTTCGTAGCTGGCGCCATGTACCGCTCTATTCCGAGCGACCTCTCCTCTTTCACCCCGATTGACTATGATATGCTTGTACTTTTCAGTCCTATCGGTGTACAAGGATTTACAAACAGTTTTCCCGATTTTCAACAAGAAGAACGCATCATTGCCGCCTACGGAAAAGGTACACAAGAAGCCTTGACACAAGCCGGATTGACCGTTAATATCTCCGCACCCACTGCCACAGTCTCCTCCATGCCCACCGCCATTGAAGAATATCTGGCGAAAATCATGAAGCCGAGAAGGAAGTAGAAAATGAGACAAACACTAAAAAAACATGAACGCCTGCATGGTAAAAAAACCATCGACGACCTTTTTGCAGAGAAAATTTCCTTTTTTTCATACCCGTTTATCGTTTGTCGACGCCTTGTGCCTGCAAATGGTTCTTCGCCTGTTTGCGCCGCCCTGTTTATAGTCAGTAAAAAAAGATTTGCCCATGCCGTACAACGTAACCTGTTGAAAAGGAGAATGAGAGAGGTGTTTCGAAAAAATAAATATCTCTTTTATCCCATCGCCGACGCCCAACAATGTAACCTGCATCTGGCTTTTATCTATGCCAAAACAAAACTGCTCGACTACGCCACCTTAGAAAAAAAAATGACGGACGCCTTCAAATTGCTGCTGACGGAAATGGAGAAATAAGGCTAAAAAGCCGACAAAGCAGGTGCTATTTTAAGTTCAAAACCTGCCTGCAAAATTTCATTTACAAAAGGATTGTCTGTATTAAAATCTGTATCTCTAAATGGATGCGGCTCTATCTGTAAATCCTCATCTTTTCGCAAATGCAATAAATCTATTTGGGCGTCAAAAAGATTGTGGACATTTTTTAGCACTACGGCAACATCGATATCGCTGTCGGAATGATAGTTGCCTTTTGCATACGATCCAAAAACAAAAGCCTGTGAAAGTTCATACTTCTCACTAATGTTATCGACATAATTTTGCGCTGTTATTATAGCCTCTCTTTTATCCATTGTCGTAATAAAAGTTTCTGCAAAAGTAATCATTTTTTCGATGTACATTAAAAATTTCGGTTATTTATACTATTTAACCCTCAAATCTGTTAATATTAGAACTAAATTTTGTTTTTATGAAGAAGAAAAACTTGCTCGTTGGGAGCATCATATTTTTAACGCTTTTTTTATCGAATATTTCCGGATATGGTCAGGTTCAGAATAAAAATTTTGAAATCGGGAAAAACATTGAAATCTTTGTCGATGTTTTTAAACAGGTGAATGCCAACTATGTAGATGACATTGACCCGGGCGATTTTATGAAAACGGCTATCGTGGAGTTACTGAAAACGTTAGACCCCTACACCAACTATATCGCCGAATCGGACGTAGAAGATTTTCGGATTGCTACCACCGGTCAATATGGCGGCATCGGAGCGTTGATTCACCCCGACGGAGATTATATCGTGATTACCGACCCCTACAAAAACTCTCCCGCTAAACGGGCAGGAATAAAAGCCGGTGATATTGTGTTGAGTGTCAATGGAAAATCTGCCGTTGGACTCTCTTCCGACGAAATTTCTCAACTGATGAAAGGCGCTGTCGGCGGCAAAGTAGATTTGGAAATTCAACGTTACGGAGAGGAAAAACCGTTGCATTTTTCCATCATCCGCGAGGTTATCAATATCGAAAGCGTGGATTATTTTGAGAAACTGGGACAAGACATCGGATATGTGAAATTAGACGGATTTACACCCAACTCTGCCGCAAAAGTGCGCGACGCCATCACTTCCATGCGCAACGAAGGAAAGTTGAAAGGACTGATTTTGGATTTGAGAGACAACGGCGGCGGATTGGTAGGCGAAGCGGTGGATATTGTCAATCTTTTTGTGAAATCAGGTTTGGAAGTTGTGAGCATGCGCGGACAAATAACCTCTGCTAATCAAACATTTAGAACGCGCAATCAACCGTTAGACGCCGATATTCCATTGGTGATTCTGGTGAACGAACAGAGCGCTTCGGCGTCGGAAATCGTAAGCGGAGCGTTACAAGATTTAGACCGTGCCGTTATCATGGGACAACGCACCTACGGCAAAGGATTAGTACAGAATGTGTTACCGTTAGCTTATCATACACAGTTAAAAGTTACCATTGCCAAATATTACATTCCCAGCGGACGTTGCATTCAGGCAATTGACTACTCCCATAAAAACGAAACAGGCAAATGGGACAAAGTTCCCGACTCGCTCATTACAAAATTTCGCACTTTGGGCGGACGTCCGGTTTACGACGGCGCCGGCATCGACCCCGACATCGTAACAACACCTTATACGTTGAATGACATTACATTAGCGCTGATTTCTCAACACATCCTTTTCAACTTTGCCACACAATTTTATTACCAAAATCCCACCATCGCCTCCATCGATGCCTTTGAAATTGACGATAACATCTGGAACCAATTTTTAACATGGGTCGGAGAACACGAAAACGACTACCAAACCGCCGAACAAATTTTACTGACCGGTTTGGAAGAGTATTATAAAGAGGAACAAAACACTCCGTCGCCGCAAATCAGCGCCACCATGGAAACGCTGCAAAAACAAATCAGCGACCGAAAAATAGCAGCCATCAAAGAAAACAAAAGCGAAATTTGTCGGCTACTGAAATTGGAAATCCTGTCGCGCTATTACGACTATGAAGAATATATCAAGTTCTTCGTAGAGTTTGACAGCGACATCCAAAAGGCTAAAAATTTGCTGCTGAGCGAAAAAGAATATAAAGGGATTTTGAAGTAAAAAATGTCTTTTTTTAGTGATCGAGGCGGGATTCGAACCCACGACCCACAGCTTAGAAGGCTGTTGCTCTGTCCAACTGAGCTACTCGACCTGAATTTGAGGGGTGCAAAGATACTACTTTTTAATTAAAAAATCGTATCTTTGCCGAAAAAAAGCGGAACATGAATAGAATAGCGCAAGCAATACAGGATTCCATTGCTGTCAAACAGCAAATTTTGAATGACGCCGTTTTGTTGTCGGCGTTGGAAAAGGCAGTTAATATTTGCATTAACACGTTGAAAAACAACGGGAAACTGCTTTTTTGCGGTAACGGCGGTAGCGCTGCCGATGCGCAACATTTGGCAGCCGAACTCTCCGGAAGGTTTTATTACGACCGTCCGCCGCTCCATGCTGAAGCGTTGCACGTTAATACCTCCTTTCTCACTGCCGTTGCCAACGACTACTCCTACGACGAGATTTTTGCACGCATGACACAGGCACAAGGAGACGCCGGAGATACCATTATAGGATTGTCCACTTCGGGAAATTCGTCTAACGTGGTGAAAGCTTTTGAAGTGGCGAAAACGTTGAAAATGAACACTATCGCCTTCACAGGAAAAAGCGGCGGCAAGATGCGCGAACAAGCCGATGTGCTGCTGAACGTCCCTTCCGACGACACGCCCCGTATTCAGGAATCGCATATTTTGCTGGGACATCTCCTTTGTGAACTCATCGAAAACCGGATGTTTCCGAAACCGTAATTTTTGACGCCATGTCTTCGTTTTTCACCAACATCAACACCGATTGGAGCCTCTTTTTAGACCGCGACGGCGTTATCAATGAACGTATTCCGGGTGATTATGTTAAAAGTTGCGAACAACTTGTTCTGCTACCCGGCGTGGTTGAGGCGGTGAAGATTTTTTCGGAAACGTTTGGACATATCTTTGTCGTAACCAATCAACAAGGTATCGGAAAAGGTTTGATGACGGAATCAGAACTGACTGTTATTCACAACTTTATGACCGTCGAAATTGAAAAAGGCGGCGGACGGATAGACCGCATCTATCACTCGCCCTACTTGGAATCGGCGCATCATCACACCCGAAAACCCAATCCCGGAATGGCGTTACAGGCAAAACACGATTTTCCTGCTGTGCGTTTCAGCCGTTCTGTCATGGTTGGAGACTCCATCAGCGATATGCTGTTCGGAAAAAATTTAGGCATGACCACCGTTTTCATCTCCAACAACATAAAACAATGTCGAGAAAATTTCAAAATCATCGATTATTGCTTTCCAACGCTTTATGACTTTGCGGTGGTATGTAGGTGATACAGATTTCATACCAAAGTGGAATATTTTTCATCCTGTTTTGAATTTATATCAAAAAAACAGCACGGTAAACATCTAATTATCAATAATATAAAAATCCGCGATAATTAGCGTTATCAGCGTTCTTTTGTTCGGGCGAGGCTCTGCCTCGTTTGTTTTATGGCAACAGGTTAGTCAGTGAGCGTAGCCGAACTGCCAACCTGTTATGATAGAAAGGACGAGGGCAGGATTTAAAAAATCCCGTAGGGATTATCTCTCGGTAGAAAATGGTATTTCCCATGTCCGGCATGCCGTAGGTATGCCACCATTATCGGACGCATACCTACGGCATGCGGTTGTTGGGCGATGTTTTTTTTTCTACCGAGAGATACATTCCTTGGAATGTTCATTGATGAGGGCAACAAGACACATCGTAGGGGCGCACCTTCACGGTCGCCCGCACCTTCACGGTCGCCCGCACCTTCACGGTCGCCCGCACCTTCACGGTCGCCCGCACCTTCACGGTCGCCCCGTAGAGACGGATAATTATCCGTCTCTACAATCACAACAATGCCCATCCAAACACAACAATCCGCTCGCGCCGATTTGCAATCGGTGCGTCCCGTTTGTTGTTGTTCGGACGAGGCTCTGCCTCGTTTGTTTTATGCCAACAAGTTCAACCTAAATCACACACTTATAGAAAATAAATTAAGGTTTAAAAATAATAAATTCACCATTCATACCGTTATTATATGGTTAAATTAGGAAAATGTCATTATTAACGAATAAAAAGTTTTATCTTAATATCGGCGTTGCCTTGGTGTTGTTATTTTTCATCATCTTGGCGGCATTGTTGAGTTTGAAGTCATGGACGCGGCATGGAGAGTCTATTACATTGCCCGATTTCAGGGAAGCGCCGCTTGAAGATTTAGTGCGGTTTACAAAGGACAATCATCTGAATTACAAAGTTATAGATAGTGTTTATAACGATTATTTGGAACCGGGGACAATTGTTTTGCAAGATCCTTATCCTCATTCGGGCGTGAAACGGGGACGAAATATTTATGTTTCCATTGTTTCATCGTTGCCCGAGTCGGTGGTGATGCCCAATGTGGTAAATTTGTCGGTACGGCAGGCTGTTTCGTTGATTTATGGTAATGATTTGACCATCAGTAAAATAATTTTTGTAAGTGGTTTTGATAAAAATGCCGTTCAAAAGCAATTAATTGATGATGAAGTAGTTGAACCCGGTACAAAGTTGAAAAAATTTACTGCTGTTACGTTGGTAGCCTCGAAAGGAGAGCGTTCCGAATATCACAAGGCTCCGAATATAAAAGGTTTAACGAAAAAAGAGGCAATACAACGAATTTATCAAAACTCTTTCAACGTTGGCAATATTATTGGCGATGACGACAAAACCGCCGGATTGTTGGTCTATTCGCAAACGCCTGTTTCCGATAATGCCGATTATCCGCTGGGGCATAAAATCAGTTTTCGGCTCACTCCCGAAGGGAAAAAACCTTTGGACGATAACACAGATTTATCAAGATGGGATTCCATTATGATGAATGAAGTCCACGATGACAATTTTGGCGGAGACGACCTCCCCGAAGAGGTTGAAAATGAAAATAACAATGAAGAAATTTTTTAGCATGAAATTAAAATATATCATCATCTTTTTGGCAGCGTTGATTCCGCTGTCGATGCAAGCGCAAGAGCAGTTAGTCGGGTTGCATGGAAATCCGGTTATTGAGCGGTTTTTGCAAAAAAATCCGGGTTCGGATATGCAGTTGAAATCACGGAATATTATGGAAATGAGTCCGTTATGGCTTCCGTTTTTCGATGATTTCACTTACGAAGGACCTTATCCCGACAGTATGCGTTGGGAAGATAATTTTGCATTTGTAAACAGTTCGTTTCAAAAAAATCCCGCCAACAGAGGCGTAGCCACGTTAGACGCCTTAGACGCCGCAGGAAAAATCTATGCCCATGCCTCGCCCTTTCCGTTTATGGCAGATTATCTGACCAGTCGCCCTATACGAACCGACAGCATTTTTGTCAATGACGAAATGCATCTTTTGACGCCTAACGATTCTTTATTTCTCAGTTTTTACTACCAGCCGCAAGGCATAGGCGATGCGCCTGAACGCTACGATTCGTTAGTATTGGAATTTTTTACAGAATATGAACAATCGGAAATGTATATTGACTCTATTTATCACCCTGCCGATACCGTTTGGAGTTTTGAAAATCCCGAAGAATGGATCGAAATTTACGAAGCCTATTGGCAAATAGATACCTCTTATATCATCACGCCGGAACAATGGCAGCACATCTGGGCATCCGAAGGGATGACGCTTGACAGTTTTTATGAAAAACATGGCGTATGGATGAAACAAGTGATGATTTCTATTACCGATATGGAACATTTTCGTCCCGATTTCCGTTTTCGTTTTAGAAATTATGCCAGCCTTCCCAATAACACTCTTCCAAGTTGGCAAAGTAATGTAGATCAATGGAATATAGATTATGTTTACTTAAATTACAATCGGACTTCGGCGGATACCACCTATCAGGATATTTCGTTTGTCAATCCGGGAATGTCGTTTTTACAAGATTTTACGGCAATGCCCTACAAACAATATGCGGCAAATGCTTATGAATCTATGAAACAAAAATTTACAACAGCGTTCATCAATTTGGATAATACAGAACAAAATGCCACATACGCATATCGTATTTATGACTCTGGCGGCAATCAAATAGGGATAGACGAAAAATACCATTCTATTGAATGGACAAATCGTCTGTTTCCGGCAGGTGATGTAGGCATACAAAGTCCTGATGTAAATGTAGTGATGATGTTTCCAAACACCAAAGACGTTTACAGCATCAAACAAACCTTAATCGGCGACATCAGCGCTAATCCGCGTTTGAGCGATTCCATCACCTATTTACAGGAACTTGGAAATTATTTTGCATACGACGACGGCGTTCCGAAAGCCGGATACGGATTGACGCCCGCAAAATCTATGTTGGCTGTTCGTTTTCCTTTAAACACACGCGACACTTTGCAAGCCGTTGATATTTTCTTCAACACCACACCCACACGCCAAGTAGAAGGATATACCGAATATTTCAAACTCATGGTATGGCTCGATAATTTTGGAACCCCCGGCGATACCTTGTACACCAGCAATGAAATATTGCAGGGCAACGAAACAGGAAATTTTATCCGTTTTAACATAAAAAGAGATGTTTTAGTGCAATCCGGATTTTTTGTGGGCGTGCAACAATCTACCGCCGATAATATTAACATCGGATTTGACTATTCCAACAATATGCGCAGTCGTAATATGTATAAAATTTATGGCGACTTGCCGGGCGACCCGTGGAGAGTGTCCGACTACGAAGGCTGCCTGATGATTCGTCCTGTGATGGGAACGCCTCAAATTACGCTACCTCCACCCGTTTCCCAAACTCCAAAAAGCATCGCAGTATTTCCCAATCCGCTCACTTCGGAACAACAGATTTATATCCAAAAACCGGAATCGTTTGACGATGACCATGTTATGACAGTGAAAATCTACGACGGCGT
>Ga0082212_10010752_pt1 | contig 11682 bp, 15 predicted proteins | sample TergutNt197P3_FD_71548 | JGI IMG/M metagenome (GOLD analysis project Ga0082212, IMG submission 71548) | Neocapritermes taracua P3 segment gut microbial communities from Petit-Saut dam, French Guiana - Nt197 P3 | ecosystem: Host-associated > Arthropoda: Insects > Digestive system > Gut ... | reverse complement strand
CTACCGGCATTGAATACGATCCTTTCATTTCCACTTATGAAGTTATTGAAGTTGCAAAAACGGCTGCCAAGTATGGGGGGTTCTACGCTACCCACAGCAGGGACGAAAGGCTCTATGTTGTGGAAGCCGTCGAAGAAGCCATCGAAATCAGCGAAAAATCAGGGGCGCCGCTTGAGTATTCACATGTGAAGTTGGATGGGTCCTGCGTTTGGGACAAGGTTGATACTGTCATCGGGCTGTTCAGGGACGCTCGTGCCAGAGGGCTGGACGTGACCGTAGACATATACCCGTACTTGGCATGGAGCACAGGCGCCAGCTTCCTATACGGGGACTATACCAGAAGCCAGTGGAACAACAACCCCGAGCTCCGAGACGCGATTAAGGCGCATGTCATGTGGGAAATCGAAACCTTTTTCGACAGCGATGGCGACCTTATTCAGATACCAAGCTACACTGACGCAGCCGGGAACGTCTATGTCGCCCACACCCTGTCGCAAATGCTGGCAGCCAGGGGCGTCGACGGCACGGTTGAAAACCTTGCGGACCTTTTCATTGAAATAGTTCAATTGCGGAACCCCAGCATGATCGGGTTTGGAATGAATGAAGAGAATGTGCAAAAACTCATAAAAGAAGACTACGTTTCCATCGGGTCCGACGGGTCGATACGCTCCTATTCCAACGGGCAGCACCCAAGGAACTACGGCACTTTCCCGCAAGTCCTCGGAAAATACGTCAGGGACCTCAGCGTTCTGACGCTGGACCAGGCCCTTTACAAAATGACAGCACTTCCCGCGCAGAGGCTTCTGCTCGAAGACAGGGGAATGCTTAAAGAGGGGTACTGGGCCGACATCACAGTCTTTGACAAAGACAAGGTCAAGGACAATGCCACCTTTGCTGTCGCCGCAGCGCCAGGTGGAATCGGCTACGTATTGGTTAACGGCGTTGTGGTAGTAGACGACGGAGCGTTTGTTGCAGGCAGGCTGGCAGAACGCCCCGGACAGGTACTCTATGGGCCGGGCTACACGGCGAACTAAAGGACTGGCGTTTCAGGCAGAATAACGCAGTTTTCGGCGAGGCGGATAAATCTGCCTCGCCGTTTACATTCTACGCCCATATTGACTTTTGTAGAAATATTAGTTAAAATAAGCAATAGGCTATTCGAATGAAGCGAGTATATTGTGGGGAGTGATTTTTCATGAGGTTGCTGACGCGTTCGGACTTTGACGGCCTTGCCTGCGGGGCCATTTTGAAGGCAGTGGGAGTTGTTGACAGTTGGAAGTTTGTACACCCAAAAGACATGCAGGACGGGGTTGAAAAGGTTACCGCAGACGACGTCCTTGCGAACGTGCCGTACGTGGAAGGCTGCGGCATGTGGTTCGACCACCATTTCAGCGAAACTGCGCGCATCGGCAAAGACGTGCTGGCTCAAGGGGAGTACCGCCTTGCGCCAAGCGCGGCCAGGGTCGTCTACGAATACTATGGTGGCTATGACAAGCTTCCGCATTTTGAAGACCTTGTCAACGCGACTGACAAGGTTGACTCAGGGCAGCTTACGAGGGACGACGTTTACGACCCGCAGGGCTGGATTCTCCTTGGGTTCATCATGGATCCGCGGACCGGGCTTGGTCGGTTCAGGGATTTTACGATACCCAATTACAGGCTGATGGAAAAACTCATGGACGTTTGCGCCACAATGGGCATCGATCAGATACTGAGCCTTCCGGACGTGGTGGAGCGCGTGGAGGTCTACAAGGATCAGACAGAAAAGTTCAAAGACATGGTGAAGAAGCACACGGAGACAAAAGGCAACGTGATATATACGGACCTCAGAGGCGTTTCGACCATTTACGTGGGCAACAGGTTCATGGTTTACAGCATTTACCCGGAGCAGAACGTTTCGGTCTGGGTGGTTGACGGGAAGATGAGGCAAAACTGCGCTATTGCAGTAGGGTACAGCATATTAAACAAAACATGCAACGTGGACATTGGGCTGTTGATGCTGAAACACGGCGGCGGCGGCCACAAGATGGTGGGGACCTGCCAAGTCCCTTATGAAAAAGCCGAGGAAGTTATTGAGCACATTGTAAGGAAGTTGAACGAAAACAAGGCATGACGAATTGAATCCGATAATTGAAGTTAAGAATTTCACAAAAAAATACGGCGGGTTCACCGCCGTAAACAATATCTCGTTTGACGTTCCCGAGGGCAGCATCTTCGCTTTCCTCGGACCAAACGGCGCGGGCAAGAGCACGACAATAAACACGCTGTGCACCATATTCGAGAAGACGGAAGGGGTGCTTCTGATTGACGGCAAGGACGTCGCCACCCAAAAGGACGAGGTCAGGAGGGCCATCGGGGTGGTTTTTCAAGAGTCTACGCTGGACGTTAAGATGACTGTGGAGGAAAACCTTAGAATGCATTGCGTTTTCTACAAGGTTCCAAGGAACGAAGTCGACGAGCGCATACGGTTCGTGCTTGAGCTTGTGGATTTGCCGGAATGGAGGAAAAAGTACGTAAGCTCCCTTTCAGGGGGGATGAAGAGAAGAGTCGAAATTGCCCGCGGCCTGATTCATTACCCCAAAGTGCTTTTTCTTGACGAACCTACTACGGGGCTCGACCCTCAGACTAGGTCCCACATCTGGGAATACATCGTAAAACTCCAAAGTGAAAAGAACATCACCATATTTTTGACGACGCACTATATGGACGAGGCAGAGATCTGCTCTAGGGTGGCTATCATAGACGGCGGTGTCATCGTGGCGAACGACACTCCTTACGCCCTTAAAAAGAAGCACACCAAGGACAGGGCCTACATCACCACGGGAAACCCAGGGCAACTTGAGGGGCTGCTGGACAGGTATGGTATAGGCTTCGTAAAAAAAGCGAATTACCACCGCGTAGACGCAGACGACATCCCAAGTTTGCTCAACGTGCTCAGCGAGCAGAAAGACGTTATTTCGGATCTGGAAATCAGAAAGGGGACGCTGAATGACGTGTTCCTCGAGATAACAGGAAGGGAAATTAGGGAGGGGGCTGACTAACTTGGATACTATCATTGCCCTTTGGTCGAGGAATACGAAAGCGTTCATGCGGGACAGGGTCAGGCTGGTGCTTTCATGCATATTCCCATTTTTCTTCATATACGTTTTCAGCGCCATCTTCAAAAACCAGTTCATTGAAAACCCGGTGCCGTACATGCTTGCAGGGGTTACGATATCTACGGTGTTCGACTTCTCCCTGCGCATATCCTCCTCGACGATAGACGACATGGTTTCAGGGTTCATGAAAGAAGTGCTGGTTTCGCCCATTTCCAGGCTGTCTGTTGCAATAGGGCAGTTCTTGTCGTCGGCAACGATTGCCACGGCGCAGGGTTTGATCATCTTGCTGGTGGGTTTCTTCATCGGGCTCCGCGTGAGCACGCCGCTGACCATAGTTAACGCAATCCTTGCCATGGCGTTCATCGGGCTGGTTTTCTCAGGTTTTGGGCTGTTCATAGCCAGCAGGACGAAGAGCATACAGACATTTCAGGTAGTTTCTATGGCGGTAACGATGCCGATGACGTTCATTTCCGGGGCGTACATCCCCTTTTCGCTGCTGCCGAAAACCCTTGTTGCCATAGGCTACTTCAACCCGATGACGTATGCAGTGGCTCTTTTCAGGGCAATCGTCCTCGAAAAGACAGGGCTGCCGCAGGAGCAGCTGGTCAACGAAGAGCTGGCGTTTGAGATGCTTGGGGTTACGGTGACGCCATTCGCGTCGATGATCATACTGCTGGCGTTCGGCGCGGTATTTTTAGTTTTGTCGACCTTGTCCTTCGTCAACACGGATTTTTCAAAAGTCAACAGGAACAAGAGCGATTCGCTGGACTGGTAGGGGGTAAAAGCTGATGGAAGAAAAATCGCCAAGGAGAGGTTATGCGGAAACCGACGAGAGGGATTTCTCTTTAGGGTCCTTAAACGCGCTGAGGAAAGCGCAGGAGGAAATCCACTGGCTACTCGACAGGGGCTACCCCATTGGGAACGCGGCAACTTTCGTCTGCAACCGCTACTTGTTCTCTGCAAGGCAGCGCATTGCGCTTACAAGGGCGACTGCGCAGACAGGCTTGATTGAGCAGCGCAAAGCCAAAGAGGTTTCTGATTGCAAGGGGGAAGTTGTGAGCATCGACGGGCTCAACCTGATAATCACGCTGGAGGTGGCGCTTTCCGGCTCGGTTCTGATAAAGTGCATGGACGGGACGGTAAGGGATTTGGCCGGGCTTCGGGGCACGTACCGGCTGATCGACAAGACCGATGCGGCAATCGCCTTGATTGGCGACAAACTCAAATCCATGGGTGTCGCCGGGGCGGATTTTTATTTGGACGCGCCCGTTTCAAACACAGGCAGGCTGAAGGTTAGGATGTTAGAGCTGCTAGCGGGGTACGGGTACGGTGTCCGCGTGGAACTTGTTAAAAATGTGGACGCTGTTCTGAAGGCCAAACCCTGTGTCGCAACATCAGACGGAGGTATCCTTGACGAGTGCACAAGCTGGACAAATATGGCATCCGCACTAATATCAGAGAGCGTCAGCTGCGCAAAACTGGTTGACCTTGCTTGAACGCATAGGTTATAATCATTTGGAGAAGCACATGCGAAACCTCCAAACGTTCAAGGAGCGGTACGATGTATAGGATTTTTTGCGAAAGCTATGCTAATTTCACGAATGATTTCGAACAATTCGACGCTAGGTTGGCCGCAGCTGAGCCACTCGGCCTGATTGTTGACGTTGACAAATTCAACTCGGCGAAAAAAGGCTGCACTGAAGAATACAAAAGGCTTTGCGACTTGCTGCATTTTGCGTCGCAGAACATCGGAAGATATCCCAGGATGGAAGCTTTTTTGTGGACCATTTCATCAAGGGGAATGCTGCCAGAGAGTTACGGGGCGTCAGACAGCGCGGTCATGGAAGAGCAGGTCAAACTAATTGATTCATTCCTGAAGCTGGCTTACTGGCACTGACATGGAGTTTCTCATGCGAAAAGCAGTTTACGATATTTTGGACAAGATGGAAATAGAATACGAGGTTTCTGAGCATGCCGCTGTCTTCACGATTGAGGAGATGGACAGTCTTGGCTTGGGCTTCAAAGGCGAGGTTTTGAAGAACCTGTTCCTCCGGGACGACAAGAAGCGCAGTTTTTACATTCTGGTAATGTGCAAAGAAAAGAGGGCAGACTTGAAAGCCTTGCGCACTAAGCTTAACTCGAGGCCGCTGACTTTCGCTTCAGAGGAATCGCTTGGTGAGATGCTTAAGCTGCACAAGGGGGGAGTGACGCCTTTCGGGATCGTCAACGACACTGGGCACACGGTGAAGGTGGTGTTCGACAAGGACATATTCGGCTTTGAAAGGATCGGGGTGCACCCGAACGACAATTCTGCGACTGTATGGATAAGCCCCAATGACTTGAGGAAAGTTGTCGAATATTACGGAAATGAGACGCACGAGATAGAGCTGTGACAGTATTTTGCAAATTTCCATGAAAAAATGTAAATTATTTGCAAAAGAATTCTTGTAATATTCTTATCAATAGTGTAGAATACAGGTAAATAAATCTTGACACAAATTATTAAAGGAGAAAAAAGATGAAGACGAGGAAATTATTATTGGTTTTAATGGCAGTATTGCTAATTTTCAGCGTTAATGCGTTTTCTTGGGCTGACGACGACCCGGTGGACGGAGAGCCTGCTGAAGTGACGGAAGAAGAGGCCGAGCCGATTGACGCAGATCTTGAGGAAGAAGCGGCGCCGGTCGTTTTCGAGATACCGGTCCCAGACAAGGTGGTCGTATCCAACCAGGCGCTGACGATAGACGGCGAGGCGGTTGAAGCGGAGGCCTACAACATCGACGGCGCCAACTATTTCAAGCTGCGCGATTTGGCTGCCCTTATGACAGGCACAGGATCGCAGTTCAACGTTACTTATGAGGCACCGAACATCGTCGTCACTATCGGCGAAGCCTATGAGACGATCGAAGGCGACCTTGCAAAAGGCGACGACAAGAGCGCGTCATGCGTACCCAGCAAACAGGTGCTTGTCGTTGACGGCGAACAGGTGGACGTCCTAGTCTACAACATCGGCGGCAACAACTACTTCCAGCTCAGGGGCCTTGGCGCATTGGTTGGTTTTGACGTGGACTACGATGACGCGACCCGCACCATGATCGTGGAAACCGCCATCATTGAAGAGCCGGACGAAGAGCCGGGTGACGAAGGCGAAGGCGATGACGAAGGCGAGGAAGAAGAGCCGGACGTCGAATAACAGGAAATTATCTGCTTGCTTTTAAATAACCCGAAAGGCGGCGCCGTTTTAGGCGCCGTCTTTATTGTGCCCTGAAACACCAGCGCAAATGGCCTTGGTCAAAAAATATGGAAAATATTTACATAAAATCCTTGACACGAGAGGCAGCCTGTTATATACTATAAATACAAAATATGTTAAATAAATTAATAAATGTTAGTGAGGTTGATTGTGAAAAAAACGAAACAGGTAATAGGCGCACTGCTGATTGTTTTCGCCATTGCAGCAATGGTTTACTGGGAGACGGCAGGAAGGGACCAAATTATGACCGAGAAGGTACTGGTCGCAGGCGCAGACATTGCAAAGGGCGAAAAAATAACGGGCCAGCTGCTCAGTGCCGCTAGCGCCATCCCGGAAACCGTGGTTGCAGGAGCGCTCAAGCCCGATGAAATAAATAAGGTGGAGGGGAAAGTGGCTGCTCAGGCAGTTGCTAAAAACCAGCAGATTTCTGATTCGCTGCTTAGCGACCCGGGAGAAGAGGAAGCCGACAAACTGTCCCCTTACCTTATTAAGAGCGACTGGATAGACAGCAGGAGCAGTTCCCTGCGCAGGGGTGACACTGTAGGGATATACAGCAGGAACGGGGACACCTTAATCGGCGAGTTTGAGGTAGTGTACGTGAAGGATGCCTCGGACAAGGAGATTACGGACATCGTCAGCGAGGATTTGAGCTATGTCAGGCAGGGAAAGCCTGAAAGAGGCGTGAGGGACAGGGCTCATGGCAGCGGGGTAGTCGACCACATTGAAATACTCGCAGAGCTTTACGAATACCAAAGAATACTGAAGTTTGTCGAATTGAAAGAGGAAAAACTATTGATAGTGCAAAAGGAGGGTGAGAGATGAGCCAGACGGTTGTTTTCCACGGGACGGGGCACAGGGCAGGGTGCACAATGACGGCGCAATGCGTGGCAGAGCTTGTCGCCAAAGAGAAAAAGGAGCTAATGGTTTTGTTTGCGGCACTGAACGGCCGCAGGAGCACAGAGTACTTGAGCGAAAACTCAGTTTCCGTTGACGAGTTCAAAATTCAGCTCAAAAGCGGCATGGGCATAGACAAGGGCATGCTCAGCCCGAGCAAAAAGGCGGAAAACCTGTACATAATTGCGGGGATTGACAAGGAAGAAGAAGCGAGGCATTTTTTCCCTGACATGGCAGAAGCGATGGGGCAATCCCTTTTCAGCAAATTCGACCTTGTCGTAATTGATTCCGGCAGCGACCTTGACAACGGGCTTGCCGTTGGCGCAGTTAAGATGAAAGGCTTGAAATACTTGGTAATCGAGCAGACAGAGAGCGCTGTTAGGCGATGCGAAAAAATGATGGATACCTATGAGAAGCTGGGCGTCAGTTTTGACAAGTGCATACTCAGCAAATTCGTTGAAGGCGACCCTTACACGTTGAATTATGTTTCATCGCGGCTCTCTGCGGACAAATCCCGGTTCATGGAGGTGAGCTACTCGGACAAGGGCAGGGTGTCTGAAATGGAATACAAGACGCTCCTTGAGACAGGCAGCGACAAATACAGAAGCGACATATTGAAAATAGCTAACAGCGTCATGGAGGCGATGAACCTCGATAGCATTAACTTAAGAAGGAAACGTACATGGAACAGTTTTATTTAGAAGACTACCTGGCTGCAGAAAACCACAGCCGGAAGGGCGGCGACTACAGTTTCGAAAAGCTGTGCAAGCTGATAAACAAGGATTTCCTCGACGAGTGGGACGAACAGAAAGAGAACATCAGAGCAGACCTTGACATTCAGAAAAACGCCATTATCGGGCACAAAAAGGAAGTGTCCTTTTTCAAGAACAAGATCATCGAGCTGTTGAAAAAATACGGCTGTTGCACAGACGTCCCAAGTTGGTACAAGAGCCTCGAAGATGGGATTTACCACGAGAACTGGGGCCTTTCCGGGATCGCCGAGTGGTTTGGCGACGGCTACAAGGAAAGCAGTTCAGCGAAAGTGATCGGCGATAGGATTTACTTCATGGAAAACGGCAAGATGAAGCTCAAAAAGCAGCGCATCTCGAAGGAGAGAAGGGAGCAGCTCATAAGGGCGCTGCTGCTGCTGACCCCCGAGGAGCGGCTCGACAAGAATTTTCATGAGATATACATGCTGGACGGGACCAGGGTGACGATTTTTGGGGGAGCAATGGTCAAAGAAGGGCAGGACGTGATAATTTTCAGGCGATACATCATCCCTACCTACACCTTCGAGGAGCAGGCGGAGAGGGGGACGATCCCGGCAGAAGCGGTGCCGCTTTTCAAGGCTATGGTCGGCCTTGGCTACAACATGGCTTTCACGGGCGCCGTCAGGACAGCTAAGACCACATTTTTGTCCACTTGGCAGAGCTACGAGGACAAGAGCCTCGAAGGCGTCATGGTAGAGACGGATCCCGAGATACCGCTCCACAAACTCATGCCGGACGCGCCGGTGGTGCAGGTGATCGCGGACAACGACAGGCTCGGCAGCATAGTGAAGAACCTGCTGCGCAGCGACGCAGACTACATGATAATGGCGGAAGCCAGGGAAGGCGCCGCGCTGGACACCGCAATAAAACTTGCAGCGAAGGGGAGCAGGCGCATGAAAATAACCTACCACACGAGGGAGCCTCTGAATTTCCCATACGACGCCGCCTGCGAGATAGTGGGCAGCCTAGGTGGAGACGTCCATTTCATGGCCAGAAAAGTAGCCGCGAGTTTTGACTACGTCTTTCATTTCGTCCAGCTCAAGGACAAGAGCAGAAAAAAGCTGAAAAGCATCCATGAGCTGTCCTATGACCGAAGCCGTGACGAGATACTGATGAAACCGGTGTGCGAATACGATTTTCAGGCAGACAAATGGCAGTGGCGGAACGTGCTGGGCGAAGACAAGCGAAAGGCGGCGGCAGAAGAGGACGCCCTGGCGCTTGAGGAGTTTTCAAACATGCTGGCAGGTTTGGGAGGAAGCGCATGAGAGAGGCGATTGCAATACTGACAGGCGGTTTTTTGTACAGCGCCATCCTAGGCGGGTACATGCTCCTGTTCTATGAAGAAATAGTCGGCTTGAGCAGGGCGTTCCGGGTAAGGAGCCGTTTGAGCGCGGCAAGGAAGAGGTACAGGGACGAAGACGCCATGACTAGGCATTTGGACATGGTTTTGCAGGCGACAATGGGAGGCGCCATTAAAAGCGCACACTTTATTTGGCTTTGCGGCTTGCTGTTTTTCGGAGTGTGCGTCGTCGCGCTAAGGAGCATGGAAGCGGCTTCCGCAATTGCTGCTGCGTTTGCCTGTGCGCTGCTCCCGTACACAGTCCTGCGGATAAAGCTTGAAATAATGCGAAAGAAGAGCAGCTACGAGGGTGAGGCGTTTGTGGGGAACTTTCTGAGCGCTTACAGGATTTCCAGCTGCAACATATTCGAGGCAATGGAAAAAACCGGGAAAAGCAAGCAAAAAACGAAGAGCTGCTCTGAGCTAATGGTAAGGATACTGCTTGAAATCAGGGGCTCGGCGAACCATGTGGAAATTAGCAGGGCGACTGGCAAATTTGCCTACGCCATAAACACGAACTGGGGCAGGATGCTGGCATACAACATCAAGCTTGCGGTGACTAGGGGGACGAACATTTCCCTTGCGCTGGAAGACATCCTGATTCAGCTCCGGGAGGCGAAAGCCGCTTGCGAGGAGCGGAAAAGGGTAAACGCCGAAGCGGCGAGAATAGTGAAATTCTTCATACCGGCGCTGTACTGCCTGAGCGTGTTCATGTCCGTGAGGCAAGTTGGGATTTCGCTCGAAAGGTACATTTACAACCAGATATTTACAGCCCAAGGCTTCATGATGTTCACAGCCGCAGTGCTGCTGTTCGTATTGAACCTGGTCTTGCTGGAACTGGTCAACAACCAGCAATTCGATTACTGAGGAGGGGTGAGCGATGCAATTCATAGTTTATGCCGTTACAGTGGTGCTTGTCGCTGCCGGCGTCTTCCTGATACGGGGCAGGCAGAACACCATAAGGCTTCACAGAATGAACATGGTGCTGTCCGGCAGGCGTTTCGTCAGCAAGGCAGGGGCGCTTTCAAAGAAAATGAAATTCAGGGAATGGCTGGTCAAACGCAAAGGCGAGAAAATCGACAAAGAGATTTACGAGAGCATTTCGTTCCTTCGCAACATCCTTGCGCTTGGGGACGGGAGGCGCGTCGGCGCAGACCACGTCATAGAGCAGCTTTCGCAGAGGGAAGGGGCCTTGCAGCCTGTCTACATCAGGATGCTGAGGTTTTTGAGGCTGGGGAAATTGGAAGACGCAATAAAGGCTTTTTCCAGCGAGGCTTTCACCCCAACCGGGTTTGAATTCGGGAACCTGCTGCTCAAATGGGACGCAGTAGATCCGGCAGAGCTTGTTGAGATATTGATTTCGTACCAGAAGGGCATCAAGGAAGCGAGGAGCACGGTTCAGAGGAAACGCGACGAGCTGGTGAGCGAGCTCATTTACTTTCCGGTGGTAATAAACGTATTTGTCATATTCATCAATTTTATCGTTGTAGGGTATTTCATGGAGCAGAAGCACTTGCTCAGCATGATATTTTAAAGAGAGGGGAACGAACATGAAACAGTTTATAGTAATGTCAGCCATGATCATACTGGGAATTTTCATCGCAGGGCTGATTTTCAATCTAAAGGACAACGCAGACAACCTTAACAGCAGCGTTGTGACAGCAATTGAAAGCATCCAAGCGAAAGCGGACAGCGCTTCGGGCGGCGCGTTCAGCGGCTCTGCCGGCGGCGGCGAGTAGGTGCGCTATGAAACAGATAATCGTAATGTCAGCCATGATAATGCTAGGGGTGTATTTATTCAACCTGATTGCCGGTGATGGCGACAATTCTGTAAAAAGCGAGCTTCGCGAACTGTGGAAGGCAGAAATCGCTTGCAGGGCGGATGCCTATTGAGAATGAAAGCGAGGTAGAAACATGAAGCAGTTCATAGTGCTTGCGGCGGTGCTTCCAATATTGATGATATTTGTCATGCAAGCCGTGTGCGACCAGAGGGGCAGCTTTCAGACGAGCATTGTGCAAGACATGGTCTACGCGGCAAAGGAGGAAGCGAAGCTGGAGGGGAGCTTTACCCCGTACATCCAAGAAAAGCTGAGGAGGAATTTGAGCAAAGCACTTGGCGTGCCGCAGGGCGAAGTGCTGGTTGCTTGCTGGGAAGACGGCGACATCCTTCATTACAGGGTTGAAGTGCCAATCAAGGGCGTGGTGGCGGGAAACAAGCTGCTTGGAATCAAAGACGAGGAGAACCAGTATAGCTATGTGATAGACAGCTATACGGTGAGCAAGGCGAACTGAAAATATTGATAGTTTTTCTGGGGATTTTCCTCATGA
>Ga0082212_10010751_pt1 | contig 11682 bp, 7 predicted proteins | sample TergutNt197P3_FD_71548 | JGI IMG/M metagenome (GOLD analysis project Ga0082212, IMG submission 71548) | Neocapritermes taracua P3 segment gut microbial communities from Petit-Saut dam, French Guiana - Nt197 P3 | ecosystem: Host-associated > Arthropoda: Insects > Digestive system > Gut ... | reverse complement strand
CCCATGATGGACAGCCCCATGTCCAGGCCGCCCATGAAGCCCGCCCCGACCCCCGCGCCCCCCCCCGTGCCGATGCCGCCGTAAGCGGACGCGCCGCCGATGAAGCACGCGCCGATGGCGTCCAACTCGACGCCCGAACCCGCCGTGGTGCCTGCCTGGGCGAACCGGGCCGTGTAGACCAACGCCGCGATCCCTGCCAAGAAGCCCATGTTGGTGTAGGCGAAAAACATCATTTTCTTGGTGTTCACGCCCGACAGGCGCGCGGCTTTCGCGTTGCCGCCCATGGCGTAGAGGTAACGCCCGGGCACGGTGTTCTGCGTGAAATAATTGTAGATAAGCACAATGGCCCCCAGCCATATGAGCAGTACCGGCACGCCCTTGTCCTGACCTAACCTGAGAAACGCGAACAGGATCACGCCGCTGATTACGGCCAGCCGCGCGATCATGACCGCCAGGTTGTCCGCCGTGTAGCCCTTGCGTATTTTCTGCCGCCGCGACACGGTTTGCAGCGCGACCATGACCACGCAGACGGCCAGCGCGATGATCAGCGACACGTTGACAAAACCGCCCAGCACGACGTTGGTGGTGCCCGGTATATAGCTGTTGAACAGGTTCAGGAAAGCCGCGTGGGAGGGCTGGCTGCGGCTGAACGATATGCCCTTGCTGCCCAGCAGGAACAGCGCCAGCCCGCGAAAGATCAACATGCCGCCCAATGTGGTGATAAACGGCGGTATGCGTATGTACGCGATCAAAAACGCCTGCCACGCCCCGATGGCCGTACCGGCTATCAGGCACAGCAGTATGGACAGATACGGGTTCAGCCCCATCTGCACGATCAGGATGCCCGACAGCGCGCCCACCAGAACGATGACGCTGCCCACCGAGAGGTCGATGTTGCCGCCGGTCAGGATACACAGCAGCATACCGGTCGCCAATATGACCACGTACCCGTTCTGACTGAGCAGGTTGGTGATATTGGCGGGCGAGAAGAAGTCGCCCTTGCCGCTCGACGAAATGGTCACCTGGAAGAACAGCATGACCAACGCCAAGATGACCAGCATGGCGTATTTACTTAAAAAACCTTTTGCCTTATCCATACGGCTTTACGCTCCTTTGCCGGATTGCAGTATCCGCGCCATAATGATTTCCTGGCTGGCCTCCCCGCGGTCTAATTCGCCCACCATCTTACCCTCGTTCATAATATAAATGCGGTCGCACATGCCCAGAAGTTCGGGCATGTCGCTCGATATGAGCAGCACGGATTTCCCCTGCGCCACCAGTTCGTTGATGATATTGTATATCTCATACTTGGCGCCCACGTCGATGCCGCGCGTCGGTTCGTCCAAAATCAAAATGTCAGGCTCGGCAAACATCCATTTGGCCAACAGCAGTTTCTGCTGGTTGCCGCCCGACAGGTCGCCCGAGTTCTGTTCGATGCCCGAACATTTGACGCCGAAGCGCGTCTTGTACTCGCCGGCCAAATGCACTTCCATGTCCTTGTCGATCACCGTGCCGAAACGGCTGGTTCTGGCTAAGTTGGCTAACGTGGTGTTGACCCTGATGGAGTTGGACAGGATCAGGCCGTCGTTTTTTCGGTCCTCGGTGACATAGGCGATCTTGTTGTCGATGGCGTCCCGGACACGCTTGAAATGAACCGGCTTGCCGTTCAGAAGCAGTTGGCCGGATATGTCCGCGCCGTAACTGCGGCCGAAAATGCTCATGGCGAGTTCGGTGCGCCCCGCGCCCATCAGGCCGCTGACGCCCACCACCTCGCCCTTGCGGATATTCAGGTTCACGCCGTCGCACACCTTGCGGCCCTTGTACAGCGGATGAAACACCGTCCAGTCTTTGACCTCGAGCATCACGCCTCCGATGTCGCTCTCGCGGGCGGGGAAGCGGTCGTTGATCTCACGGCCCACCATGCCCTTGATGATGCGCGGTTCGCTGATGTCGTCCGCGCCTTTTACCAGCGTCTCGATGGTCGAACCGTCGCGCAGGATGGTGATGCTGTCGGCCACCTGCTCGATCTCGTTTAACTTGTGCGAGATCAAAACCGACGTCATGCCCTCGGATTTGAACCGCAGCAGCAGTTTTAACAGGTTCTGTGAGTCCTCCTCGTTCAGCGACGCCGTGGGTTCGTCTAAGATGAGCAGGCGCACGTTCTTGGCCAGCGCCTTGGCAATCTCCACCAACTGCTGCTTGCCCACGCCGATGTCCTTGACGAGGGTTTGCGGCGACTCGTCCAACCCGGCGATCTTGAGGTATTTCCCGGCTTGATTGTAAGTCTCGTCCCAGTTGATGCGCGCGGGTACGCCCTGCTCGTTGCCCAGGAACATGTTCTCCCCGATGGTCATATAAGGCACCAGCGCGAGTTCCTGATGGATGATCACGATACCCTTCCGCTCACTGTCTTTTATACCCGAAAACCGGCACTCCCCGCCGTCGTAGACGATGGCGCCGTCATACGTCCCATGCGGATAGATGCCGCTCAGGATGTTCATCAGCGTGGACTTGCCCGCGCCGTTCTCGCCCACCAGGGCGTGTATCTCGCCGGGCATGACGTCGAAATTTACGTTGTCGAGCGCTTTCGCGCCCGGGAACAGCTTGGTGATGCCTATCATTTGCAGTAACGGCCCGCCCATACGCGCACCTCCCCGAGAAGCCTGTTCACACGCCCCGGCCTCCCATGGCCTTCGGTCATGGGAGGCGGCGCGATGGCAGAAACGTGATTACTTGAGTTCGTCTTCGGTGTAGTAGCCGGAGTCGATGAGCAGCGCCTTGTAGTTGTTGATGTCGCCGAACACCGGCTCACAGAGGAATGACGGGATGACGCCGGTGCCGTTGTCATACGTCTCGGTGTCGTTGATGGAGGGCGTGGCGCCCTTCAGCACGGCGTCCACCATTTCGACCACTTTGTCTGCCAATGTGCGGGTGTCTTTGAACACGCTCATGCTCTGGGTGCCCGCGATCATGTTTTTAACAGACGTCCTGTCGCAGTCCTGACCGGTGATGATCGGGAAGTTGTCGGCTGTGAAACCGGCGTTGACCAATGCGTTGGTCGCGCCCTGCGCCGTGGAGTCATTGGAACACATAACAGCGTCCAGCTTGGTGCCGTCGGGGCTGTAGTTGTTGGAAGAAATCAGGTTTTCCATGCGGGACTGCGCGTTCTCGGTCTTCCACTCGGGCGTGGCCACCACGGACTTCTCGGTCTGGCCGGAGAGGCACACTAACTTGCCGCTGTCTAAATAGGGCTGGAGTACCGACATGGCGCCGTCGAAGAAGAAGTTGATGTTGTTGTCGCCGGGGTCGCCGGTGAAAAACTCGATGTTAAAGGGGCCTTCGGCGTTCTTGAGGTCGAGGTTCTTCTCAATATACTCGCCCTGCATGACGCCCACAAGCCAGTTGTCGAAGGTGGCGTAGTAGGTAACGGCGTCGGTGTTCATGATCAGGCGGTCATGGGCGATAACCGGGATGCCCTTGGCTTTGGCGTCGGCTAAAACTTCGGTCATGGAGTCGCCCTCGATAGCGGCGATGACCAGAACGTCGCAGCCGCCCGCGATCATGTTTTCGATCTGGTTAATCTGCATGGCGACTTCGTTTTCGCCGCCGTACTGGAGATCGACCACATAACCGGCCGCTTCAAACGCTTTCTTCATGTTGTCGCCGTCCTGGTTCCAGCGCTGAAGGCTCTTGGTGGGCATGGAGATGCCGACTTTCTTGGCGCCGTCGGCAGGGGGGTTGCCGCTGTCGCCGGGGGTGGGGGTGGCCTCGGTTACGCCGCCGGGCGTCGGGGTGGGGGTGTTGCCCGCGGGGGCGGGATCTTCGGACGTGTCGCCGCAGGCGGCCAGCGCGAACAGCATGAGCATTGCCATAGCCAGCGCAGCGGCCATTTTTAAGGTTCTCTTCATCATTGTCTCCTCCTAATTTTTTCTTTTATTACTCCGCGTCCGCGGGGTATGGATAAATAATACACGGCTAATTGTTAAATGTCAATGTGTAAAAAGTTAATATATTGTTAATTTATTTTTAATACAAGTTTAACAAGTTCTACTTGGGCTGCTTCTGTTTGTAGATGAACGCCAATATTTCGGCCACGGCGGCGAACATTTCGCGCGGTATCTGGTCGCCCACGTCACAGCCCAAATACAGCGCCTGCGCCACCGGCTTGTTCTCGACCAACGGCACGCCGTGTTCGGCGGCTTTGCGCTTGATGTTCTGCGCCACCAAGTCCTTGCCCTTGGCCAGCACGACCGGCGTGTCCATCTCCTTGTCCTCGTACTGTATGGCCACCGCGTAATGGGTGGGGTTGGTGATCACCACGTCGGCCTTGGGTATCTCGGCCATCATGCGCCGCATGGACATTTCGCGCTGTTTGCGCTTGATCGCCTGTTTAACCTGCGGGTCGCCCTCCAGCATTTTGTACTCGTCTTTGATCTCCTGCTTGGTCATCTTGAGGTTCTTCTCATACTCCCACCACTGGTAGATGTAATCGGCCAGCCCGATTACCACCAGCACCAAGCACGCCTTGAACGCGATGGACATGCACAGCGAGAATATCTCGGCCCCGGCGGCCACCACGCCGAACAGCGGATCCTCGCCGCCGCCGTGGCCCATCAGGGTTTCAAACACCGGCAGGTTGGCCAAGTATTCGTTGTACAGCACGAGGCCCACCACCGTTATTTTGAGCAGCGATTTGAGCAGTTCCACGATGGTGCGCATGGAGAATATGCGCTTGAAGCCCTGTATGGGGCTGATGCGGCTGAATTTGGGCTTGATTGACTCGCCCGAGAACATAAAGCCCACCTGCACCAAGTTCACGGTCAGCCCGGCGGCCACCGCCGTCACTAAGAGCGGCCAGATGATCTTGAGCAGCTGCCACATGCCGCCCGTCACGACGCTGTGCATACGCACGGGCGTGGTGTCTTGGATGCCTTCCAAGACGCGCTCGTCCAAGTATTCGATCACCATGCCGCGCATGTTGGTGAACATCATGGCGCCGGTCAGCGCGATCACGCTGAACAGGGCAAGCGTCATAAACGCCGTGTTGACCTCGGCGCTCTTGAGAACCTGGCCCTTTTTGCGCGCGTCCTCGCGCTTTTTAGGCGTGGCTTTCTCGGTCTTTTCCTGTGACGACGCTTCCGGCAAGCCTTACCACCACCTTTGACGCTTGGCTCTGTGCAAACAGGCTCTAATACTTCCCGAAATCCCCATCGCCCGGGGTATAGGCTGTTTTCTCGGGCATGGCAAGCCGGCGGCTGGAGGCGGAACGCGGCATTGCCGGCGGCCTCAAGCCGCCTTTGAGTTTGAACTGCGCGACCAGTTCCTCCAGCATATCGGCCTGCCCGCTCATTTCTTCCGACGCGGCGGCGCTCTGCTCGGCGGTGGCGCTGTTCTGCTGGATCACCTGCGCCACTTGGTCGATGCCCTTGTTGATCTGCAAGACCCCGGCGGTCTGTTCCTCGGACGACCGCGCGATCTGGTTGACGATCTGGCTGCTCTCATTGATCCCGGACACGATCTCGGCCAAGCTGGCGGCTGTTTCGTCCGCGATACGCGACCCCAGTTCCGCCTTCTCCATCGAGTCGGCAATCAGGCCCCCGGTGTCCCGCGCGGCGTCGGCGCTCTTGGCGGCCAGGCTGCGGACTTCCTCCGCCACCACCGCGAACCCCTTGCCGTGCTGACCGGCCCGCGCCGCTTCCACGGCGGCGTTGAGCGCCAGGATGTTGGTCTGGAACGCGATGTCGTCAATGACCTTGATGACTTTCTGGATGCTCTGGCTGGCTTGGTTTATATCCTTGACGGCGGCAGTCATTTCGCTCATCTGGCGGCTGCCTTTCTCGGCGTTGCTCTTGATGGTGTTGGCCAGCGAGGCGGCGCGTCCGGCCATGCCCGCGTTGTCCTTGGTTTTATTTGCAATCTCCGAGATCGAAGCGGATAGCTGTTCGACGGAAGAAGCCTGCTGGGTCGAACCCTGCGCTAAAGACTGCGCGCCGTCCGCGATCTGTTTGGAACCCGTGGACACCTGCGCCGTGGATTGATTGATCTCCCCAAACATGCTGTTCAGGCTTTCAACCATGGTCACCAGCGCCTTGCCCATGATGTCCTTTTCGGACAGAAGTTCGACCTCGGTGGTCAAGTCGCCGCCCGCGACGGTCTCAAGTTCTTGGGCAACATTCGTCACATGCCGGATGAAACCGGCGCAGCCTTCGGTGAGTATCCCGATCTCATCTCTCGACCGGTTCTTCTCAAGGTTGGCGGCGTCCTCGGGGCTGAGGGCGATGTCGCCCGTCGCTCCGGCCCTCCGCATAAAGGAAGTGATGTTACTCAGCCGGTTTTTAATGTCCCGCGTGAGGATAAGCGCGATGGCCGCGCTGAAAACCAGAACCGCCAGCGCCAGCAAAATCGCAACGGTCTGCGAGGTCATACCGGCGGACTTCGCTTTGCCGATCTCGTCCGCGACGGTCAGCGAGACTTCCGTGTTCACGGCGGCGGCTGAATCGGTCACCGCCTCCGATTTGCTTCTGAGCGTGTTCATCAAGCCGTTTTTATTCTCCACTTCGGATATGAATTTGCCTGTCATATCAATATATTCGGTTATTTCCGCCTTGACCGCTTCGCCGATGTCCTTGTCCTTTTGCTGGGAACTGTCTTCTATATATTTGTCAAGCGACGCCAATATCGCGTTGGCGGCCTCCATCGACTGCGGCACAACGGACATATCGTCATAAGCGATCAGGTCGGTAAACGATTTTTCCATGGCGGCAATCTGCATCGTGAGATCGGCCCCGTGCTGTACGCGCGCCCTGCGCCGGAGCATGGCGGCGGCGTCCTTGCCGTCCTCTATATCGGCCTCTAAGTTGTCAAGCTGCGCGTTGTATATCTCCATTGCTATACCGGTGGCGGCCTCGCCTTTTTGGTTGAAGTGTTCCCGCATTTCCGCGATCGCCTCATTCGCCGCGCGCAAACGGTCAACCATGCCCATCCACTCGTCTATCTCCGCGCTAAGTCGTTCAAAATCACCCTTGAACGCCGCGAGGGCGGCCGCGTCAGCCGTCTTCAAGATGAGTTCGGACAGCAGTTCCTTCGACTTGCCGTGGTATTTTACGGCGTTGTTATAAGCGGCGGCGTTGGCGCCCGCGTACAGGGCGGTCGCCTCGATACTCGCGCTGCCGAAACTTTCAATGAATTCAACGGCGTTGTCCTGAAAATCCGACATGACCCCGATGTCGGACAGATAGTTGTTCGAGGACTGGTTGGTGACGAACACCGTCACCGCGAGGACGGCGACCAGAACAATAACAGTCCCGAAACTGAGAAAAAATTTCTTGCCGATGTTTAAGTTTGCGAACCATGACATGACAAAAACCTCCTATTTCCTTTTAGGGACGGTTACCGCTTCTTCCCTGTGGTTTTCAGCAATGCGACCAGTACCGCCCCGACGGCGGCCAGCGCGGCCAGCGTGACAAACTTGACCGTCTCGTTGCCGATCAGCCCGAATATCATGGGGAACGTGAGCGCCGACAGCGCGAACCCCACCATCACGGCCCCGTAATTCGAGCCGATGTTCTTCATGCCGAAATAGTCTCCGGTCAGCACCGGGTAGATGCCCGAGTAGCCGCCGTAGCAGAACGCCGCCAGCGCGATGGCCGCCATAAACGCCGCGCCCTGCACGAAGCACAGCAGGACGGCGGCCACCGCGGTCAGCGACAGCACGGCGATGTCGGCGGGCTCGCGCCCGAACTTGTCGGACAACAGCGGCGCGGTCAGGCGTCCCAGCGCGTTGGCCACGCCTGTCAGCATGACCACCACAGTGCCGATGGTGTCGCTCAGGCCGCGCTCCACGGCCATGCTCTTAAACGACGGGTTTAGTATAAAAAAGGTGGCCGTTCCGAACATCAGCGAAAGCGTGATGAAATAAAAGGCCGGGGTCTTGATGGCCTCGCGCGTTTCGTATTGGCGCGCGTCCTGCCCGGGGGCAGGGCCGCCCGCAACGGCGGCGTTCTCGGCGGGGGGCTTAATCAGGCTGAACAGAGCCAGCGGGGCGCACAGAAACACGGCGGCCAGCAGCATCAGCGTCATTTGCAAGCCGAATCGGCCCACCATCCACTCGACCAGCGGCGCGAACACCACCGTCGAAAACCCGAACGCGAACACGCTCACCCCGGTTGCGAACCCCCTGTTCTTGGGAAACCACCGCTGCGCCGACGTGATAATGGCGTTGTACGCCGCGCCCACGCCCAAGCCGCCGATGACGCCGTATGTTACATAGATGGCGAAGGCGGGCGCCGACGCCGGGATCAGCGAGGTGGACAGCATGGCCGCGGCCAGCATGACGCCGCCGCTCAACACCATGCGCGAAAGCCCGGCTTTTACTTGCAAACGCCCGCCGAAAAGAATTCCCAGCACGAAACAACTCAGCATGAACGACGACGTGAGTTTGACGTCCGAAGCCTCCCAGCCGTAGGCGTCGCTGACCGGTTTTACAAACACGCTCCAAACGTAGATGATGCCCAGGAACAGCTGCAAGGCCGCCCCTGCCGCCAGGACTTTCAGGCCCGGCTTGTTTTGCGCTATGGCTCTCATATATAAGGTTTCCTTTCGTTATCTGATTTGCCCCTGGCCGTGGATCACATACTTGTCGCAGGTCAGCGCCTCGAGGCCCATCGGGCCCCGGGCGTGCAGTTTGGCCGTGGAGATGCCGATCTCCGCGCCCATGCCAAACTCCTCGCCGTCGGTGAACCGCGTGGAGGCGTTGACGTACACCGCCGCCGCGTCCACCCTGTCGGTGAACGCCGAGGCGTTGTTCAGCGAACCGGTCACGATACACTCACTGTGGCCGCTGCCGTACCGGGCGATGTGCCTGATGGCCTCGTCCATCGAATCCACCACGCGCACCGCCAGCACAAAGTCTAAGAATTCGGTCATATAATCCTCTTCGCTGACCGGCAGCACGCAGTCGCCCAGAATCTCGCGCGTCCGCTCACAGCCCCGCAGTTCCACGCCGTGCCCGTCCATTAGCGCCTTAGCGCGGGGCAGTACCTCCGCGGCGCAGTCTTTATGAACCAACAGCGTCTCGGCGGCGTTGCACACCGAGGGGCGCGAACACTTGGCGTTGGCTATGATTTCAGCCGCCATTTCACGGTCGCACAGCGCGTCCGCGTATACGTGGCAGTTGCCTGTGCCGGTCTCGATCACCGGCACGTGGGACTGCTCAACCACCGTCTGGATCAGGGACGCGCCGCCGCGCGGTATGAGCAAGTCCAGCACGCCGCGCAGGCGCATCATCTCCCCCGCGCTCTCGCGCATGGGGTCGTCCACGAAGCACAGGGCGTCCTCCGGCAGACCGGCGCCCTTGATCGCGCCGCGCAGCAGCGACGACAGGAACAGGTTGGTGTTCAGCGCCTCCTTGCCGCCCCGGAGCAGGCAGGCGTTGCCCGCTTTCAGGCACAGGGCGGCCACGTCGGCCGTCACGTTGGGCCGCGACTCGTATATCACGCCCACCAGCCCGAACGGCACGCGGCGGCGTTCGATGATCAAACCGTTTGGCCGCCGCCATGTGGAGCCGGTGGACACCGGCGACGGCAGTGCGGCCACCTTGCGGATGCCCTCGGCCATACCGTTTATACGCGCCTCACTCAGCGTGAGGCGGTCAACTAACGCCGAAGACATACCGGCCAGACGGGCTTGCAGAATGTCCTTTTGGTTGTGTTTCAGCGCCTCGGCCATGTTCGAGGTCAGCGCGGCGCTCATAGCGTCCAGCGCCTCGTTTATGGCGGACACCGACGCCGACGCCATACCGTACGACGCCTCCTTGGCCCGCATCGCCAACTCTTTGACAGACATCTGTAATCACATCCTAATCCAAGTTTCTAAAAACCTCAGTTTTTAGAGTGACCTAAAAACCATGTGCATTTGCAGTCCGGGCCGCCCGGTTCGCAGGACGCTAAAGCGTACAGCGCGGACAGGTCTTCGCTGTTGGCAAGCGCCATGGGTATCCCGGACGCCATGACGGCGGCGGCGGCCTGAAGTTTGGTGGTCATGCCGCCGGTGCCGTGGCGCGACGCCGTGCCGCCCGCGGCGGCCCGCAGTTCGTCGGTTATCTCGCGCACGACAGGTATGCGCTTGGCGCCGGGCGCGGACGGGTCGCCGTCGTAAAAACCGTCCACGTCGGTGAGTATGATCAGCCGGTCCGCGCCGCACAGCGCCGCCACGTCTGCCGACAGCGTGTCGTTGTCGCCAAATGCGTCGCCCTCCAGCTCCTCGACGGCCACCGAGTCGTTCTCGTTGATTACCGGCACCGCGCCGTATTCGAGGATGGCCAGCAGGGCGTTGCGCGCGTGGGCGTGCCGCTCGGGCGTGGTAATCACGTCGCGCGTGAGCAGAATTTGCGCCACAGTCATGCCGTATTCGGCAAACAGCTTGTCGTATATGTGCATCAGCTCGCACTGGCCCACGGCGGCGGCGGCCTGCCGCCGCGGCGTGTCCGACGGGCGCTTGTCGAGCCGCAGCTTGGCCGTCCCGACGCTGACCGCGCCGGACGAAACCAAGACCACTTGATTCCCGGCGTGTATGATGTCGGCTAAAACGCGGCACAGCCCGTCCATGCGTTTCAGGTTCAGCTGGCCGCAGGGGTGCGTGAGCGCGGACGTTCCGACCTTGACCACGATTCTTGATCCCATAAACTCTTTCATCCCATATGCTTTTCCACTATGTTACGCTAAATTTTATGATATGTCAAGAAATGTGACGGTTATTTCGGTTCCGACGCCGGGTTTGCTCTTCAGAGACAGCGCCCAGCCGTACAGGGCGCAGATGTGTTTGACGATCGAGAGGCCCAGCCCGGTGCCGCCGTTCCGCTGGGAACGGCTCTTTTCGACGCGGTAGAACCGCTCGAATATCCGCGGCTGCTCCTCGGGCTGGATGCCGATGCCGTTGTCGGACACGGTGAGCCTTACCGGGCCTCCGCCGGACTCCGCCCGCACCGACACCTTCCCGCCCGGGCTGTTGTACCGGACGGCGTTTTCGACCAAGTTCCTGACTAATTCATAGACATGCTCAGGCTCCGCCGTCACCACGCCGCCGCCCCTGGCCTCGAATGTTATCGACTTCTCGGCGATCAGGGCCGACACGGCCTCGCGCGCCTCCTCCACGATTTTTTCCAGCGGCACGGGCTCGGTCCGCGCGGCCCGCGTGTTCTCGAGTTCGGACAGCCGGAGCATATCGCCGATCAGCGCCAGCATACGCCCGGTCTCGCGGGCGATGCCGTCGATGTACTTGCGCAGATTTTCGTCTGTGTTGTTCAGCGCCGTCAGTTCGTTGAAACCCTTGATGGCGGTCAGCGGGGTTTTCAGCTCGTGGGAGGCGTTTGCGAAAAACTCCTCGCGCCGTTTGGCGTTCTCGCGGCTCTCGGTCACGTCCGACAGCACGCCCATGGCCAGCCGCGTGTCGGGCAGCGGCTTGACGGCGGCTGAAAATATCCTGCCGTTGATCGTCACCTCGGTCAGGGCGTTCCCGCCGCGGGTTATGCAGTCCTCCAGCGCCCCGGCTAAGGTCTGGTTGTAGGTCAGGTAGTTCAAATTTTTGTTTACGATGTCCGGGGTGACGTTGAAAATATCGAGCGCCGCCGCGTTTATCAGCGCCACGTTTTTATCTTCGTCCACAGCGAAAAGCCCGTCGCCCACG
>Ga0082212_10010750_pt1 | contig 11683 bp, 10 predicted proteins | sample TergutNt197P3_FD_71548 | JGI IMG/M metagenome (GOLD analysis project Ga0082212, IMG submission 71548) | Neocapritermes taracua P3 segment gut microbial communities from Petit-Saut dam, French Guiana - Nt197 P3 | ecosystem: Host-associated > Arthropoda: Insects > Digestive system > Gut ... | reverse complement strand
GGAAAAAGACAAATGGACGGTACGCACCGTTGACCGCAAACCTTCGGCTCACTTTGAACACACCGTCGTTGTCGGAACACACCATGCAGAAATTTTATCGACATTTGAATTTATTGAAGAAATTCTAAACGAAGAATAAAAAATGCAGATAATAAAAAAGTCGTATTTCTACCCCAAAATATTAAAATAGTAACATGGACAAATTAATAACAAAATTGATTTCAACAACGTTGAGTGCTGTGCAAAAAAGTGCGGTAGTAACACTGTGTACCGTATTATCAGTTTTGTTATTTCCGTCAAAAATGGTTCAAGCACAAAATTATCAACCATTTCAACAACATGAACAATTGAGATATTATGGGTATCAATTCACAACATTTCCGGGGACAGAAGCGTGGAGAAGTTTGGATATGAATGCAGATAAACATGCCTTGCTTCAAATTCCGGAAGACACCTTACGCGTCATTTCAACACAAAGACTATTGGAAACATGTCTTTATTATCCAATGATTATGGAGGTGTTCGCTTTTGATAATTTGGTATAGGGGTTTGAATTTGTCCGAAAAAAATTTAATGGCTTTGAGGAGTTATACCAAAGAAAAGATGCAGGAATACATCTATTATCGTATTATCAACAAAGAAATCCATCTTTTATAACTCGATTTGAAGAATCAACAGACAGAGGTCGCTATTCTTTGGACTTTGTGCAACTCGAACTAATGATATCTCAACCGGAAATCATAGAACAATTAAATACTTCTCAGATAAAAACGTTTTTGACTTTCGTTTTAGAGAAAATAGAACAAAAATCCGTCTTATCTCAATACTATAGCCGTGTATTTATACCGGTTTCTGCTGTTGCTACAGGAAGAATGTTAATGCAAGCAAATGGTTTTTCGGAAGGAATATCTCAAGACAGCATGGAAAAATTTATTAAAACCGGCATTTTGGACTCTCCGGAAGACATTTCGCGGGTTTTTCACCAAGCACAAAACTTCATTAACAAAAACAAATAACCATGAAAACAAAGTCAATTTATCTATTAGCCCTGCTGCTATGTATCATTGCAGCATGTAAAAAAGATACATCTTCTCCGCCGCCTCAACCCGAACCGGTAAAAAAATATTTGGCGAAAGTTTTAGCGGTTGGAAATGACGGATCTTCGTTTGAAGTAGAAAGTTGCACTTGGGATTCGTTGCATAGATTGAAAACATTTGAATATGAGCTTGGCTACAAGTATTCTTTCGAATTTCATTATGATTCCATTGGACGTGTTTCTTCGATAAATAGCTACGATGGTCTTTACGGAAACTTTTATCTTTTATTTGATTGGAAAAATGATAAAGAATTGAATGTAATAGATTATTATACCATCAAATCCGATTCTTCCCTTTCACATAGAATCCAATATGTCTATCTTTATGATGAATTACACCAATATGTAGAAATCCAACGTTTTTATGTTCAGGATAATAATTACAGACTTGATCATACTTGGTATATTGAGTGGGATGGAGATAATATTGCTATTGTGTATGAAATAGATTCGTTTGGGCATCAATGGGGCGTTATTAGTTGTTTTCCACACGACGATAAGCATAGCCCATATAACAACTTTCCAAATATTCTTATTCAAGTTTTTAATGATAGAAAAATAGCTTACAATCCATCAAAAAACAACACGATAGTGCCAAATTATGAGTATGAATATGACGAAGATGGGTATCCTGTTGGGCAGTACTATTTAGGAGAAGATGGTACAAGAATACTAATATATAAGTTTGAATATTATAAATAAAAATAAGTTTGTTATGAAAAATAAAAGAAATAGTTTAATGTATCATCTCCGCATTATTTTCACATTTAATGCGTTGATGTTACTTTTTACATTTCAATTATTTGGACAAATAGATCCAGGTTATTATCGAATAAATTACTGCAAGCCCAATGGAACTTTAGCACGAGATGCAACCATAGTGGAAGAAATGTCGCAGAATGAGATTAATACTATAACAGCAGATTTTAAGTTTTATTACCCACTTTACGATGTTTTAGCTCCGGCATCCAGCCGTTATAATTGCTTTGGTTATGCTTTTTGTATGACTGAAGGCAGTGATACAGTGAGTTTGGGACACATTGGTAATGCAAGTATCGTCAATAGATTTACACGGGACAATAGCTCTGTCGGGTATAGTTTTATTGAGGTTAATGAAAATCAAAACCCTGATAAAGCAATATTAATTGAAAATGGGTGTAATTCTACCAATCCATTAGGGGATACCATAAGTACCCATGCTGCTATTGTTTACAATAATGACACATTGATTAGTAAGTCCGGGTTTTTCCCTGTTTTTAAACATCCTAAAAATGGAAACTTACCCATTGTATTAGGTTTATTTGAAGAAGAGGTTGGAACAGACCATTGCTACAAATACTACAAACGAAACTATACCATTAGTTTGAATGGACCGAATTTAGTTAATGGGGATACCACTTTTAGTGTAGCGCTTACTAGGACCACTTTTTCTCAAATAACGTGGCAAGTAGAGCCTGCCGGACTTTTTCAGTCGGCAACAGGCAGTGGACAAACGGCAAACCTGCAAATTAAAAATAACCCTACCCATTTGGCAGACAGCGGAAGCATTACCTTTTATATGGGACACGGTTGTGATAATACCTACCGCGTTACAAAACGCTTTGCCATACAAATACCAGCCTGTACCGTTAATTCCAATACAGCCTATTCCGAAGGTTTTACCGTAAAGCCCGGCGCCACGGTAACAGTTACCGGAAAAATTAACAACAAAGAAAACAGCAGTATCAAAGTTCCGGCATCCGGTAAATTGCTGATTAGTGGCGGCATTTTAACTAATACTGTTTCCGGTAAGATGTGGCAAGGCATCACCGTCTCAGGCACTTCCAACCAACAACAAACCGCACAATATCAAGGCACGGTAGAGTTAAAAAACGGAGCCGTCATCGAACACGCCCTATGCGCTATCAGCACCGTAGATTCTACCGGTGGCATCATCAAAGCAACCAATGCCACCTTTCGCAATAACTTGCAAGCAATAAACTATCGTCCGTATGAACGTATCAATAGTGGTATGATTGCCGACAATGTCGGAAAATTCACCAATTGTACTTTTATCATCGACACCGCTAACCGTTTTTCAGCCAATGGAAAATCTTTTCGATATCATGTTTAAAACGTTGTGGAAAAATAATTAATATTCAATTTAAAAAGTCGTACCTTTGCCGCTCACATATAAAATTATAGTAACATGAACAAATTAACAACAAAATTCTTTTCAACAACGCTGGACGTTGTGAAAAAAAGCATGGCTGCAATGCTGTGTATGGTTTTAGTTGGGCTGTTTTTGGTTGGGGGGTGTAAGAAAGACAACGAGAAAAAACCACCCGTTGAACCCGAATATCCGATTGATATTCCTTTTACGGAATATACGTTACTTGAAACATCTTGTCAATGGGTAAATCTTGATTACGATGAAAAAGTAATCATTATCAACAGCAATGAAGAATTGGAAAATTATGTTGCTTGTGCAGAGGGCAATTATCCTGAAATTGATTTTGATGAACATTCACTACTTTTAGCAAGTGGTGAAACAGAGAATGGTATTTTAAAAATTACTGCAAAAGATTTGATGCAGTTTTCTTTACAAAAATATGAATTAAATGTTGTGATACTTTTAAATGATGCACCGATTGTTGAAAAATGGAGAACAGCGCTTATTGTAGAAAAAATAAACGAAGAATGCCATGTAGAGTTAAGTGTAACGTACAAAGAATTAGAATATATCCCCATGCTTGTACATGGAAACCAATGGAACGAATTCGTTAGAAACCTTACAATAGCGCCTCAACATCAATTTAAAAATACTTATCTCACAAAAATAAGTAATGACACCCTTATAGATGGCGTTAGTTACTATAAACTTTTAACGACAAAAGACGAATTTTCAAGTATATGGATAGACAATGGCTATGTACGGGAAGACACTGAAAATCGTAAAGTGTATTATAAACCTATGGATCACCCTGAAATATTATTGTATGATTTTAATGCACGAGTTGGTGATGAAATACAGTCGTATGATATACAATTCAAAGTAGATGCGTTTATTACCGTAACGTCTGTAAATTATGTTTTGATAGGCGGCAAATTACGAAAACAAATAAATGTGGAATCAAAAAAAGATCCTTTTTACTTTGATGGCAGAGACCATATTTGGATAGAAGGTATCGGAAACATGGATGGATTTTTGAAAAGTACGGCTATTTATTGTAGCGGATGCGACCGTATATCATTACTTTGCTTCTTTCAAAACGGCGAATTGACCTATAAACCGGAAAATACATATGAAAATACATATATTGAAGATTGTTTTATCTGGGAAAATCCAAATGATTGAAAATAAATAATTATGAAGGTGAAAAAAATATTATTCGTATTGTTGTGGATAAGTTCGTTATCATTATCCGCACAAGTGGTTGTATCGGTTAGTAATCCCATAGCCCAAGATACATTGCTTGCAACAATTCATAAAAATAGCCTTAATTTAAAAACTGTATATGTTTCGGGACAAGCCGAATTTTCTTCAAAATGCGGTTATGTCAGAATATTACTTTCCGATGATTATGGTTATGATTTATTAGTGTATGAAAGTTTACCATTAGTTGCTACAAATGGAATAGATAATTTTAGTAATGTGTCAATGGAAGCCATTGATATTTCATCGCACCTTGAATTAACAAAAATACGAGTAGAGATAAAAAATGCCAAATTGAAAAATTTATCGGTCGAAATATCCGATACAAATATTTCTAAAACGCAACAACAGCAGATAAGAACCGATAGAATCGAGCAAATAAACAGTAATCTTCGCGCTCGCAATGCTTTATGGAGAGCAGGCGAAACATCGGTTTCTCAAATGAGTTATGAAGAGAAGAAAAGATTGTTTGGTGGAAAAGTTCCCAATTTGCAAGGTTTTGAATATTATATAGGCGGAATATTTGAGCTTATGGAAGAAGATGCGTCCTCCGAGCAAACAACAACAAGAAACCCCGCCTCGCTCATGACACCCGAATTCGATTGGCGAAATCGCCATGGTAGAAATTGGACAACTCCGGTAAGAGATCAAGGTTATTGTGAGTGCTGTTATGTTTTTGGTGCTATTGGTGCTGTAGAGGGGTTGGTAAATTTATGGTATAATCAAAAAATAGATTTGGATTTGTCTGAGCAACAAATGGTTTGTGAACACGGATGTAACGGTGGTAACCCTGGTGGTAGTGAAGTTTTAGGTGATATCAGAGATGCTGGAGTAGTCGATGAGGCAAGTTGGCCCTATATGGGTAGCGATGGAAATAGTGCATGCATTGGATATCCGGTTAATGTTACAGAAAACATACAGATATCCGGAGTACGAGCGTTTGAATATACAACTTTAAACGTTGATACATTAAAAAAAAGCATTATTCAAAACGGAATATTAAGCGGAGATATAAATAGTTGGGAACATGTTATAACGTTAGTCGGGTTTGGAACTGTAAAAGTGGGCGATACCATACATTACAAAGCAGCAGGACATAACATTTATGGTTACAATATAATCGAGAATAATGATCCTCGTATAGGAGATTTATATTGGATATTTAAAAATAGTTGGGGAACCGGATGGGGTAATAATGGATATGCGTATGTAATGCTCAGTATCAAGGACTTGAAATATACGCAGATACCATTATTTCCTGTTATAAGGTATAATCATACCGATGCCGAAATTATCTGCGAAGATCGCGATGGTGACGGTTATTATTATTGGGGGATAGGTCCCAAACCGGATACATGTCCATGTGGAGTGCCGGATGAACCTGACGGCGATGATTCCGACCCTAATGTAGGTCCTATGGATGAGTTTGGCAATTGTATTCCTATTGCAGATTTAGTTGAAACTATTACGGGTTCTGAAATATGGAATACAAGCAAAACTATCTATAAACCGGTAGTCGTTGAATCCGGCTCTGTTTTAACTATAAACAGTTATATTAATTGTACAGAAAGAGTTTCTTTTACCGTCCAACCAGGCGGCAAGTTAGTAGTGGATGGTGGTTCTCTTTCAACTGCTTGTCTCAATAAAATGTGGCAAGGCATCCTCGTCTCAGGCACTTCCAACCAACAACAGACCGCACAATATCAAGGAACGGTAGAGTTAAAAAACAACGCCGTCATCGAACACGCCCTATGCGCTATCAGTACCGTAGATTCTACCGGCGGTATCATCAAAGTTGAAAATGCTACCTTTCGCAATAACTTGCAAGCGATAAAATATCTTCCGTATGAACGTATCGGTAACGGTGGTATCATTGCCGACAACGTCGGAAAATTCACCAACTGCAATTTTATTATTGACCCGGCTAACCGTTTTTCAGCCAATGGAAAATCTTTTCAATATCATGTTTAAAACGTTGTGGAAAAATAATTAATATTCAATTTAAAAAGTCGTACCTTTGCCGCTCACATGTAAAAATATAGTAATATGGACAAATTAATAACAAAATTCTTTTCAACAACGTCAAGCGTTGTAAAAAAAGGCATGGCTGCAATGCTATGTATGGGTCTATTTTGGGGTGTCGGATGTAAAAAAAACAACCCAATAAGTGGTACAGAACCCGATACCGAAATCTCTTTAAAAGGCACTAAATGGAAATTAGTCGGTATAATGGATATGCTAATAGGTGAATTGACTGAACTTGAACCGGAAGACTGTGAGGACTGTTATACGATTGCGTTTGATAACATAGATGATTTTTTTGAGGGAAAAGCGGTAGAGGTTGTATTTTTAAGTCCTTGTTACACTGTTAATTATACTTTTTCAACCATTCAGTTTCCTATGGGTATAGAAAGACCCGATGCTGATGATATTTACGATGGAAATCTTTACTTAGAAATTTGGAGTTTTAATTTTAGAGAAGTTCAACCGTTTGAACTAAGGGATTCTGAATTAAAGTTGTATTATAATGATAAAAGGAATTATTTACTATTTAATAAATTAAAGTGATGAAAAAGTGTAAAACAATAATTGTGTTCATATTCAGTTTTTGTATATCAGGTTTTTCGCAAGAATATGGATATTTAGTAGTTAACATTATTGATGCAAATAAGACTGTAATCAATGAAGGAGATAAACTTATTAATATTGACGAAAATCTGAATAATACTTTTAAAGATTTTAACGTATTCTCTTATAAGTATGCTTATCCTAAAGCAAAAAATGAATATTTGAAAAGATTTGCATCTATAGAATGTAATTGCAATGTTGAAGAATTGGCAACGTTTTTGGAAGAAAACTACCCTAACTATTTTTCCGATATTGAATATGCTCGTGATTTAGGTTATCCTGATTATGACCCGTCTGATGCCATGTGGTATCAAACCAATTCTGATGGGACTCCGGTTTTATGGCATTTAAACAAAATAGAATCAGATAAGGCATGGGATATCACAAAAGGGGCTTCTAATGTTACCATTGCAATAATAGACCGTGGATTTGATATTTCACATCCCGATTTGACAAACAAAATATTATCTACTGTTGATCCCCGTACAGGTAATCCATTTGGCATCTATTTCGGAATAGTATCTTTTCATGGTACATTTTGTGCAAGTTGTGCCGGAGCCGAAACAGACGGAGGAGGAGAATTAGCTTCCGTTGGATTTAACACTATGTTAATGTTTTATGATTACAATATTTCAGCTGCGGACATTGCCTATCATGCTTCTTTTGATAGAAATGCTGATGTGATTAGCTTTTCTTATACAGGATCAACTTCCGCAACCACAAGAGAAAAACTTTTGGTGCGGGAAGTATTAGGTAATGGTACCGTAATTGTTCGATCAGCGGGTAATACGCAAAGTGATTCTGATGATAATAGATTCCCCTTTGCACATCAAGTAGATAATAGGATTATTATTGTCAGTAGTACAGACAAAAGTGATTTTCATACAAATCCCACAGGTACAACTCATGCAAATTATCCAGAAGTATCTATTTGTTCTCCTGGATATAGTGTAATGGGGGCAATCAGATATGATAATGGAAATGTTCCATATCCATACCAAGTACGAGGAGGCACTTCTTATGCCACGCCAATAGTTGCAGGAACTTGTGCATTACTTAAAAGCATTGATAAAAATTTAACTCCTGCACAAATTAAAAATATAATTCAAACTACTGCAGATCCCATTGCAGATGCACATTTGTATCCCGGCACAATTGGTGCAGGTCGTGTAAATGCGCATGCTGCCGTACTTGCAGCGCGATGTTATAGCGGTTTACCTATTGTACATGGAACAATTACCCAAAGTGTCACATGGAATACAGACAAACATGCAATAGGCACTATTACTGTTCCAAATAATGTTACATTAACAATTGCTTCTACGGTAAAATTTGACCATGAATCTTCCATCATTGTCCACCCCGGTGGCAAATTGATAGTCAATGGCGGCATCCTCACCGCCGCCTGTGATAACAAGATGTGGCAAGGCATCATCGTCTCAGGCACCTCCAACCAACAACAGACCGCACAATATCAAGGCACGGTAGAGTTAAAAAACGGAGCCGTCATCGAACACGCTCTTTGCGCTATCAGCACCGTAGATTCTACCGGCGGTATCATCAAAGTTGAAAATGCTACCTTTCGCAATAACTTGCAAGCAATAAAATATCTTCCGTATGAACGTATCGGTAACGGTGGTATCATTGCCGACAACGTCGGAAAATTTACCAACTGCACCTTTATCATCGACCCCGCTAACCGTTTTTCAGCCAATGGAAAATCTTTTCAATATCATGTTTAAAACGTTGTGGAAAAATAATTAATATTCAATTTAAAAAGTCGTACCTTTGCCGATCACATATAAAAATATAGTAACATGAAAAAATTAACAACAAAATTCTTTTCAACAACGCCAAGCGTTGTGAAAAAAGGCATGGCTGCAATGCTGTGTATGGTTGTGGTAGGCTTGTTTTTAATTGCAGGGTGCATAAAAGACAAGCCGGTAGTAATTACAGGTGGTAATGGAGGTCAAGGACAAGGTTCTGACCCCGAAACTTCTTTAGAAGGTACTAAATGGAAATTGGTAGGCATAGTTGATGCTGAAACAAAGGAACTAAAAGAGTTTGAACCGAAAGAATGGGAAAATGATGATGAACTGTATCGGCTAACATTTGATACGGACAGTACTTTGAGCGGAAAAGGAGTTTGTAATATTTTATATGGAAAATATGAGATTGATTATACAGTAAATAATATCCACATTTTGATGTGGACAAGCACTTTAGCAGCTAATCTCTTTGATGAAAATCTGTATTTAGAATCTTTAAACAATGTATATTATTTTTCTGTCCAAGAAAAAAAAGAGTTACATCTGTACTTTAATAGACATAATTATTTACTTTTTATACTATTAGAACCATGAAAAAAAACATTTTTATAACAATAATTTTGCTTACTCCGGCGGACCAAATCATGCCCCATATAATCCGACAAGTAATATAACTCTTGTTCATTCTACTTCTGCAAATCCCTGCGCTTCCACTTTTTGCTTGCACGGAGGCGGAAACGAAGACAAAGGCGACTTAGACAGCCTCGCCCAATACAAGGCAATGCAAGAGAAATACGACGAATTACTCGCAATATTGAAAGAAAATCCGGAAGTTCTGCAAGAACTTTTGGTTTTAAGCGACGCCATGCGCGAATTAAGCGACCACGCCATCAGCCGTATTTTGCAGGACAGCATTTTATATTTGAACGATTTAAAACAATGGTACGAAGTAGTACGCACACCCATTGCCAAATATTCTTTGGCGGAAACCTATTTTTCGGAGAAAAAATATGAGTTAGCAGAAGGTGTGTTAAAAGAAATACCTACCATGTTCGCTTTCAATGATTTAGAAATGACAGAACATGAAAACTATATGCAATTTTATAACTTCAAAAAACAGTTACAACTCTCCGAAAGAAATTGGACGCAATTAGATGAGTCCGAAATATCTCATTTACAACACATCGCCGAAGCCACACAAGGCAGGTCGGCAGGCATGGCACAAGGCGTTTTGTGCTTTTTCTACGATATATGTAACGACGACATCCTGTCGTCGGAAAAAAGTAACGACGGCATCCTGCCGTCAGAAACTGAAGGCAATCTGTCAGAAAACAACGACAAGATGTCGTCGGTACATAATACTCAAACTTACGAACTTTCCGTCTATCCCAATCCGACGGACGGGGAATTGATTGTGGAGATTGCGGGTCAAGCCCACAATGACGTACAAGTCGTCAAAATCATACAATTGGAAGTTTTTGACCTTACAAATAGAAAAGTACATCAACAAACCGTAAATCAATCATACAGCACCCTCAAAATGAACGAGTTAGAAAAAGGATTTTATGTTTTAAAAGTATATTTAGACAACAAAGAGGTTATTAATAGAAGAATAATTAAAAATTAAAAGTACATATAGAAGTACGATAACTGATCCGATTGCAGACTATTTGACCCGCATAAGAAATGCCGTGAAGGCAAACCATAGGGTTGTGGATTCCGGTAATGATGCCAAAAATGGTTGTCCTTCAAAGTCAGAAAGACGGGTGAGTTTTAATATACCGATTAAATTTGCGTTGCAGGAATAATTTTCTTTACAAAAACTTCCCTGTAACACTCTCTTTATTTTTCTTAATTTCTTCCGGTGTGCCGGTGGCGATGATGACGCCGCCGCGTCTTCCGCCTTCGGGGCCGAGGTCGATGATATGGTCTGCCAACTTGATGACTTCGGTGTTGTGTTCGATGATAAGGACGGTATTTCCCTTCTCTACCAATCGGTTAAGCATCTCCATCAGCACGCGCACATCTTCAAAATGAAGACCGGTGGTGGGTTCGTCGAGGATGTAAAAAGTACGTCCGGTGTCGCGGCGTGCGAGTTCGGCAGCCAATTTCACCCGTTGCGCCTCGCCGCCGGAGAGCGTTGTGGACGACTGTCCTAACCGAACATAACCCAATCCGACTTCCTGCAATGAACGTAACTTATTCACTATAAACGGGATATTATCAAAAAAATCAACCGCCTGCTGTATGGTCATATTCAAAACATCGCTGATGGAGTGTCCTTTGTAGCGCACTTCGAGCGTTTCACGGTTATAGCGTTTTCCCTGACATTCGGGGCATGAAACATAGACGTCGGGCAAAAAGTTCATGGAGATGGTTTGCACGCCGGCGCCTTTGCAGGTTTCACATCTGCCGCCGATGACGTTAAACGAAAAACGTCCGGGTTTGTAGCCTCTGATTTTTGACTCCGGCAGTTGGATAAAGAGTTTTCGGATTTCATCAAAAACTTTGGTGTAGGTGGCTGGATTGCTTCTGGGCGTTCGTCCGATGGGCGCCTGGTCGATGCTGATAACCTTGTCGATGTGTTCCATGCCGGTGATGGAGGCGTATGGTTTGGGCTTTTTGAGGGCGTTGTGAAAATGGGCGGCTAAAACGGGATAGAGCGTTTCGTTGATTAAAGTAGATTTTCCCGAACCTGAAACGCCGGTAACGCAAATGAGCGTTCCCAAAGGAAAGGTCGCCTCGATGTTTTTGAGGTTGTTTCCGGTAGCGCCT
>Ga0082212_10010749_pt1 | contig 11683 bp, 8 predicted proteins | sample TergutNt197P3_FD_71548 | JGI IMG/M metagenome (GOLD analysis project Ga0082212, IMG submission 71548) | Neocapritermes taracua P3 segment gut microbial communities from Petit-Saut dam, French Guiana - Nt197 P3 | ecosystem: Host-associated > Arthropoda: Insects > Digestive system > Gut ... | reverse complement strand
GTGGCAACGGCGGTATCGAGTGTGAATGGCAAGGATCGCCAGGAACTTTTCGAGGCGTTGGTCACGGCGGCAAGGCGTAAGACCGCCACGGCAGACGTGTTGCTAGGCGAAGATGGCAAACCGATTGAAGAGGAGAATTTCGGCGAGAACGTGATCGTTGTGGTGTAGGTTCACAGAGCCGCAATCGTAAGATTGCGCAATAAACAAAAGAGCGGCGGACGCAAGTCCGCTTGCGGGTGAGGGAACATAAAAATCCCCACAAAACTTGGACACACCCGGAACACTTGAAAATGTTGAATTTCTAGGGTGGCACGGTATAATATCAAGATGAGCAAGCGATCAACCACAAAAAAAATTGCGAAGAAGCCCTATCGGCGACCCATAAAGAAGACAACACCGAAAAAGGTGAACCGGAAGAGCAGCCTTTTCGAGCGGGAATCGCCGGGAGAGCACCGTTTGCAAAAAATTTTGGCTTCGGCAGGCTTCGGCAGCCGACGACAGTGCGAAGAGTTTATCGAGCAAGGTCGCGTCGAAATCAATGGTACCGTTGCGAAACTCGGCAGCAAAGTGGATCCGATTCACGCCGAAATCAAAGTCGATGGCGAGCGGCTCAAATCGGCGAAACCTGTCTATCTGGCTCTGTTCAAGCCGAAAGGCTATCTCTGCACCCATGCCGATCAGCAGGGTCGGGCAAGGACGATTGATTTGATCCCCGCTTCGTTCGGTCGTTTGTTTTTGATGGGTCGCCTCGACAAAGACAGCGAAGGACTTATTTTGCTGACCAACGATGGAGCACTGTCGGAACGGCTGACGCATCCGAGATATGGAGTGCCGAAGGTCTATCGGGTACAGGTTGCCGGTGAATTGACGGACGCAGAACTCCGGCAACTCCGCGAGGGGGTTCATCTTGCCGAAGGATTTGCAAAAGTGGAAAACGTTATCATCAAGGGTCGGCACAAGCAGAGTACGATTTTGGAAATGACCTTGACCGAGGGAATGAATAGGGAGGTCAGGCGGTTGTTGGCACGCATCGGACACAAGGTGTTGACCTTGATCCGTGTTGCAGTGGGACCTGTCAAACTCGGCAAAATGACTCCCGGCGAGTGGCGAAAGTTGACGCAATCCGAAATTGAAAGACTCTACGCCGCCGGGAAGTAAGAGGCTATTTGGAGGTATTTTTCTTATTTTCAAATTTTTTGCGAATTGTCTCGACAGTGAAAAGTTTGCGACACAAAATCGCCGATTAAGCGTCCGCTAATGGAACGCCAGAGGGACGAGCAAGGAATAATCGGATTGAGGTTGTGGTGCGAAATGAAAATGAATAAAAGGGGAATTCGATAGTAAAGATCAAGTTCTCTCAAAAATCAGTACCCAGTCCAAAACGATTCCGAGCAGAGCGTGTTGTCCGAGACCGGACAGAATTGACCGTGTTCGATAGGCAAGGAATCCCCAAACGAGTCCGGCAACGAGAGCACCGCAGATTTCACTCGCCGGATGTCCATAGTGGAGAATCGTCGAAGCCATTGTTTGGACAAGCACCGCCGCTGACACGCCATATCGGTCGGAAAGTCCGTGTTGCACAAAGCCGCGAAACAAAAATTCCCAACCGATATAATATCCGAGGTAGCAAACCGCATGAAGAACGAAAAGGTCAATGCCGATTTTCGCATGTTGCACTCGAACCGCTTCATTGAGAGGATAGACTTCGTGAAAATTTGGATTGTGTCCGCCCCACGTTGCAATTCCTACGATGAACGGCAGTGCCAGCAAGAATGTCCGCAGGGTTCGATGAGCAATTCCGAACCGTAATCCGTAATCGGCAAGCCGCTCTCGAAATCCCCACTTGACGATCCCCATGGGAACGAGTCCGAACAAAACCAATGCGGCAAAAAGCGGCATCGCTCCAATCCAAAATTCGGAAAGCACTGGTTCCGATGCAAATGTTGGAAAAGCGAAGCACTTCCAAACCGTTGTCGCTGCAACGGTGTAAAGCAAAATGATGAACGGTTTGACTTGGTCTTGGGTGGGCATTGTTCTTTGATTGCTATTGTAGCATGAACAGTGCCACAGATCGAGTTCCAGTAGTACTTCCAGACCGTTAACAAGTTTGCACAAAAAGCCGTCATTCCCGCGAAAGCGGAAATCCAGTGAGTTGATAGGAAAACCCTCCGACTGGATTCCTGCCTACGCAGGAATAACAAAGTTGTGGGAACTTTGCAGATCGAGTTGACCTGTACCCGCCGACTATAAAATCTGGTATGATAGGAGAGTGGTTTTTCTAACCTTAACCCCTTCGCAAAATTTTTCACAATGACCAAAACATCACGTCGAACATTTTTACGTCAAACATTTTTGAGTGCCGCCGCTCTGACTGGAGCAGGTTTATTCGTTGCGGGAGAGCAGGCTTTTGCTCAACCCGCCCTCGTGCGAGGAAACAGACAGAGAGGCGGAATGTCCGTCACTTCTCAAGAGTTTGGTAAAACCGCCGACGGCAAAACCGTTGACCTTTACAAACTCGACAATGGCAAAGGCATGACCGTCGAAGTGCTTTCGTTCGGCGGCATCATGCATTCCGTCAATGTTCCCGACCGGAATGGAAAAACCGTCAATGTTTCCGCCAGTTTGGAGACCGTCGCCGATTACGAAAAGGCACGTCCCTTCTTCGGTGCGCTCATCGGTCGATACGGAAACCGAATTGCCGGCGGAAAATTCACACTGGATGGTCAAGAATACACTCTCCCGCAAAACAATGGTCCGAACTCGCTTCACGGCGGACGCAAAGGTTTCGATGCCGTTGTTTGGGACGTAACACCTTTTGAGCAGAGGAATTCTGTCGGTCTCACGTTGAAATACACGTCAAAAGACGGCGAAGAGGGTTATCCCGGCAATCTCGACGTAACGGTCGTCTATCGTCTCGATACCAACAACCGCTGGACGATGGACTACACTGCCAAGACGGACAAGGCGACGGTCATCAACCTGACGAACCACACCTATTGGAATCTGGCGGGACATCCGAATTCCAATCACGACCATATCTTAACGCTCAATGCAAATCGATATTTGCCGACGGACACCACGCTCATTCCGACGGGAGAATTAGCACCGGTGGCGGGCACGCCCTTTGATTTCCGTACTCCGCACAAAATCGGCGAGCGGATTCATCAGGTTGAAGGGGATCATTTTGCCGGAGGATATGATCATTGTTTCGTGCTCAATCAGGGGCGGCGGAGGCAGATGACGCTCTGTGCCAACGTCTATGAACCGACGAGCGGTCGAGTGATGCGTATTGACACGACCGAGCCGGCGGTGCAATTCTATGCGGGCAATTTCCTCAATGGCTCCTTGAAGGCGCATGGTTACGCTTACAATAAGCATGGGGCGTTTTGTTTGGAAACGCAGCATTTTCCCGATTCGCCCAACCAGCCGAAATTTCCCAGTACGGTCTTGAAGCCGGGCGAAGTTTATCACACAACGACGGTACATACGTTCAGCGTGAAATGAGAGCATGAAACAACAAACACGTTTTTCATTGGGGAATTTGCGACCCTCGCACACTTTTGCTCCCGGAATATGTTAGAATCGGCGTTGTGGCGGGTGTTGTCCGCCCCACGCCGTTCCCGTTGATGCAAGCCAACCTCTTCACCCACTCGCTCGCAGTTCAGGTCAAGGAATTCGCTAAAACCAAAAGCGAACACGACCTGCGGTTGAAGGTGCGCGATGCCTTCTTTCCCGATTTTTCCGTCGATGTCGAAGACGAACGAATCGACTTTTTGGTATATCACGACCGAGCCGATTGCTTAACCGAAACGTTCCTCTGGGCAGAATCGAAGGACAAGCCGACCGACGTGTTTGAGATGTTCGCCCAACTACTGCTGACGATCAAGAAAAAGATTGACTCCGGGGAAATGCCGCCAAAATATCTTGGTGTGTTCGACAAAACGAAAATTGCCTTCACGGAATACTACAATGCTCTGCCGATCTTCAATCTGAACGATTTCAACTGGACGGAGCGACCCTCTTCCGTCACGAAGGAGACGGTCAACAAGGTGGCAAAGTATCTGGAAAACGTCGTCGAATTCCGGTTTGAAAGCGATGTTGTTGAAATCAGAGAATTTATTAAAGACAATTTTGCACTTGGCAAAACCGGCACAACGAGGGCGCAAATCAACAAAAATAATTTCGTTACTATTTACGACAAGTGGGTCAAAGAGGTATTGCCGTCCATTGATTTGAAGGACAAAAAATGGAAAACCATGCTCGCAATGGGGGTTGGTCGCGGCGATTTTTATCTTGCCGATTTATTGAGCGAAGACAATAAATCTATCAGCGACAAGTTGAACGTCATGTTGCAAACGACCTATTACAAGACCAGAGTCGTGATAAAATTCGCCGATGAATTCGACGTTGTTTATAAAGAAATCGGATTCAAAGACCGTGGAGAAGCCCACGCAAAGTTTTGGGCAAGATATGAACGTCCCCCAAAACAGGAATATCACAAGCACATCATTGAGCGGCGTGATTTGCTTGTTCCCAAAGACATTCGGGAACGCCGCGGAGCGTTCTTCACTCCGCTGATTTGGGTCAAAAAATCGCAGGAATACCTTGAAAAAGTGTTCGGCGAAAATTGGCAGGAGGAGTATTACATCTGGGACTGTTGTGCAGGAACGTGCAACCTGCTTGCCGGTCTCCAAAATCCGCACAGGGTTTGGGCTTCGACTCTGGATCAACCAGACGTGGACATCGTGCATGAAAATATCAAGCAAAACGAAATCCGACTGCTTGAAGCACATGTTTTTCAGTTTGATTTTCTTAATGACAATTTCAGTAGTTTGCCGAAGAGTCTGCGAGATGTTATTACGAACAAAGAAAAACGGGAAAAACTTATCATTTACATGAATCCGCCGTATGCGGAGGCGGGCGATACCAAACAGCGAAGCGGAACCGGTAAAAACAAAGACGGTGTTGCGACCATACACCATGTTAACCGTCAATATGGACAACTATTGGGAAAAGCGGCAAATGAAATTTTTGCGTTGTTCTTCATGCGTATTATCAAAGAAATCCCTGATGTAAAACTTGCGTCATTCAGCAAATTGAAATACGTCAACTCACAAAATTTTGCCGAATTTCGGAACCATTTTTTGGCGGCTTATCAAGACGGTTTTATTTGTCGGGCAGACACATTTGATAATGTTCGAGGAAAATTTCCGATAGGTTTTCTCATCTGGGACACTGCCAACAAGAAAAAATTTCGGCAGGTAAAAGTGGACGCTTTTGATCGAGACGGTAATTTTTGTGAAAAAAAAACGATTCACAACATTGGCAATGCAAAGCCGCTTACGTTGTTTACAAAATCCGAAGAAGACAGAACTGCCGTCTTGTTGGGACACTTTGCGGCACGCGGTTGTGATTTTCAAAATCAGCAAGCCGTATTTATCGATAATGTGGAGGGAGAAAAGAAAGGCGGAGGATTGCACGTAACCGTATCGAACTTGAACCTGATTGATGTTGCCATTTCTTTCACCGTCCGCCACTGCATTGAACATACATGGATCAACGACCGAGATCAGTTCCTTTTCCCGAACGAGGGTTATCAAACCGACAAAGTATTTCAAAATGATTGCCTGATTTTCACGCTGTTTTACCATCAAAACCGGATATGCAGCAACGGCAATGCAAATCACTGGATACCATTTGAGGAAAAGGAAGTCGATGCAAAGGATAATTTCCAGTCAACGTTTATGAGCGACTTTCTGAAAAAGCGAAAATTGAGCAACGAAGCAAAGGCGGTCTTCGAGGCGGGCAAGGCGTTGTGGACGTACTATCACAAGACGATCAAAAGCACGAAAAAAGCGTTTGTCGATGCTTCGCTGTACGAAATTCGGGAGTATTTCAAAGGACGGGACGAAAGCGGACGAATGAAAACCAAAGCGACTGATGAACAATTTAACATATTGGATGCGGAATTGCGTTCGGCACTAAAAAAATTAGCGAAAAAAATTGAACCAAAAGTTTACGAATACGGTTTTTTGAAAAAGTAAAGTACAGAACACGATGACTTTTGAGCGAATCAACCTTCACCTTTCTAATTGCGATTGGAACGCCGCCGTTTGCAAAACCGTCGACGTTTTACAAGCAGGCGGAGTCGCCGTCGTGCCAACCGAAACGGTCTATGGACTCGCCGTTCGGCTTAACGATAGCCGAGCGGTCAAGAAATTGCTCGAACTCAAAGGACGAAACGAAAACCATCCCTTCGCTTTGGCTTTTTCCAGTGCAGACGCAATCGAAGACCTCTGTCCCGACATGAGTCCGCTGGCTCACCGATTGGCACGACGCTGCTTGCCAGGTCCCGTCAGTTTGGTGCTCGATGTTCCACCTGAGAGCATGTTTTGGAAATTACCGCCGGAGATTCAACAAACGGTTTCGCAGCAATCGTCCCTCTGTTGCCGGGTTCCCGACCATCCGCTGCTCTTGACCGCTCTGGGAGAACTGAACGAACCGATAATCTTGACCAGTGCAAACAAGTCGGGACAGGGAGAAATGACGGCGATCGATCAAATCATCAACGAACTCGGCGGCGGAATCGACCTGTTGATTGATGATGGACCGCTAACTTCGCCGAAACCTTCCACGATTGTAAAAATTGTCGGCGATGAATATACCATTCTTCGGGAGGGAGCACTCAAAGCAGAAACGGTCAAGCGATTGGCGGCTTTGATGATTTTGTTCGTATGTACAGGAAATATATGCCGAAGTCCAATGGCGGAGTATCTTTGCGAAAAGATGCTTGCTGAACGTTTGCACTGTTCGGTGGACACATTGGAGCAGCACGGAATCGTGGTCATGTCTGCCGGGGTCGTCGCAGAGGAAGGGCATCCAGCACATCCCAACGCCGTCGAAGTCCTCAATGCAGAGGGAATTGACTTGACTCCCCATCGTTCGTTGCTGCTAAATGAAATGCAGGTTCGCTTTGCAGATTACATTTTTACCATGACCAGAAGCCATCGGGAAAGGATTTTATCGAAGTGGCACAATGTCGATTCACGATTATACGTTCTTCGGACTGACGGCGGCGACATTGCCGAACCGATAGGAAGTCCTGTCGATGTTTATCGAGTGTGTGCCGAACAAATCCGCTCGGAAATCAGCCGACGGCTTGAGGAAATTGTTTGAACCGAATACGCGCTATGTTTGTGCTGTTATTCACTTTCCCATCTGGCGCAACAAAGCAATAGTGCTCTCACAGCCTCGCTCTTCCGAATGCCTTCAGTGGATTGCCGAAGCGAGTTATTTGCCGAGCAGCCGCCCCATTTCTTCAAACAGAATCGCCGGTTTGATCGGCTTACTACAATAAGCATCCATACCAGTATCGAAACATTTTTGCACATCTTCTCGTGTTACGTTGGCAGTGAGCGCAATAATGGGAAGCCGAGTCGGACTCGCCGTCTCCGCTTCCCATTGACGGATCCGGGTGGTGGTTTCGTAACCGTCCATAATGGGCATTTGACAATCCATTAACACGATGTCAAACGATTCATTTTTAATCGCATCCAGAGCCATCGTTCCGCTTTCAACCACGACACACTCAAGCCCTGCGTTTTTCAGAATTTCCGTTACGACAATACGGTTGATCTGATTATCATCGACCGCAAGTACACGAGCCGACCATTTTGAGTCCGCCGCATGAGAATGGGCGGCAAGAAACGTATCGGGAAGTTCGAAAAATGACCGCACCACTGTGTCGAGTAGGAGGGAACACCCCACCGGTTTGGAAACGTAGCGAATTTTTTCGGGATACTTCCACGGTTTTTGCCGTAAATCTTCCATAAACGGCGGCAGACAAATCAGTGCTGTGTCCTTGAACCGGTCATTCTCCTGAATGTCTCGGACAAACGATTCCGAATCGGCATCGTCCATCGCAAAATCGACAATAATCAACGGGAATGGAGACTCCATGTTTTCTTCCATGAACTTCTTGGCTTTTGCCGGTGTGTCCGCTCCTTGTACGGACATTCCCCAAGATTGGAGTTGTTCCTGTAGTGCCGGTATCATCACTTTTCCCTGTCCGACAAGCAGGGTTTTCATTCCTTGAAGTTCGGCAACACGTTGAAGATAAGCGACTTCCCGACCGCTTCGCGCACAGCGTTGCGGCGGAACGCCTTTACAGTAATCCCGTTTTTCCGTGATGCAAGGATGTACTTCGGCACGCATACATTTCAGCACAAGCGGAATACATTTGAATTGAGCGGTGAACCAAAACGTTGAGCCCTTTCCCACTTCGCTTTCGACGTGAATTTCGCCGCACATCAATGAGACCATTTTTTTGCTGATTGCCAAGCCGAGTCCTGTGCCACCGTACACGCGGGAAGTGGAAGCGTCAACCTGCGTAAAACTTTCGAATAATATATCTTGCCGATCAACGGGGATGCCGATTCCCGTGTCCGTTACGGCAAATTTCAGGCAGATTTGATCATCGAGGAGAGCATCGAGAGTTACATGGATTCGTATTCCTCCTTCTTCGGTGAATTTCAAAGCATTGCTGATCAGGTTGACAAGAACTTGACGCAGGCGACCTGCATCACCAATAATCGGGCCCGGCACGACTCGGTCAAAAGTGGCGATTAAATCCAATTTCTTTTCGTCCGCTTTGGAGGAGAGAATTTTGAGCACCGACTCGACCAAATCGTGAACGATGAATTCCGCCTTTTCTAGTTCAAACTTGCCTGCTTCGATTTTAGAAAAATCAAGAATGTCGTTAATCAGGAAGAGGAGCGACTCGCCGGAGGCTTTAATCAACCGAGCATATTCGAGTTGCTGCGGTTGGAGTTCCATGTCCAGCAGCAGATCGGAAATGCCGATGACTCCGGTAAGCGGTGTGCGAATTTCGTGGCTCATCGTTGCCAAGAACTGACTCTTTGCCTTGTTTGCACTTTCAGCAGCTTCCTTCAAGATTGCCAAATCGTCCCGTTGCCGTCGGATTGCCGACTCTTTTTCCTTGAGTTCATGCCAAGCGGCAAGGTTTGCCAAATAGTAGCCTCGTTGTTTTCGCATCGAAAAACCGAGGATAAGGGAGATCGGCAACCAGATGCCGAAACTGATGCAATAGACGAACCACAAAATTTTATTTTCCACCACGAGCCATGAGTCGGCTTCCACTTCAACGGAAATAATTCCGCGAATGTCGCCGACCTCGTATCCTTGTTCTGCATGGCAATTCAAACATCCCGGTTTGACTTCGAGCGGCTTGGCAAGCCGGAATATTTCGTGTGCTCCCGTATCACGAATTCGCTCGAATATTTCGTCTGCCTGCTTCGATTCGAGAATTTCGAGGGCACGTATTTCCCAATCATCGGGCGTATTATCTGGATTGAGCAGTTTGGTACTGGTCAGTCGGGAGACGATTTTGCGTTCTCCTTCCGGCTGCATCTCGTTGATTTGCCGGGTCATCCACGCCGGATTGATGAGCGTGAGCGTGTCGCCGAAGTTCGTTGTTACATCACGTTTCGGATGTTCGAGCCAGGGATTCGGTTCCAAATTAGCGGCGTAAACACCGCCGAATTTCGTTGCCCAGGCACGAAACAGCAAATCCCGGTCGCAGGCGGCACCGGTCTGCGTGTGCAGAAGTTCGACGTAAACTTGATCGACATAGCGAACGAACAGCCACACCAAAAATATGATCAACAACGTCCACGCAACGATCATGCCCGAATAAATATTTCGGGGATCGGTCGCGATGAACTCGCGTGGAGTCTCAATGGTGCTGTCGGAGGAATCCATGAAAACGGAAACGCATGATACAACCGGCTACCCAGTTACTATTATTCTATCCGAAATGATAGACATTTGAAAGACACAAGCGGGGAGATTTTTCGTTGCAAGGCACTTATTCTCCACTACGGACGACGATTTCGATTCGGTTATTCCGTGCCCGACCCTCCGGTGTGTCGTTGTCGGCAACGGGTCGGCTGCGACCATAACTGCTCGTTCCTATTCGGGCAGTGTCCCAGCGGAGTGCGTTCACAAAGAAATCCATCACTGCCGCCGTTTTCGCCGTTGAAATTTCGTGCTTCTGCATCGGATTATTTGGATCCCCCATCAAACTGTCGGTGTGTCCTTCAATGTCCAGTATCGCCCTTGAATCGGATGCCCTGATCTCAGCGGCAACTGCTCGGAGTGTCTCTTCCCCTTCAGCCGACAGTTGCCAGACATTCGGCATAAAGAGATTATTGTCCACCACAACAATACGTATCATCTGCATTTCATCCGAACAGACATGAACTCCCTGCTTATTGATGATCGGAAGAGTTTTTATTGGCTTCGCTTCCATTTTTTCTGTCAGCGGCGGTTGCGGCTCCGAATCAAGCGACAGAGGGATTTTTTTTGCCGCTTCTAACTGCATTTCCAATTCGGTAATTCTTTGGTTCAATTCTTCGATTTTCGATTGAGTAGCCGTGTCGGGCAACAACTCAACCGGCGGCGGTTCATTTCGGCTTGCCGGCAACGGAGTGGTCAGTGCTGGCGGTATCGGCGGCGCAAATTGTCCCGGCATGATCGGGCGAAATGCTTCATATTGTTCCGGCAACTCACCGGTCGGCGGTTGAACTATCGGCATAGAAATTCCCGGCGAAGGAGGTGGTACCGGAGTTGATCTCTTCGGCAACAGACATTGACAACCGGAACACGAAAACAGAGCAACCGTTAGCAACACAGCAACGGGTAGCGAAAAACGAATAACAGGAAAAATGTCGGACATAACCGTAGGGGGATAACGGGGACAAAACCCTGCGACTGATTATACCTAACAAAGCAGAAAATCCGAGAAATAGAGGGTAAAAAAAGGAATCTTTCTGCTTTTCTTCTCCGATTATGACAATTATACACAATATGCCTTACGTTTGACGGGTCGCAAAATTGCATTACCCGTGTCCTGTATAAACTTACGATCATATCTGTTTCGTTCGAGTAAACGCCCTGTTTCTCTATACTTTCTTTGCCGTAACGAGTCGAGCGAAATGTTCAAATGACCGGTCATACGTTTTTTCTGCATCCGGCGGAAAAAAGCAGCCAGGGATCTGCCGAGCGGCAAGATGTTGCCGAACGCAGTCGCAACAGATTCCCCGTTTGCTGCACGAAGCGTAGGTACATGTGCATGCCGATTTGTTTTGTTCAACTTTACATTCCATGAGATTGTTTTTGGGTTAAGGGACAAGTGGTTTGTGAGTTTTCGCTCTCCCGATTCAGTTGGCTGATATCGATTGCGGTTAAATTGCCTCCGATACAGACCATCACGTTGGTTGAAGGGGGAAAATCTTTCCAGCAATTCGGCATCTGCTGACCGGCAAGTTGCTTCCGAACGCAATCGCAACAGACGCACCGCTTGCGGCAGGATGTGCGTGCACATGGTACATACACTGGTTTGTCCTGCTCAACTTCACATTCCATGTGCTTTCCAAGGAGTCAGAAGGGCGACGTGTTCATTTTAACGGGTATGATTGTCCTCTTCAAGCCGGTGCTTCATCAGCCCGTCGCCCATTCGCTAATCCCATGTCCTTTGGTGTTGCGCAGGAGGATTGCAAAGTTGTAAAGAGAATGTCATTTCGACCGTAGCAACGCGAAGGGAGAAATCTCACCCTTACGAAAGGGCAGGAAATTGAGACTCCATCGGGTCAGTGAGATTTCT
>Ga0082212_10010748_pt1 | contig 11683 bp, 12 predicted proteins | sample TergutNt197P3_FD_71548 | JGI IMG/M metagenome (GOLD analysis project Ga0082212, IMG submission 71548) | Neocapritermes taracua P3 segment gut microbial communities from Petit-Saut dam, French Guiana - Nt197 P3 | ecosystem: Host-associated > Arthropoda: Insects > Digestive system > Gut ... | reverse complement strand
CGTTAGCGAGAAAAAGACCGCCTAACAGAAGGATACGCAGGTGAATTTTACTGTTATTTCTGTAGGGCGGCTGAAAGAGGGTTACTGGGTTCAGGCGGTGGACGAGTATGTTAAAAGAATTAAGGGTTTCGGGAAAATCAACCTGATTGATGTAAAAGACGGTTCGGCAGTTCTTGCTAAGATTCCCGACGGTGCGTATGTGTTCGCTTTATGTATTGAGGGCGAGTCTTTGTCGAGTGAGAAATTTTCATTGGTTTTAGAGAAGATTTATCTTTCCGAGAAAAAGGGAATCTGCTTTATGATAGGAGGAGCGGAGGGACTTTCACCGCAAACGAAGTCGGTTTGTGATATGAAACTGTCTATGTCTGCCATGACTTTTCCGCACCGATTGGCTAAAGTGATGTTGTTAGAACAGCTTTATCGCGCTTTATCCATACAAAACAACAGAAATTACCACAAGTAGAAATTAAACGGTATAAGTAAATTCAATTGGAAATACAGACTGTCTGTTATGTTTGAAAAGACAGTGTTTTCGATAACCATTGGGAGAAAGGCTGAAAATATGTTAGACCATGCTTCAAGATTTATAGGGGCGTTCACCGGATTTTCGGTGGGGGATGCTTTCGGTTATCCTTGCAGGAATATGTCTTTTGAGGAGATATGCGCCCGTTTTGAGAAAACCGGCTGCCTTAGATTAGCGGTCAGTAACAAGACGAATACGGCTCTTTTTACTGATGCGACTCAACTGATGCTGTTCACCACCGACGGTATTCTTTGGGCGGCTTTGACCCAGAAAGAAGAAGGAGTCAATTACACCGAATATGTTTTATACGCCTACCAATTATGGCTTTATACACAGACAAAAACAATCGCGGGAGATGAGTATTCGTGGTTGTTTGATAAAACGGTCAACGCCTATCGGTCTAAGTTAATCAAGACAAAGGGAATGTATCAGAAACGGTTTACCGAATCGCAAAATGTAGATGTGCTTTCAAAAGTCCGCAACTCAAATTACGGAAAAATTATTTCGCCTCTGAACAACTTTTCCGATACGGGCGCGGTCAAGCGCGTGTTGCCGGCAGGATTGTTTTTTAATTATGACTCGGAACTTGCTTTCCGCGCCGGTGCCGATTTCTCCGCAATCACACATGGAAGTCCGGTTTCCTACCTTTCTGCCGGGGTCTATTCCGCAATAATCGCCGAACTGATTAACGGCGCGACAATGGACAATTCGATTAAGAAGGCACTTGATATTCTTAAAACATACAAAAACAATGAAGAAGTTATTAAAGTGATAGAGAAAGTGAGAAAATATCTTTCTGATGATAATATTTCACCGTTAAACGCGATTTCCCGCATAGGAACCGAAGATGATGCCGCTCAAGCGTTGGGGGTCGCGCTTTTCTCTGCGGCTCTGTTTGAAGACAGTTATGAAAACGCGATTCGGCTTGCCGTTAACCACGATGGTCGGAGCGATGTTTGCGGTGCGATGTGCGGCGGACTTCTCGGCGCGTATCACGGAGCGGGATTTGTTCCGAAAAAGTGGTTGCAAAAATTGTCATATCTGCGGTTAATTGAAGATATCGCTATTTCCTTGGTAGAAAATTCATACTTTAACGAAGAACCCGAATCAAACACCCGAACCGGCAAGAAGACCGAAGAACCGGAAGACGATTTCTTCGCAAAAGAAGAAGGCGAGATTGATTATGATTAAGGTGTAAACAAATATATCGAAAGAGCATTAACCCTGCCGCACGATGAGATTCGTGCGGCCGTTTATTTTCCTTAAAAAAGCACAAAAGCGTAAATGATAGTTTACAAAACAAAAAAATATCGTAAATCTTTGGTTACAACCTGTAAAGTTTTTATGTTTTTCAAGCATTACAGTATAGGATAAGAAAAACAAGAAAAATTTAAGGAGGTTCACAATGACAAAAACAAAAAAAGCAATAAGTACATGGCTGACGTTCGCGCTGATGACTGGCATAATCAGTGCGCTGACGGTTTCCGCAGGGGCGAAGTCCGCTTCTAAAGCGTTCACATTAGGTACAGGCTGGAACAACCTTTCCCCAAGTTCAACGGTCGTCCGAGGTGCAACGCAAGTGCCTTTAAACAAAGGGGACAGATTGGCGGTTAATCTGACTTTCGCGCCGGTATCGGGGACTTTTCCCAACAATCCGGGTCGCATTGATTTCGGAATGGTCAATGTCGCCACCGGTGTGTTTACTTTTTTTGACCATTACACCAGCCGAAACGGCGGCAGTATCAACGCCAACATGGTGGTGCCCGCCGCGCCCGCGAATGGTAGGTATGTGTTCGCGGTACGAAATACGCTCGGTGCGGCGGTGAAAATAACAGGCGTGTTTGCGTTTTATAAGTATAACAACCCTTATTATGAATACGGTATGGCAAGCCGCACCAATACAATCCAGCTACTTAGAAATACATCGAATGTCAGTAATGCCGATTGGAGTAACAAGTGGCGCCCCGCGATAGAGGATGCCCGTCTTGCCTGGAACAGTTCCGGTGCCGGTGTGAATCTCTACACCACCGAATCCGTCGGTCCGTATGCGAATGTTTTAATAGTTGATTTGTATGACGAAAAATGGGATGGAATTGCCGCTGTTAATGGGCAAAATGCGGCTTCCAGTGTCATTCGTATCAACACAAGAGGCAACTATCGTTTAGAGTCGAGCAGTAATCGGTTGAGGCGGGCGGTTACCGCTCACGAATTCGGGCATTTATTCTGGTTAGGCGATAACCCCATCACATCACAGCGTTCTATTATGAGATATGCCGATTTATACAATGAAGTCATGCCGTTCACACCAAGAGACTATGATGTGAACAACATAAGATTCGCTTATGAATAAAAAATTAATTAGAATCAGGAGAATAAAATTATGAAAAAACGATTATTATCTATACTGCTTGCACTAACGATTGTTACTTTATGCGCTTGCGGTGAGTCCGCGACAGGGAGATACACGGTGATAAACTTTGATGAAACTGCCGTACATGACAATCTTGAAACGGAGGCAATTTTCTCTTCTTTACAAGCGTCGTATTATCCTTTTAAAAACGCAGGAGAATTGACAGAATCCGCCGATTTGGTGATTACCGGAAGAGTTACCAATATATCTTTTGCGGTTTTAGACTTAGCAACCGGTTTACCCCCTACCAAGGAAACATATGAAAGAGACGGATGGTTACACACCATATATGAGATTGATGTTATCACAACATATAAGGGGGAACCGCTTAAAAGCGTACAAATGAAAGTCATGGGCGGAATCCGAAATGAACGCGTTGAAGAGCAACTCGCGCTAATCAAAGAAATGGACGCATATCCCCCTGACCGCATTTTTATAGAAGAAATTCCCAAAATAAAAATAGGGGGCATATATCTGTTTGCGTTGCGTCAATTTGAAACGGGATTGCCTGTAAACATGACACCGCAGCAATCAATCTACAATCTAAATGACCCGTTTAAAAAGCAAGGCTTTCACGAAATTGAAAACCCTGCCGAGTATTACTCCCGAAGTACAGGACCGTATGAAAGTAACATCATATCCGCCTATGATGTCATATCCGTTTTCGGGGAAGATAAATGGGACGAATTCTGGACCGACTGGCAAAGAGATAATCCCGATTGGGACACATGGATGGATAAGGCGGCGGTGGAAAAAGTGTTAGCCGAGTCGTAGAACGTGAAGAACCCCCCCTGCCGCACGAAACTCATCGTGCGACAGGGGGTTCTTGTTCGCTTTTAAAGCATGATTTGATAAATCAGCCCTTTAATGTTACCACCGTGACCCCGTCTTCTCCCTCGCCATACTTCCCCAACCGAAAATCTTTCACCTGCTTATGGCGTTTCAAATACCCATGAACGGCTTGTCTCAGTACGCCCGTTCCCTTTCCGTGAATAATCATCACACTGCCGACATGATTCATCACGCTTGAGTCTATGAATGAGTCCACAGCGGAAATTCCCTCATCGGAAGCCATTCCGCGTATATCAACCTCCAACGCTGACCCGCGTGAAACCGCATGAGCCGAAACGGTAACATTCCCTTTACCAATCGGTTTCCCGTTGACTAATACCCTTTCTTCCTGAACCAAACGAAGGTTTTTGACATTCGTCCTGGTTTTCATCACCCCGACTTGCACAAAGCAATTCCCCGAAGAATCCGGCAACGAGATAAGGCTGCCTTTTTTATCTATATCGGCGAGTAATACCGCGTCATAAATTTTCAGTTTGCGGGGTAAAACATACTCTTTCTCATCAGACTTGCTTTCAACGGGATTTGCTTGGTCATGCAGTTTATTCAGCTCGGAATGAACCCGTGACCTCATTCCGCGCACCCGTTCGGAAAAGTCGGATTTATCTTTACTGCGCTTTAAATCCTCCAATTCATCAAGAATCCCGTCCGCGCTTTGGCGCACACCCTCAACAATCGACAACGCCCTCTGCCGCGCGTTCGTCATCTCTTTTTCGCGGAATGAAACTACCGATTTCCGCTCATCTTCCAACTTGGAAGTGAGTTCGCGCGACTCGCGCTCATTGCGTGCAACTTCTTCTTTCAACGCGTCAATTTCACGGCGGGAGTCTTCAAGCGCACTGATGACATCATCAAACCGTTTATCTTCACTGCTGACAAGGTTCCGCGCTTTTTCGATAACCTCCTCGCCTAATCCGAGGCGTTTCGCAATCGCCAGCGCGTTAGACTTTCCGGGCGCGCCGGTAATCAAGCGGTAAGTCGGGCGCAGCGTTGTTATATCAAATTCGCAGGAAGCGTTTTCGATTCCTTCTGTTTCAATCGCGTACATTTTGACTTCTTGATAATGCGTTGTCGCGAGTATCAGACAGCCTTTTTCTTTAAGGCAGTCAAGGATGGAAACCGCCAACGCACCCCCCTCCGAAGGGTCGGTACCCGAACCCAATTCGTCTAAAAGAACCAAATCTCCCGCTTTTGATTCAGCTAAAATCTTGACAATATTCGTCATATGAGAAGAGAAAGTCGAAAGACTCTGCTCAATACTTTGCTCATCGCCTATGTCGGCGTAGATTTCCCCGAACACACCGATTCGCGAACCGTCAGCGGCGGGAATCATCAATCCGCACCGACTCATTAACGTGAGAAGTCCCGCTGTTTTAATTGCTACGGTTTTCCCGCCGGTATTCGGCCCGGTTATAATCAATCCGGAATACCGCTCGCCGATATTAAGGCTTACCGGAACGACCTTGTCGGCGGGAATCAGCGGATGCCGCGCATTACGCAAATCGAGAACGGGGTCGCCTGACTCGGTGATTTCGGGAATCACTCCTCTCATTTTCGCACCGAGATTGGCTTTCGCGAAACAGAGTTCCAACTTGATACAAGCATCGAACCCGCAGTTGAGTGATTCTGCAGAACCGCCGCATAATGCCGACAATTCGGCGATAATGCGCTCAATTTCATCTTTTTCCCGCGATTGCAATAATCGGATTTCATTATTCGCCTCGACCACGCCCACAGGCTCAACAAAAAGCGTTGCCCCCGAACCCGATGTGTCGTGAACCAGTCCCGGAATCTCGTTTTTATGTTCGACTTTTACCGGAATGACAAACCGCCCGTCTCTTTGGGTGACAATCCCCTCTTGCAGGAATTTCTTGGTATCGGCGGCTCTTATCAGCTTATCCAGCCGCTCCCGAATGAGCAGGCTCTGCTTTTCTATACTTCTGCGGATTCTGAAAAGCTCGGGACTTGCCCCGTCGGCGATTTCATCATCCGAGAGAATGGCGGTGTCGATTCGCTCATACAGTTCCTTATTCGGAACCAACAGGCTGAACCAATAAGACAGGCTGTTGTCCTCCCCGCTTTGTTTTCGCCAACTGATAAGCGTGTGAATTTCGCGGAGAACCCTTGCGATATCGAGAAGTTCGCGCGGAGACAAACTTCCGCCTTGTTCGGCTCTTTTAAGCGATTCACGCGGGTCTGCGATATCAGAAAACCGAGGTGTGCCGAATTTCGATGTCATTTTGAAAGCATCGTCAGTCTTGGCCGATTCGTCACGAATTCTGTCAACATCACCAAGCGGTGTGAGGATTGAAATTATATCTTTACAGGCTTGGCTGTATGCCTGTTCCGACAGCATTTCCAGAATTTTATCAAGTTCAAGTTTTACATAATCTTTATTCATAACAAATATTTTAGCACAGATTGATTGATTTTTCAATAGTTGTGTGCTATAATAAAATATTATTAATCAGGAAAATATAGAAACCAAGAAGGAGAGATATGATTTATGGCACTCATTAAAGCATTCAAAGGTTTGCGTTATTCTGCAAAAGCGGGAGATTTAAAAGAATTGTGCTGCCCCCCCTATGACATCATCAGCGAGAAAGAGCGGCAGGAATTACTTAAAAGAAACCCGCATAATATTATCCGGTTAGAACTGCCGACTTCGTACAAAGACGGAGAAGAAGCACAGGGAACCGCCGCTTATGAAGAAGCGGGCTGTGTCATCAACCAATGGGTTGATGACGGAATCTTATCCGATGACGATGATTTTAACATCTATGTCTATGAATTTTCGTTCACCGATGACAGTGGTATTACTCATGCGGTAAAGGGATTTATTCCGCTGGTGAAACTTGAAGAGTTTTCTGCAAAAATCATTCTTCCGCATGAAGAAACGCTCTCGAAAGCGAAAACAGACCGATTCAATCTGATGACTGCAACGGGGTGCAATTTCAGCCAGATTTATTCGCTTTTTTCCGATAAAGAAAACGCCGTTTTAGATGTTCTTGAAAAAGCGACAACAGACTCGCCGATTTCTCAGTTCACCGACAAAGACGACGTGACCCATAAACTTTGGAAAATCTCAGACACCACTGTAATAGCAGCAATTACCGAGTTAATGAAAGACAAACAATTGTTTATCGCTGACGGACATCATCGTTATGAAACAGCATTGAATTATTGTAAATCGGTGAGCGACAGGGCGAACCATCCCGAAAATACCGCCGGATTCGTCCCTATGATGTTGGTGAGCATGGAAAATCCGGGTTTGGTTGTCTACCCCACCCACAGAATCGTGCGGGATTTCCCCGGTTATGATTATCAAAGCGTCATTACCAAAAGCGCGGAATACTTCGATATTACCGAAAAGCTCGGCAAAGACGACGGTCTATCCCGACTGCTTGATGCGTATCATCAGGGAAAAAGCGCTTTTGTTCTGTATGAAAAAAGCGGTTATACGCTGATGGTGCTCAAAGATAAAAGCGTGATGAAATCACTCCTGCCCGATGCGCACGAATCCTTGCAAAACCTTGATGTCAGCGTTCTGCACTCGCTCGTTTTGGAAAGGGTGTTCGGCATCGACAAAGAAAACATGGCGGCGCAGAAAAACCTCACCTACATCAAAGTCGCCGAAGACGCGATTGAGGCAGTGGACAACGGTCAGGCGAACTGCTGTTTCCTGCTTAATTCCACAAGAGTGAGCGAAATCCGAGACGTTTCGTTAGCCGGCGGAAAAATGCCGCAGAAGTCGACCTATTTCTACCCGAAATTGACGACAGGTCTTGTCATGAACAGGATTTTTAAGTAGGCTGTTTTTCATCCCGCATAATCTCAATCATCAGCTTGCTGCCGAGAATAAACCCCTGTTTGAAATTATAATAGGGTACATCTTCTTTTGATTCTTGCTCCGCTCTGATTAATTCATCAAAGAGGTCGACGTTTCCGTTTAGGACTTTAAGCAGTTCATCGTCAAGGTTCTTGTGAGGTTTGGACTTTCCGGGATAGGGCTGATGGTTGGCGGGTGCTATTTTACCATAGAATAATTCTTCAAGACTGCTTTTCATGGTAATATGTCCTTTCTTGTTATAGTTACTATTGTATCAGATACGAACGTATCTGTCGATAGGTCTTAAAAATTATTTAAGGATTTTTTATGTCTAATTTTTGTGAGCGATTAAAAGAATTAAGATTGAATAAAAATATAACGCAAGAGCAGCTTGGACTTTTTACAAAAATGAGTTGCCCAAGTATAAAGAGTTATGAATGCGGATACAGAAAACCGGGACTTGACGCTTTAATCGCGCTTGCCGATTATTTCAATGTATCGCTTGATGACCTTGTCGGGCGAAATACACCGCAAAACTAATCTAAAACTCAACAAGGTAAGAGTTTATTTGTATTATATCACTTACCTTATTGAGTGTCAAGTGTTTTTGAAAAAATTTTTTGGAGAAATATTTATGTTTGCGTTTAATAAACATTTAAAGAAAATAAGAGAAGATAAAAACATAACACAAAAACAACTTGCTAAAGATATAAATATAAGTTTGAGCAGTATTCAAAATTATGAACGTGGTTCTAAAAAGCCATCGTATGACGCTTTAATCGCGCTTGCCGATTATTTTAACGTATCGCTTGATGACCTTGTCGGGCGAAATACACCGCAAAACTAAAAAAATAGTTGATATAATAAGGAGTTTAACCATGCAAGAAGAAATCAGACAAGAATTAATTAAACACATCATTCCTTTTTGGAATTCGCTCATTGATGAAGAAAACGGCGGGTTTCACGGTTCGGTCAACCATGATTTAATCGTTGACAAAGGCGGTTTTAAAAACGCGGTTCTTCATTCGCGGATTTTGTGGTTTTATTCAAACTGTTATGATGTGTTGAGAGACTCGGCGCATTTAGACATGGCGCGGCATTGCTATGATTTTTTAATCAAGTACTTTCTTGACCGGGAATCGGGCGGGGTGTTCTGGTCGGTGAATGTTAAAGGCGTACCGGTCAACCCGATGAAACACGCCTACTGCAACGCTTTCTTCCTATACGCTTTGTCGAGTTATTACGGCGTATCCCGCGATAATACCGCATTGAATAACGCCATGCGGATTTTCGAGTTGATTGAAACCAACATGGTTGACAAAATCGGATATATGGAGTCTTTTGACCGTGACTGGAACCCTGAGGAGAATGAGATTCTGTCAAGAAAAGAGTTCAAAGCCGAAAAGACGACCGGAACCGTTCTGCATTTAATCGAAGCCTATACCGAATTATACAGAGTCAGCAAAAACGGCGATGTTGCGTCACGGCTGAAGTATCTCCTTCAATTGGTTTTTTATAAAATTTACGATAAGGGAAGTCGCAGGCTGCCGGAATTCTTCGACAAAAACATGAATGTCGTCGGCAATATCAGTTTATACGGGCATAATATTGAGGGTGCGTGGCTGATGGCACGCGCTGTCGACATCGCTGAAGAAGTCTTTGAGAATGAACTCTGCACGGATATTCGTGAAATGTGTCGCGGGTTAATCAACAAAACAGATGAGGTCGCTTTCAGCGCGAACGGCGCGTTGTTGTATGAATCAGACGGTCATTTCACAAACAAGCGGCGGGTTTGGTGGGCACAAGCGGAAGCATTGAACGCTTTTCTCGACGCGTACGACCGTTACGGTGAACAGAAGTATCTTGACCGCGCAACAGAATTATGGGCGTATATCAAGCAGTATATCATTGACAAACGTGACGGCGGGGAATGGCTCAACGAATTAGACGAGAACGAAACCCCCGTGCGATTGCCGGTTGTGAGTGACTGGAAGTGCCCGTATCATAACGGAAGAATGGCATTGAACGCTGTGCAGACAATTATATGAATGTTTATTTTTGCCTCTCTGATACACCGCTTGATAAATCATGTCAGCGCGAGTGGGCGATTTATCTGTTGGATTATGCTGTCTTACGGGAATTCGGGGTTGCGACGCCTGAGGTGGTCAGAGGTGAACACGGCAAGCCGTATTTTAAGGATTCCGATATATTTTTTAACTGTTCTCATTGTAAATACGGGGTGGCTTGTGTTGTCGGTTCAGAAGAAGTCGGCGTTGATATTCAGGAAATAAGATTAGCAAAACCCGCTGTAATCAAGCGGGTTTGCTGTGTAAATGAGTTAGCGTTAATCAAAAATGACGATGACTTTATCAAAGCATGGGTTCAAAAAGAGGCTTATGCCAAATTCACCGGAAAAGGTTTTGCGGAATCGTTCGTGATGATTGACACAACGACCTTTCCGAAAGGGCTTGTGTTCAAACAAGACAATTGTTATATCGCCTGTTACACTGCTGCCGGCGCAATGTTTCAACGGGTTCGGGTTTCGCCTGTCAGTTTCCCGTCCAACCCCGTCAGAAATCCGTCAAGCGCGTAAGAAACAACATCACCCGCGATAACCTCGCCGTCATATACCAAAACATTCGCAAAAACCCCGTTGCTGTGAGAGTCATGGTTGAGTATCCGAAAAGTGTACATTGCGGCAGTTTTGGAACGATAATCCGTTAAATCAAACCCCTGTGCTTTTTGAAGTTGGTTGTATTCATGATAAACCGTTGTAAATTCATCGGGAATCTGCACAGATTTAACCGAAGACGGTTCTTCGCGGACTTCCCACCCGTACCCCGACAGAAAATTGGCGGCGTCGGATGCCGAATGAACTCCGGACGTTATGCTTATAACCGCCTCATTTTGATTGGTTCTGCCGTTTTCTCCTATTCTTAGGTTCCCGAAAACACGCGAAGCAGCGAACAACGCGATTAGCAGGAGACAGATAAGCCCTATTCCGATTAAAGGCAGATTGGTTTTAAATTTATTTGTCATTTTTATGACCATACCTTTCCGAGCCACAAAAGCCCTGCGAAACCTGTCAAGCTGTCGAGCGAAATAAATTCGCTCGTAAACTCTTCTTTCAAACCTTGATTCTTCCGTGATGGTTTGGTGTTTTAATCTATGTATATGTACAAGTTGTTTCGTTTAACACAACATAAGAGTAGGATTATATCAAGGCATCATAACTTTTTGTATATTATTAACGAATAAATGGTCAAAATTTTATGGATTTTTTGGCACAGTTGGTAATTTTACATAAAAGATTGCGAAAAAGTTTAGTCAATTAGAGACTTTTATTTTTATAAAAAATCTGTTATGATATATATTAATGAAATATTTATATAACGACAGGAGGAATTTTTAAAATGGCGAGTTTATCATTAAAAGGTATTTACAAGCGTTATCCCGGAGGGGTTACGGCTGTAAAAGACTTCAACATGAACATTAAAGACAAGGAATTTATTATCCTTGTAGGACCGTCCGGCTGCGGGAAGTCTACGACTTTACGTATGATAGCGGGTCTTGAGGAAATCTCCGAGGGCGAATTGTTCATAGGCGACCGTCTTGTTAATGACGTCGCACCGAAAGACAGAGATATTGCGATGGTGTTCCAGAATTACGCGCTTTATCCGCATATGACCGTGTTTGAAAATATGGCGTTTGGTTTAAAACTCCGGAAAGTCCCGAAAGACCAAATTAAGATGTTAGTAGATGAAGCGGCGAAAGTTCTTGATATAGCGCACCTGCTTGACCGTAAACCCAAGGCGTTATCGGGCGGTCAAAGACAGCGTGTGGCGTTAGGGCGGGCGATTGTTCGTGACCCGCAGGTATTCCTGCTTGACGAGCCTCTGTCAAACCTTGACGCGAAACTTCGCGCGCAGATGCGGACTGAACTTTCTAAACTCCACAAAAAATTGGGAACGACTTTTGTGTATGTAACCCATGACCAAATAGAAGCGATGACAATGGGCGACAGAATCGTCGTCATGAAAGACGGATATATTCAGCAGATTGACTCGCCCAT
>Ga0082212_10010747_pt1 | contig 11685 bp, 8 predicted proteins | sample TergutNt197P3_FD_71548 | JGI IMG/M metagenome (GOLD analysis project Ga0082212, IMG submission 71548) | Neocapritermes taracua P3 segment gut microbial communities from Petit-Saut dam, French Guiana - Nt197 P3 | ecosystem: Host-associated > Arthropoda: Insects > Digestive system > Gut ... | reverse complement strand
AATACTTTCATTGGACAAGACGAGGAAAAAGCGGCTGGCCAGGGCGGTGTGGCTTCGCAAGCCCGTGCCTCGGACGACGAGTTTCGCAACTTTCGCGTTGTGTTTGGGAGCGTCGCAACCGATACTTTTCGCCAAAACTTCGGCGGCTGTTATGGCGTTTTGCAGCTGCGTTCGCGGAACGGTAAAGCTGATGTTCGCACGACCGCTCCGACCGACGCTTTGCACGATCATGTCAACGATGACCGCATCTTTGGCGACAGTTTCAAACACCGTCGCGGCCAGTCCCGGCATGTCCGGCACATTGCCCAACGTCACGTGAGCCTGAGTTTCGTCAAGCGTAATTGATTCAATGATCGTATCTTCCATTCCGGTCAGCCGCGAAAGGTATTCGCCTTCGAGTTTGTCGGGTGAGGGTTTGTCGCCAGCCGGTACTCCGGCCAAATAACTTTTCGGTTCGAGCGGCCCACGTGCGTCAGCCGGTTTGACGTGCAGATTGTAGGCGGCGTGAACGGCTTGCAGTGCCTCAAGGGCGTTTTCCTGCCTGACGAGAACCGAAACTTTGATTTCGCTCGTCGTGATCATCATAATATTAATACCACGGTCGGCCAATGCCCGAAACATCTTCTGAGCCACGCCCGGCTGTTCGGCCATTTGCAGTCCGACGACCGACACTTTGGCCACGCCAAGATCGGTTTCGACGCTTTCGGCACCGACCAACTCGGCGACTTCCTGCGTGATTTCAACCGTTTCCGCCAAATCCGTTTTGACAACGGTGAACGAAATGTCCGTTTTGCCGTCACTGCTTATGTTTTGCACGATCATGTCGGTCGCGATTTTCGCTTCAGCGATCCAGGAAAACAGCTTCATGGCCACACCGGGACGGTCGGGAACACCGACGAGTGTCACCCGTGCTTCGTTTTTCGCAAGAGCGGCACCACAAACCGGCTCGGTCAGCGATTCGGGTGAGTCAACGATCCAGGTGCCCGGCGCGTCGCTGGCACTGTTGCGCACGACGACGGGAACATTGTACTTTTTCGCAAATTCAATCGACCGGCTGTGCATGACCCCTGCTCCCATGCTGGCCAGTTCGAGCATTTCGTCGTAACTGATGCGACCGACTTGGCGTGCCTCTGGCACCAGTCGCGGGTCGGTCGAATACACGCCGTCAACATCCGTAAAAATTTCGCAGGCATCCGCCCCAAGCGCGGCAGCAAGGGCAACGGCCGTCGTATCGCTGCCACCGCGTCCGAGCGTTGTGATGTCGCCGGCGTCGTCAACACCCTGGAACCCGGCGGCGATGACGATTTTACCTTCGTTGAGGCTGCGGCGCATCGTTTCGGTCGAAATCGAACGAATGCGGGCTTTCGTGTGGGCACTGTCGGTCAAAATGCCGATTTGCGTCCCGGTAAAGCTGACCGCCTTGTGGCCGAGTGACTCAAGGGCAATGGCCATCAGCGATATCGTCACTTGTTCACCGGTTGCCATGAGCATATCCATTTCGCGGGTCGAAGGGCGGTCGGTGATCTCGTTGGCCAGCGCGATCAACCCGTCCGTTGTTTTTCCCATCGCACTGACGACCATGACCACTTTGTGACCTTCTTTAGCCGCCCGAATCGCTTTTCTTGCGGCACCGAGAATCTTTTGAGTATCGGCAACACTCGAACCGCCAAATTTTTGTACTATTATGGACATTTTTTTCCCTTTCAAGAAAAACGGACAATGGTAATGGATGGAATCCAAACGGGAGGATTTGCAATCACAATCGTCGGTGAATTTCGCGAGTTGTGATTGTAAGTCATTTTGTCGCAAGTACATTCCGAAAAAACGCGACTGGGATTTTATTATGGCAAACTTTCAGACATCGACAAGAGCGGCATTCAAATTTTGCCGAATTATGTGAAGTCCCTCTCAGAATGTGTCTTAAACCGGAAAAAAACATGGATTCGGATTGGCAGCCGGGAGCGTAACGAAGTGAAGCGACCGGATTTTCCGCGTTGAAGCCGAATATCGTATTCGGTCCGGTCACTGCGCTACGCTCCGTTCCCGGCTGCCATTGACAATTCTCACCACACCCAAATCAAGCGCGACACGATGATGCCGACGCCCAGGGCAAGTGCCGACGGCGACCATTTGGCGTAGCGGGTCAAAGGGTCCGGGTCGCATTCGATTTCGCCCGTTTCGGCATCATATCGCAAATCGCCGCGCAACCGTTCGGCGATCAGCGATTGCTTCGGCTTGGCTTCATCGAGAAACACATGCACCGTTTCGCCTTGATAGCCGCCTTGCGACAGTATTTCCAGCGGTTCGCCCGTTCTCCCGACCAGAGTGAGAATCGTTTTGCCCTGCTTGCGTCTGGCACGTTTTCGAATGCGGAACTTGACGACGTTGGCTGTTTCCAGTAATTTCACAACCCGTTTGCGTCGGGAAAAACTTGCCATGACAAATCCGCAACAAAACACGAAGAATAACGTGCCAAACACAAGACCGGCCCATAAACCCGTCCAATTGCGAAACAGAGGATCGTCGATTTGCAGGCAAGTTTCGTCATTGACATAACGTAAGAGCGAAACTTTTTGCCCGACCATAAAATTCCCGTGAGACGGCCACGATGGTTGACGGCAGCGAATCGTCCGACCGTCGTGGAGCGTTTGTTCCAGCGTGATGACATCGCAACCGCCTGGTGCGGGATTGCCGTTGGGTGCCCGTTCCGTACTTGAATCGGCAATGGCGACGATCACACCGGCGTGCGTCGGCTGCCATCGGAATGGTAGAAACCCGTATCGCAACGCCGCCGGGTCTTCCCACCAGAGTATTCCTCCGAAAAGAACGGCAACAAGTGCCAGAAACCAGCACAATTGCAACATCTCGACCGGCTCTCCTGAAAAGAGAAGGCGACGCCGGACATCGGGCGGAACAATTCGCGGCGGCGTGCCGAACGCATGACGGGGCGAGTGCGAGTTCTCCTCCTGCAAGAGTGGGGCAACGTCCATTTCGTCCAATTCCAGCATGAGACGTTCGACGTGTTGATTGTTGCGACGGACAACGGCACGGCGGAACATGATAAAAATGCCGATGCAAATCAGCAGCGTCATCCCCATGACCACTCCCCAGGTCACAAAACCGACCTCTGCAGGATTGACGAATTTGGCGTGCAACAACACGAAGATCGGAATGAACATGAACATTCCGAAGGCCGCAAACGTTTCGCGAAGCAGGAACAAAGCGTCATAGAGTCTCCGGTGCCGCAACTGCCGTTGCAAATCCTGAAGCGGTTCCGGGTCGATGGCATGCGGGAGGATTTCCGCCAGCTTGTTGGCGAACCGCAACAGGTCGTCGCTTTTGGCCTTGAGCGTCAGGCGTTCGCCTTCGACGGTCAGCAGGTCGAGCCGGGACAACTGCCGACTGCTCTTTGCCGGCTTGGTATCGATCTGCACAATCGACCGCCACGGCAGAAACCGCGAAACATCCTTCGACGACCGCAGCCAAATCCCGTCACGCACGATGATCCAGCGAAAGGGGATGTAATTTTGATCCTGTATGCAAAACAAGATCAAGCCGAAAAACGGCATGTAGAACGTGAGCACCAAACAAGTGGGGAAAACTTCGCGCCAGCCGAAACAAAATGCCGCGACGGTAAAGCAGGTAAATAACACGCAAAAAGGCCAATACGACCGGGAGAAACATTGATAGCACCAACGATTGCGTTGCTTTCGAGCTTCGGAAACCTTGAGCGGCTCCCCGATTTGCACAACCCGGGATTTTTGGAAAAGACGCGGAATCATCCGCCGAAATCGCTTGCCTTGGCGAGTCGAATCGGAAAACATGATGGAACCTCCTGCGTGATTCGGATCAAAAGCCTTCAAACCGTTTGACCGCAACGACGGAGTTGTGGCCGCCGAAGCCGAGCGAGGTTGAAATGGCGGCGCGGATGTCGCCGGACTGTCCTGTCTTGGGCACGTAATCGAGATCGCATTCGTCATCCGGATCGTCCAGGTTGGCCGTTGCCGGGTAGAAGCCGTCCATGACTGCCTTGGCGCAGACGATGGTTTCGAGTGCCCCGGCGGCACCGATGCAGTGCCCCATGATGCCCTTGGTGGACGAGACCTTGAGCCTGTACGCATGTTCGCCGAACGCATTTTTGATCGCCCGCGTTTCGACCGGGTCGTTGGTCGGCGTCGATGTGCCATGCGCGTTGACGTAATCAACTTCTTCCGGTTTCAGCCCGGCCTGGTCGAGTGCCTGCCGAATGGCGTTGGCTGCGCCGATTCCGTCCGGATGTGGGGCGGTGAGATGATACGCATCACAAGTCGCGGCGAACCCGGCCATTTCGACATGCACTCTTGCGTTGCGTTTTTTCGCATGCGAAATCGTTTCGAGAATGAGTACGCCCGCCCCTTCGCCGATGACGAAGCCGTCGCGTAATTTGTCGAACGGCCGGCTAGCCTTGGTCGGCTGGTCATTGAAACCCGTGCTGAGTGCCTTGAGCGCACAGAATCCGCCGACACCATATTCCGTAATGGCCGCTTCCGTTCCGCCGGTGACGACAACGTCGGCCAGTCCGGCCCGCAGGTAATACATCGCATGACCGATCGCGTCGGCACCGGAGGAACACGCGGTGACGATGGTGTGCGAAATGCCGTGCAAACCGAGCAGCATCGAAACGTTGGCCGCCGCCTCGTTCGAAATCATTCGCGGGATGCTCATTGCCGGAATGCGCGAAGGGCCTTTTTCAACCAACTTGCGTTGCGCTTCATTGTCCACTTCCAGGCCGCCGATGCCGTTTCCGAGAATGACGGCCACGCGATGCGACGGGGTGACGTCATCAAGGGTTAGTACGGCGTCTTGCCAGGCTTCGCGCGCGGCCAACATGGCGTATTGTGTAAACAATGCGGTTCGTTGCGGAAGTTTGCGATCGAAATAATCCTTGCCGTCGAAATTTTTGACTTCGGCAGCAATTCGGCAGTTGCAACGGCTGGCGTCGAAATGCGTGATGTGGTCGATGCCGCTTTTGCATCGCCTGACCGCGTCCCAAAAACCGGCCATCCCGATTCCCACCGGGCTGACCACTCCCATGCCTGTGACAACAATTCGTTCTTGCATCTCGTTTTCCTCCATTCCGGCGTTCAGGACGCCGGGCTAAAGCTAAACAACTCCACACTCATCCCTCGCCCCTCATCCCTACTCCCCTCATTCACCATATAATCAAATTTCCGCCGTAACTCAGCCCGGCACCAAAGCCGACGGTCACGATTTTGTCACCCGGCTTGAGCAGTCCCTGTCGTTCCATGTCGTGTAACGCCAACGGGATCGACGCCGACGCCGTGTTGGCGTAATTTTGCACGTTAATGAAAAATTTCGATTCCGGTACACCGACCCGATTGGCTGCCGAACGAATGATGCGGTAATTCGCCTGATGCGGCACAATCCAATCAAGGTCGTCGAACGTCATGTTGTTGTCGTTCAAAAGTTTTTGGATGATATTCGGGATCGTGCGAATTGCGAAGGTGAAAACCGCCTGGCCGTCCATAAACACTTTGAGCTGCATGTTTTCTTTGCGAGAAGTCGGTGTACGGCAACCGCCTGCAATGGTCAGCACGTCTTTCCCGGACGAATCGCTCAACAGCACCGAATCGACAATTCCGCGAACGCCGTCCGGCGATGGCAGCAACACGGCGGCGGCGGCGGCGTCGCCGAACAGAACGCAGGTTTTCCGATCGTTCCAGTCCACCGCGCGCGACATGATTTCCGTTGAAACCATGAGAATCGGTTTGTTGTGAACCTGCATGTAACATCGTGCGAGTTCAATTCCGAACACAAAACCGGTGCAGGCCGCCGTAATATCAAACGCCACTGCGTTTTTTGCACCGATACCTTCCTGAACGACGCATGCTGTTGACGGAATGGGGGCGTAATCCGGCGTTGTCGTGCTAAGCAACACCATGCCAATCTCTTCCGGCGGAATGCCTGACTTGTTTAGGGCGTCTTTCGCGGCGGCGATCCCCATCGAGGAGGGCGACTCGTCATCGGCAGCAAGGTGACGGTAGGAAATGCCTGTGTGCGAAACGATCCACTCGTCCGACGTTTCCAACTCCGGCGGCAAATCATTATTGTGTACGCGATTCATCGGTACATAAGAACCGATCGCGGCAAGATAGACTCGAAACATGCTCGGCTTCCGTTTCCTTCGACGCCGATTGCGGCGAAACAGAATTGTTTGGCCGGAGTACCGGCAATGAAAATGACAACTTTTCAAAAAATGTCAACTTAGAGTCATTTTAGTGTTTTTTTTCTCCGTGTCAAGAATCGTTTCAAGTCAATTCGTGAGAAAATGCTGTCAGATATGATTTTTTTGACAGAAAATAAAAAAACCGCTGGAAAGTGTAGTATTTCCAGAGAAAACTCGGTTTTCTTGCAAGCAAACATTGATTTTATTGATAACAACAGGTAAAATGGTAGTCATCAAAAGGCAGTTTGTTTGTTGATTGAAAAATATCGAAATATTTTTTATAAGTGCCATGTCTGGATTAAATCGCGAATTACTAAAAAAAATGCTTTCCACCGCAACTGCGTCGATTGAAACTAACGTTGCTCATCTTAACCAACTTGACTCGTCAACCGGAGACGGCGATCATGGGACATCGATTGTCAAAGCGATTCGTGCTGCATTCCAGTCGGTGTCGGAAGCACCGTCGGGACAATCGCTTATGGAAATATTGTACAATGCCGGTTGGGCTGTCATGGGCGAAGATTGTGGTTCGACCAGTTCGCTGATCGGTGCTTTTTTTATGGGCATGAGCGACGCGGTGGCGAGCGACGAACTTGACAACGCGGCGGCCATTGCTCTGTTTCCTGCCGGATTGGCCGGTATCAGCAAGCAGACGAAGGCAAAAGTCGGTGACAAAACACTTATGGATGCACTGATTCCCGCCATTGAAGCCATGCAGAATGCCAATGATTTGAAAACCGCACTTGACGCCGCTGCTTCCGCCGCAGCGCAAGGTGCCGAATCGACAAAGGCTTACGTCGCAAAATTCGGTCGGGCAAAAAATCTCGGCGAACGTTCCGTCGGGCATGTTGATGCCGGTGCGACAAGTATTGCCCTCATTTTTGACGCTTTCGCCAAAAGTTTATAGTGCAGATTTCTTTTTTTCGATACTTTTAATAACAGATGGTGTTTGACTCTTTAATAGACTATGTTGCCATTCCTGAAATCTTGGGAGAGATGAACATGTACGCAAATCGTTTTTTTCTTGTTGTCGCTGTTATATTGGTAATGGCCGTTACGATATCCGAATCGTTTGCACAACGAACCGGTAATACAGGCAATACGGGTAACACAGGTGCCGGTAATACAGGAACCACTGGCAGAGGAACGGGTAATACAGGTGGTGGTTCGCTGGTGAGTGGTGGTTCGTTGGTAAGCGGTGGTTATGCGCAAACTTTTTCTGCCGATAGTACAGCTTCCACTTCAAATAACAGCAGTTTTATCGGTGCCGGAGGTAACTCAAATTTTATTGGTGCCAGCGGAGCAGGAACCACGGGCAGGGGAGCTGCGCAAACGATGCGAAACACGACCGCAAACAGAGCCAATACAAACAACGCGAATCGCATGGGTGGTCAGGGCAGCGGAACTTCGATTAATACCCAAAGGCAAGTGCAACCCGTTTATACACTTGGTTTTGCACCGCAGCAACCCAATTACGGTATGGTTTCCTCCGCCTTGTCGCAGCGCATGAATTACGCTGTCAATACTGGTCAGCTCGCATCAATGCAACTCGAACTGGGTGAAGGCATTGCAGTTGTCAATGGCATTGCGACTGTCAACGGGTCCGCTGCCAGTGACTATGACAAAAAAGTGGCTGAAAACATGATTCGTCTTCAACCGGGCGTTTCCGGGATTCGAAGCAATATTCTAATTGTCCCATCTGCCACCAGCGACAATCTGCTTTCGCCATCCGCGAGAAGAAATCAGCAACCTGCCGAAGCTCTTGTGACAATCACCTCGCAAGCCCAACCGCTTGTGCATGTTTTTGAATCGTCACGCAATCAGCAACCTGTCGAAATTCCCGTGACTGCCACTCCTCAAGGCCGCCCGCTTGTGCATGTTTTCTAGTTTGTGCAAACGCTCTGCTCAGGAAAAAATGTGTCATCGTTGTTTGTCATTCGCGGAACAGGTCAGGGGATTCGTCACGAGCTTCTCAAGCAGGTCGTGACGATCGGGCGTGATTCCGCCAATGTATTGCAACTCAATGACGGTGAAGTTTCCCGCCTCCACGCCGAAGTGCGACATATCGGCGATTTCGATGTGCTCGTCGATTTGGGCAGTTCCAACGGTGTTTATGTCAACGGGCGGCGTGTCTTTGAACAGCGCCTCGAAAACGGCGATCAGATACAAATCGGCAAGACGCTTTTTCTCTACACGAAAACGTCCGACAACCGGACACGTCGCGAAAGGCGTTCGGTTCCTGATGTCGATTTACGACTGGACGACAAGCGGGAATCCGCGAGAATTTTGCATTCGATCACGCATGAGGAAGGCAGCCGGTTTTTCAACCCGTTGGTTGACCCGCCGGAATTTTCCTGGCTGGCCAAAGCGAAAAGCCACCTTCAGGTCATGTACCACACGACGCTGGTCGTCAGCCAAACGCTGGACATCGACCGGCTTTTATCCCGTATTCTGGAGTTGATTTTTGAATGGGTGCAGGTCGATCGCGGCTGTATTTTGCTTTTCGACGCCGACGGAGAACGTCTTTTTCCTCGTGTTTCACGAACGCGAAACGAACTGCCCGACGACGAACGCATGACCATCAGTCGGCGAATTCTTGATTACGTTCTGGCGAACAGCGAAGGCGTATTGACCAGCGATGCCCAAAAAGACGAACGCTGGGAACCCAGCGGCAGCATCGTCCGCATGGGTATTCGCGAGGCGATTTGTGTGCCGATGCAGGGACGTTACGGAATCGTGGGCGTCATTTCCATAGACACGACGACCTCTCCGCAGGAAGCCATGTCGCTCAAGCCGAACGAAACGCGGCATCTGACGACCGATCATCTCAAACTGATGATCGCCATTGCACACCAGGCGGCACTGGCCATCGAAGACACGCGGTATTATCGCGGCATGGTGCAGGCCGAACGTCTGGCCGCCGTCGGGCAAACGGTTGCCGTGTTATCGCACCACATTAAAAATATTCTGCAAGGCATTCGCGGCGGCAGTTATCTCATTGAAAAGGGACTGGCCGACGCAAACAACGACATGGTGGCCAACGGATGGAGAATCGTAGAGAAAAACCAGCACCGGATTTCCGATCTCGTGCTGGACATGTTGACCTTCAGCAAGGAACGCGAGCCGAATCTTGCATTAGCCAACATCAACGAGGTTGTGGCCGATGTCGTCGAACTGATGCAAGGCCGTGCGTCCGATCTGGCGGTGAAACTGGATTGGATGCCGGGCGAAAATATTCCGCCTTTTTTGTTCGACGCCGAGCAAATTCATCGCGCCGTGACGAACATCGTAACCAATGCCATTGACGCAGCACGATCGCTGCCGGAGAGCGACGATCCAGAAGTAGGTATTACCTTGCGCGAAGGGCAAGTCCGTGTTTGCACGTTGTTGGAAGAAACCGGAGATTTTCATACTCACCCCTCACCCCTCGCCCCTCACCCCTTAGCACGAATCATCGTCGAAGACAACGGGCCGGGTATTCCACCGGACATGGCCGATTCGTTGTTCCGCCCGTTTATCTCGCACAAAAAAGGTAGCAGCGGCACCGGCTTGGGCTTGGCCGTGACGCACAAGATTTTCGAGGAACACGGCGGGCGAATCGACATCGAAACTTCCTCCAATGGCGGCGCACGTTTCGTACTCGAACTGCCAATGAACAGACAGGAATGAACTGATTCCGTGCGTCACAGGGTGACGCGGCGAACGGCGTTATTTTTTTCTACCTGATTGTTGGTTATTTGTTCTTGCCCGTTCTTCACACACAGCATCTCGCATGCTAATGACCGGGGGATTGCGGCTTTTACCCTATGGGAGAGTATCCAAGCGTGTTTGTATTGTTCTCCAATGTCTCTGATACCACAAAAATCAGCGTTTTTGCGAAGCGATCCCGACACCGGATGCGCCAAATTCGCCTCTTTTTTTCTCATGCGCCACACACTTTTTCACACACCAGTCGGCGGCGTCCTCCGCCACTGATTCGGCGACCATCACCTCTGAATCGACAGCCTCTTGAGAAATTTCTCGCTTGATCGTTTCGCTGACATCACTCTTGACCGTTTCGCGAACTTCACTCTTGATGCCATTAACGCTTTCAAGGTTACTGATGATTTCCGCAGGAATTGGGTAATTGAACGAATCAATCAATGGCACGAGGTCGTCGGTTGAGAACCGCCCGTAATATTTGAGTGCCGTTGCCGGGGAGTGGCCGCAGATTTTGCCGATCAAATCCACCCGACCGCGAAGTTCAGCGTATTTGCCGGAGTACAAATCTTTGACGAAACTGGCACGCATGTTGTTCCCGGCCATCGGATAAATCGGAAGCCCGGCTTTTTTACAGATGCGGTTAAACTCCGTGTCCAGATTAACACCCTTCGATTCCTTTTCACGACGCGACGGTTCCAAACGAAATTTCTTTGGGCAAGCACGATTCAAGACCCATTCCGCATCCGGCGCAGCCTGCTCACGAACCTTGAGCAGCGGTTCCATGACTTCCGGGAAAATGGGAACGTAACGACCTTTGCCTGTCTTGGAAGAGAAAACATAGATCAGCCTTTTGTCCCAAAAAATATCCGACCAACGCAAACGAATCGGTTCACATGCGCGACGCAAACCGGCAAATCGCCACAGAGCAATCAGCAATTCCCATTCCGCATTGTGAGCAAACTTCATCGCCTCAAGGCAATATTCGGCAGTAATGGTGGTCTTGCGGTCGGTTTCATCGGCGGGCGATTCCTTCACGTCTTCAAAAGGATTTCCGTGAATCTATTCCGCCTTTTGCATGGCAACGAAAAACTTGTTGGCATGCATCAACTTCTTGCGGAGAGAATTTTGACCATAACCGCCTTTGCTGTCCAATCGCCCGGAAGTTTTGAGATATTCCTTGTATCGCATGGCATCCTGGCGACCGATTGTTCCCGGTTGGCAATCAGCACCGAAATACGCAATCAAACAATCTTTCGATGCAATATAATTGTCCCGTGTATTGATCGAAACGGTCAATTGGTCAACGAAGTTTTCAACAAAATTGCCGAGTGTGTCCCGTACTCTTGGCTTGACGAGAGAAACATTGACGAGTTTTTCATATCGTTTGTCCGGCAAATCGTTCAACCATTTTTGAATCGTCACATCAGGTACGGTTCGCATTCGTTTTGATTCAATCAGACGGTCAAGATACTCATTACTCCTTGCGGCATCAGACGGTGTGAGATAACCCCAGTAGATGCTTTCGAGCTTTCCACCGGCAATACTCGTAAACTGCTTGCGGAATTTGATTTTTTCGATGATTTTGGGCATGATGATTTCTCCATGTAAAAAATTCCGACGGGCAAACCTGCGGAACGGCTTACATTGTAACACCGAACCGCAAGGCTTGCCAGTCGAAGAAGGTTAATGATTGCGAGAATCATCACGCACGCCACGAATGTATTTGTCGAGTTCCGATTGCGGAATTCGGACAACGC
>Ga0082212_10010746_pt1 | contig 11686 bp, 12 predicted proteins | sample TergutNt197P3_FD_71548 | JGI IMG/M metagenome (GOLD analysis project Ga0082212, IMG submission 71548) | Neocapritermes taracua P3 segment gut microbial communities from Petit-Saut dam, French Guiana - Nt197 P3 | ecosystem: Host-associated > Arthropoda: Insects > Digestive system > Gut ... | reverse complement strand
GAAGAACCTGAATGATGGTTCCATCTTGGCAAGGATTGCCTCGAACGGTATGATGGTAGGATTAGTTGCGATCATAGTTTTCCTTTATGATTGAGGTGAAACAAAAAAGCCGATCCACAGTGGAACGGCTTAACAAATGATACTTTCGTATCATTTTTATCTACCAAAGAATGAGCTAGATTTTAGCGGTGTCAGGAACACCTGCGGTCTTATGGTTTTACCAAAATATGGATACTTTCTTCCGTTGTTTTTGCTTTGTGTATCCTAGCACTGCTCTTGAACCGTCTATATTCGGTGGTCGCAACATCGTAGCTGCCGTATTGTTTCATTATTCTCTCGATGGCATTTGGAGATAACAGCCCTTCGTTATTGTATGACATGAATGTGTATTTGAATTGCGCACGTTTCAACAGATCATCGAGCTGACCTTCAACGGTCTTACTGCTTGCCCACGCTGAACGCTTGTAATCCCTTCTACCGGTTTTTCCTGCGGGAATGAATGTATCGTATTTTGCAATCGTATTCAAGAGATGGTAATCGCCGCCGTATTGTCTTCCAGTGTATGGTGGGTCAAGGTATAAAATATCGCCTTTGATTCTGCGGATTAAATCGTTAGCACTTTCATTAAACACTCGGTGAGTATTGGCATTGGTCTCGAAATGGGCAGGTTCCAAGATAAGGGATTTCTGTGCGTTACGTCCAGTGCTTTCCGCAAACAGTCCCATAGGCACGCAAACTCAGGTTCGCTATGGACTACGAAAGAGATGGTATCATACGCTCTCTTTACGTCTTCCTCTGTCGGTGTTTCCCTGTGGTGCTCTTTAAGGTCATCAGGGTACTCTTGTCCCGCTGATGCGTGCATTGCGGACAAAATTGTCATCATGGATCCTAACAATTCGTGCAACCGCGCGGAAATGTCTAATTTGGTCGCCAACTCCACGCCTTCCGCAGCGTTCATCGTTATTGCAAACGGTGAACTAGATATAGGCGCACTGGTTAACCAATTCGACATCTCGTCCTGAAACTTTACAGTTTGCGACGCATTCGTTTCATGCGGCGAGTGCCGCCGCTTTTTCCACTTTCGTCGTTTTTGCGACTTTTTCGAGTTAGAATTTCTCGTCATAAAAAAATCTCCATTTCTCCGGCACTGCCGGTATGAAATACCGATTGTGAAACCTAACAAATCACCGTCGCACACAATCACACGACGGATTGTCTTCTACATAAGTCAGTCCGACATTTCTGTCGTCTTTCTCACTTTGTTTTTTTGTGACGTTCAAGCGACAAGCGTGCCGCTTGGATGCGGCGTTTTCTGTCTTTGTCCTGCTGTTTTCGTTTCGTTGCATGATTTGTAACATCGGGAACCGGCGCGGATTTTCGATTAAGCCATTCAATTATTTGCTGTTCTGTCCAGCGCAATGCCCCTACTCCGATGGATTCGGGAAAATCCCCGCTCTTACGCCATCGATATAGCGCCCCGGGTTTAATGCGCAGCAATTCGCACACTTCCGCTTGCGTTAATATTTTTTCCATGTAAAATGTTCCTTTCAAAACCTTGGCGGCGTTCGTGAATCCAATTTTGGTCACGTGTGATTAACCGGAATGACAATGTTTCGTTGCCGGACACATACCCGACAATCGTGCGGGTATTGTAGCCACCGCGAGAAAAGGCAAGAAATAGTCGGGACAATTTTGTCCCGATAAAATAGAACCCTGCAAAAAACAGGGCTAAACAAGAAGTTACTTTGGCAATGATTGTCCCGGTAGAGATTTTTTAAGGTAAAACGGTTTTTTTCGAGTTTTTATGCATTTGCACCATATCCTGTTTTCGTTGTCCCTTCCATACAATAACCATTCATCTTGAACAGGGTAACTTTCCCCACGGTTCCGTTGTTTCCTTAAAGTGTCTGTCTTTTCGCCTGTATGTTTTATAAGAGTCTCTTCCGATACCCAGTTTTCATCTTCTTGTTCAAATTGCGGTAGGGGCGGCAAATTTTTTACCAGTTCGGCAAGTGATTGATGGCTTATCGGTCTCAAAGAATCAAAACCTTTTCTGTTTGCTGCCGTGCTTTTTTCGATCATACGGTTTTGTTTTTTCAAAAGTTCGATAATCCGGTCATCTTTTCTAACTACTGGCTCGTTGTCAGGAACTTCGACCTCTTCAAAGTAAGCATCATAGGCTTGGCGGATTGGCTCAGAGGCTTGACGGAGAATCTCTCCATAGTGGGCATTGATCTCTTTGATTTTGCGAAAAGTCGGAGCGACCTCTTTGGGAACATCTTTTTTCATGTAAACTTCCTCCGCGCAAAGAAACACCAGAGCAGGGCAAAAAATAAGGGGAGCGAATTGCTCCCCTGTCAAAATTGGCAACCACCGCCTGCGGCGGTATTGTAGTCGTCGATCTATTTTTTGCAAGTACCCTCTGTCAGATCGGCAAACGGATTTACCCGTTTCCGTGCCATGCGTTCCCGCCGTTTCAGTTGCGTTTTGCTATATCGCTTCGTCATATTGACATGCTGGTGCCCCAGCAAGGCTTGTGCGTCCTCATCGCTGTACGAAAGTTCAGCATCGGTAGCGGCGGCGTGTCGCAACTGATATGGATACCAATGCGGGATTTTTTCACCGTCCGGCGACTGCCGGTTTCCCTTTTCGATGGCGTATTCAATAGCCTGACGGTAGGTACACGGGGTATAGAATTCGCCGTATCGTGAAGGCTTTGCAGCACGTTTTTTATCACGTGCCGCTTGTGATGGCGATATTTTTGTTTTCCGATTCGCTCTCCGTTCGGCACCGCGCTCTTTTTGCGCCGTGCGTGGTGAAAATATCGCCTCTGCCGGTTCCTTGTCGATAAGATACGGGGCGATCAATTCTTGCTCCGGTTTGCCCAATGGAATCGCTTTTTTGCCGATGTACTTCTCGGTTTTGTGATGTTTTGGGATGTAATACCAAAGACCGTTTCCACGAGTCCGGTCAATTTCTCCGACCCGCATATTGAAGATTTCACTCGGACGGCAACCAGTCAGATATTGAACCTGTACCATTGCTCGGAGCGTTGGAGGCATAAACGGTAGCGTCCGACGAATTACGTCGTCGGAAACAGGTTGTCGCTCTTCATTGTCGAAAGTGCCAGGAAAACCTTCGGGCAAGGACTTTACGGCTTTCAATGCTCGCCACGTTGTCTCTTGCACTAAATCGTTTTCGACACCCCACGCAAAAATGGAGACGAGGCGGTGGGTGTATCTGTTAACGATTCTCCGGCAGAACCGGCGGGATTTAATCATTTCTGCCCGAACAAGTTTTAGGCAACTGGGCTTGAAATCATCTACGGGAGTGTCGTCTCCGTAGAGTTTGTCCAAGAATTCCAGTATGATAATCCGATACAGGGAGTAACCGGCAGAGTCAATGTTTCCCTTTACGTGGTCGAGAAATGCGGCGGCAAGTTCGCTGACAGCGATACTTGTTTCCCCCTTCGTCAGATAGAAGGAGGGGTTCGCTTGTATTTCGGCGACAAAGCGGGAATAAGCAACCTTGGACTCCGGCGAACCGTAAAGTCCGAGATAATGGGGTTTACCGTGATGATAGATAACGGCGTACTCGTTTACCCTGCAATACTTGGGCGGTCGATTGTGTAATTTTGGCATGATTGCGCACCTTTCTGGTTAAAACCCATACAAAATGGGTTTTCCGGCAAACACAATAGCCAAATTTGAAAATCTACAAACGCCGCCAAGCGTTATATTGAAAGGGTCAAACCCTATTACACCCCGCCCGATTCGAACGGGCAACCTTCGGTTCCGTAGAACACCACGCTATATTTTCACTGTACCGACCACTGAACCCTTATTTTCTAGAGTTTCAGTAAAAAGAGCCTATGTTTTTAGGCTCCAACGACTCTGTCATTCTATGTCATTTTCTGTCAAAGTCAACAAAAATAACATCGTTTTTGCCCCACAAACATCGTAACGGTTTTCGCAAACATCGTAAAACATCGTAACGGATTTTCGGCTACAATTCCGCCTCAAATTCCGCCAGAGTCTTACAGCTGGCGGAACGCACTGCTAACGATTTTAGGGCAATCGGATCGTTCATCTGATTGACCGCCCGTTCGATGTTTTTGGGAACTTTGCCGAACCTTTCCCGAATGGATTCCAGAATTATTTCTCTACCCAGCTCAGTCTTGCCCTCGTCAACCTTTTCGTCAAAAATTGATTTAATCATTATTTCCCCCTTTTCTTGAAAAACTGTGTTTATTGCTTCTTTGACCTTTGTCGCATCCAACCGGCGATTGTGTGCCTTGAACGCCTTGTCCACAAAGTCCATCAACTCCTTGGTCAATTCAATCTGTTTGTCCTCGTCAGTAATCTCCAACAGCGGCAATAATGCCTCTGGGAACTCGTCAGGATGACCGCCCGTCATTTTGTGTAACAGTCCCAACGCAAGCCGCAATACCGTGCCGCCGACCAATTTACCAAAATCCCAAGCCGGAAGGTCGACGACATCGTACCGGATTTCGGGGACATGTCCCAGCGGTTTTCCATCACTTCCCTTTGGGAGCAAATCCGCCATCGTAGGAAGTGTGCCTCGGTGCGGCTTTTTTCCTGTACGTAAAATGATGAAGTATGGAGCCGACAAGGGCTTACCTTCCTTCATTTCTGTTTCCCAGATACCACTGATGTATTTGAGTAATTTTTGCGGTATCTTCTTCAAACTACCGCCCTGATGCTCGAACACGATTACCGCCATCAGGCTACCGCCTCCACGCTTTAGGGGACAACGAAACACGAGGTCAACGATCCGCTCTTTGCCGCCCCGCCCGAAGTAATGCGTCGGTGCCAGGGTGATTTTCTTCAGGTTGATTTCCTTGATGAACTTTGGATCGGCATAGTGGATCAGAAAATCGACAAACACAAATATCCGACCGAGCATCTGTTTAGCGAAGGCATCGTAAACGTTGCCCGGTTTTGATTCGGTCTTTTGCGGTTCGCTTTTCCGTGCTGATGACTTGGTTTTCACACCCTCCATGTTAACAAAATCTAGGCATGATTTCAAGGGGACGCAGTGGCTAAAAAAAGAGAAGGGCAGCACAACGCCGCCCGTTTTCACTTCTCATCGTGCTCGCCGTTGTCCTGTCGGTTCTTCCAATGTATCGCAATCATCGTCAAAACAAGGATTCCAGTAATTGCCAAAAGCACTCCGTAGATTATCAACGGCATAAATACACATCGCCAATCAATGCCCGTTATGCCGTACAGTTTCAGCATCAGCAAGGTTAAGAACGATCCCATCGCCATCCATCGAAACGCCTTGCCGTCATCGTGTGGTCTCATACAGTCCATCGTTACCTCCATCTGGTTAAGGGTGGAACAATTCCATCCGCATGCGCCAAGTGAAGACTGCGCTGCAACGAGTCCATGTTCTGCGGCTTTGCGAAACCACTTTACTGCCTCTGCCGGATTTTCTGCGGCGAAATAAAGCCAGCCGAGATGTTGTTGTGCTACGGGGTGTTCTTGCTCCGCTGCCTTACGGAACCATTTTACCGATTCTGTCATGTTTTTAGGAACAACGACACCAAAGCGATAACACAAACCAAGTAAAATTTGCCCTTCGGGGATTTCTTTTTCGGCAGCACCTTTCCACTCATCGAACCGATTATGACTTTTTTCATTAAGGAATTTCTGACGGTCGTCGTCATCGGAATGCTTGCGGTAATACATAAGAAAACCTTGCAGGTCTTTTGTTAGTGCCTCCGATTCTTCATCCGCCGCCCGATACGCCACCGGCACGGTGCGTACTCTGGGAGATATTTTGGTTATCTGAAACAGTGCATCGGCTTCCGTATGTTCTTGTTCCTTTGCCTTAAAGAGCCACTTTACGCCCTCCGGTTGGTCTTGTTCGATACCCTCTCCGAGAAAATAGGCTTTGCCAAGTTGATACTGCCCCTCGGCAAATCCTTGTGTAGCCGCCTTACGGAACCAGTTCACGGCTTCTTTCGGATTTTCCCGGACGCTTACTCCATAAAGATGACTCAAACCGAGTAAGACTTGCCCCTCGGGGAGTCCCTTTCCAGCAGTTTTTTGCCAAGCCTTAAAATTGTCCTTTTTGGATTCGAGGAAACCTTTCAGGTTTGCACCATTACCTTCGGCGACGAAGTTGCTGTATGCAAGGAAATCATTTTTGGTGGTCTCTGTTCGAGCTTGATTCCCGCAACCGCTTGACACTATCAATGTAAGGCAGAGTAGGCACAAAACGGCGAGGTTACAGAATTTTTTCATAATAATTTTGGTCAGGGTTCATTGCCGAGAACGCCAATAAGACGCTCTACGGTGTTCAATAGTGTGGAGGAGTCATCCGTCAGAGAAACGAAAGTAAAAAGACAAAGCCATCTTCAAAAGAAGAGGGAACGCCATGAGCCTTTGAACACGAAGGTATCCCCTCACGTTACTAAGGCAGCTTGCGCACAGGCACAAACCAATACGGCAGGTTTTATCACACCGCACGGAACACTCCGCAAGTTATCCGCACGACGCTCCCGTTCAGGGAACGCATGTTTCGGATAACAAAATCTTAATTCTTCCAACCGGCAAGCCGGGTAACGTATGGAAGAAAGCCCCATCCAAAAGATGGTTACAAAGGCTAATACTTGCGATTATCTGATTGTAAAACTGAGGTTTACGAGCAAACTCCTCCACCGCAGTTGAACCGATTCTACCGCCCGGAAATGGAAAAAGCAACCCCCGACGGTAAAAAAAGCGAACTGCCCACCTTTTTTTAACTGTCACAAAAGCTGGCTTTTAGGACTCTCGGTGCCATCATCATAAATAGATTTTGCAGGATTGCAAAATCCACTACCTCGGCGCAAGAGTGTAAATCGGGTAAAATGTCTGCCATCGTTTTATCCAAGTTTCGCCAGCATCGTAGTCAATCATGCCGCTCTTCCATCCACGCGTTCTGAAAAGGCATACGGAGCGCATCCAAGTCAATGCAGAACACATTGCTCTGCTGACGCAATGGGCGGAAAAACATCATGACGCTACCGACAAGAACAGCGTAGAATTTTTACTATACCAAACAGGTGTATTTATGCGGTATCTGTTGGTTATCAAACGAGTAGATGAGCAAGCGCAAGAGGAGAATGCACTGTAATAATCTTGGCGATACTCCTGTACTTTGAAAAACACGGTTTTGCCAGTTCCCCAAGCACCGTTGACACTTATGGTTAGCGGACTGATAGTTTTGGAACAATTTTTTGTAAGATTGTCTCCGAACTCATGGCGGTTCAAGAGGTCATTCTTGTAGGGGCACCTGCGGGAATTTCAATTCCTCTGTCTTTCAAGTTCATTAGATTATCCGTCATTGTATATGATCAGTGCCGTGTCATTTTACCAAAATCCCGAAACGGGGCAAGGTTTTAGCAACTTGTTATACCGAGTCAGCGGCTTGATTTCTGCTACTTGTCAATACGCCGGTACAATGACAATGTCGTCCTCATCTTTTTTCTTAAGTTTTTTCTTAAGCTTGTCATTTTTTGAAGTAAGATTTTCAATTTCTTCCTGACTATGTCGCAAAGTTTCACTCAAGCCATCATATTCTTTCTTTAACGACTCGTATTCAGTACGTGGAACTTTCGTTGCTGGATGGACTGGAAGAGTGTCAAGTACGACAAGAAAATCTCTCTTTTTTGCATCCCAACGTTGCCAATTTTTCATACCATATCCGGCATCGACAACACGAGTTATCAATTCGTTTAATGTGTCAGGATCATTTATTTTACCTGACTGTATACCACCTAACACAGCCTTAAGACCATCGTCATACTGCAATGGTGGAACTATCAATGGAAAAATTTTTTGTTCTAGTGCCCACGCCGCACCTAACTCACAAGTACAAAATATACTCTCGTAGTAACAGGGAGTCAATATGGGGATAACAAAACCTGGTTCGGTAAGTTTTGACTTGATAAAGTCAATAAAATTTACTCCTCGTCTAATTCCCAAGCCTTCTATCGAAGAACAAAAAATGTCGTTACTTGAAACATTGATCCCTGTTTGCAAGAGATCGACAAATTTGTCAACGATGGGCTTATCAATGGAAGCATGGCTAATAAAAACGACCATTTTGCTTGTTTGCTGTTCTGAAAACGATTCCAGTGTAGCACATTTCGCCCGTTTGTGGTAGTCAGGCATTTGCAAGAACGTCGCATGCGTAATTGTCCGACGTAAAAAAAGGCAGCAGGAAATCCCACCGCCATTTTTCACGCCGCCAATTCCTGCCGGTCATACTCGACTTCGAGGTCGGCATCGTGTTCTAAATAGTACAACGCCAACGAAACCTTGAAATCCAGCACCGCATCTTTGGTCAAAATGTGCATCGCCTTCCGAAAATCTTCTGCGAACTCGTCATCGGAATAGCCGCCGCACAAAGTTGTTTCAACCTCGCAGCAAAATCGGGTTACGCCGTCTTTTCGTATGTAAGCATCCACTCGGTCGGAATCGCACGATTCGTCGCCATCCTCCAAAACATCGCTCGGACATTCCGTACAGCGTGCCAAAACGTCTTTCCAAAATTCCTGTTCATTTTCCGGCAACGCAGCGTCAACGTCCAAAAGTGATAACATTCGATAGTATCTGCTCATTTTTGTCCTCCTATAAAAAGAGCGATGCGACCGTAATAACCAACACGATAAAATTGACAATCGGTTTGACGGCGATCACTGGTGCGGTACACTGAATATCCGTGAACGAACCCAGCATACTCGCTTCAGCGGTAACGCCGCAAAAAAGCAAAACGCCGACCGCCAGTAGTGGCACTGCAACCCGAAACACTCCGATTCTCCGCCGGAAATAGGTGGCAATTACAACGCCGATGCCGCAAAATAACAGGAAATACAGTAACGTTGGAATAATACTCCAGCCGCTTAGTTGCCGGACATTCGCCCTCGGTGCTACTGTTTCAGCAGTTTTTCCGCCGGTTACAGTGGCATAAGCAACATCAGCCGTGCCGGTTACAGCATTCGTAACAATATCAGCGGTTCCAGTTACGGCAGCCGTCGCCGCTTCAGGATTGGTCAATGCGACCGTTGCAACCGTGGCAACTCCAATCGCACCTTTATTATTCCATACGGTTTTAGCGGCATCACCCGAAGTTTTCATAACGGTTTTTCCGACGAGGTCGGTAATCTTTTTCACGCCTTCGATCCGCTTTGATAGGAGCGAGGCATCTGCCGTATTCACGGTACTCATTGCCAACATACAAGCGGCAATCATCATAACACAAAATTTCTTCATAACAAGTCCTTTCAATAAAAAAGTGAAAATACAGATGGCTCCCAATGACATCGTGCTATCAGGAACCAGTTAAAACATTAGCATGCGCAAGCGGTAAAATGCTCGCACATCGTGTTACACGTCCAACTCGGACGGTAATTGAAAACCTTACGGTCAATCGCATCGAGGTACTCTCGCACCAATCCAAAGAACCGCGTGAAATGTTCATCAGTTCGTTTGGGGAACCGATGCGTCATCACCTTCGGCGTTTTGGTTTTAATCAACTGCCGGATTTCACTACGCAACTCTTCACCCTCCGTCGCCTCTCGAAACAGATAAGCGTAAGCAGTCAGTTGAAGTTCGTGAGCAAGATCGCTGATCGAAGCCGTTGACGAAGTCTTAAAATCGACAATGACCTGACCACATTCTTCATTCAAGACCAAATCAAGTACGCCAACGAGCGGCATACCAAGGTTTTCACGAGTTGCCGGGTCAATGAGCGGAATCTCATATCGTTGTTCCACAGCAATAGGCTTTTCTTCTTGAACCGGGATCGTCGTCAGATAGGTCTGCACCAAATCCAAGATTTGATACCTCGACTTCTCTTCTTCCGCATCGTTTTCAAAAAATGGCGGTTCAGTTTCCATTCCAAAATTCCAAGCATCGGCTATCAACATCGGCAACATATCCGCCGTACAATCTTGCCCTGCGGTACGCATTCGATAGATATGGGCGAGAACGCTATGCGTAATCTTGCCGACAAACAACGCCGGTGAAGGCGCAGTGATGTAGCCATCAATATAACGTTTGCGAAACGCCAACGGACATTTCATCCAGAGCGACAAGCGAGAAGGCGAAACATAATCCAAAAGCTGACCTCCTGCTTGCTCTTGCTCCTGCTGCATAAATTGGATAATGCTCATACCGCAATACTCCTTTCCCCGCTCTTTGCGGCTTTAAGATCGTCGATGAGTTCGGAGGCTTGCTTGGGCGAAAGTTGCGAGGTATTGGCACCCCACTTGGAGTTACAATACTTATCGAGCATTTTCCAGTCGAGTCCCTTGACACCTTTAACAAGCGACGCAATAAATTGCTGCTGTTTGGCAGATGCAATATAACGGTTGCCGCCACCAGAGTTGTTATCGCTCCGGTTATTATCGTTGCGATATTCCTGCCGATACTCCTGACGTTGCTGTGATTCCGTTCTGGATTGAGTAGCACCGGCATTATTGCCGTTACCACTGGGTCGATGATGCGACAATTCTTCTTCAACGGACATCCGGGCAACTTCGTAAGCATCCCTGACGCGCTGCAAAAAATCCTCGGCATCGTCCAAAATGGAATTGTCCGCTTCGATTTCGATGTTGCAATGTCCACCCGCACTACCATAATCAGGCAGACCGATTTTCTTGTTGACACCGACATTGATTTTGATGGTCATTTGATTTGTTCCTTTCAAGTTAGAGGTTGAAGTAAATGGGGACGGACAATCATCGTGGTATCAGAAGTTGGCGACCAGAGGTCGGCATAGATATAGAAACCAAAGATGAAAGTCCATCCCCGTAAAAGTTCAAGCGAGGCTCAATTTGCGAAGCGATTCCATCGTTGAATGCAAAAGTTTGTCCTTCTGCTTCTGCGACTTCACTTCACGAATCAAGCTGTTCACTTGAAGTAAAGAATTACGCAAATCATTACGGATTTGTTCCGCAGATTTCAGTAATTCTATTTTCCCGTTCGGCTTAACAGTCGTATCACGTTTGACAGTTCTCCGCCTGCGCTTGACTGGAGCTGGTGCAACAGCAGTCGTTTTTGGTGCTGCCGATGTTGCCACTTGTGCCGGTACTGTAATAACGTCTATGTGTGTTGCCTCTGGTTCCGTACCTGAAAGCGGCATACAGACAAAGGTTTTATCGTCGCCTTTGAAGATGACTGCCTTATCGCCGGTTGGATCAATACCCATAGTCCAGCAACCGAATTGCAATGCGTTCTTCAAAAAATGACGGTTCATTGCAACATCAACAGGTTCGCCGGTAAATTTGGAATGTGAAAGTTCCAGAGCGATACCAGTTTTATGAGCAATATCGTGTGCCCGTGCTTGTACCGCCTTATTGATATGAAAATAGAGCGGCGACTCACTGTCTTTTGCTCCCGGCAACTTTTCAATCCTATCGAGAACGAATTGTACATCGGTTGGGTGAAAGTTCAAGTACGTCGTGCCGTCAACTGGTTCAAGCAACTGCTCGACTTTTGGAAAAGTACCGTCAATCGCTTTTAACCAAAACTCAACATTACCAAGACCAAAATAAACATGGTCTGATTCCAGTCCAAGTTTGATCTCACCGGCATCAATCGTTGATAGATCTTTCGATGCGAAAATCTTACTGGCAGGGCAGATAACATCACTCTTTCCCCAAGTGTCGAAC
>Ga0082212_10010745_pt1 | contig 11686 bp, 19 predicted proteins | sample TergutNt197P3_FD_71548 | JGI IMG/M metagenome (GOLD analysis project Ga0082212, IMG submission 71548) | Neocapritermes taracua P3 segment gut microbial communities from Petit-Saut dam, French Guiana - Nt197 P3 | ecosystem: Host-associated > Arthropoda: Insects > Digestive system > Gut ... | reverse complement strand
CACGCACAAGCTGCTTGACACAGCCATAATAAAGCTGACTGCGCAAAGCCACTATAGAGGCGGGGAAGAGATTCAAAACAGCAATGACACTGTTATTTTTTCATTAGTTGAGTATGCACAATCGCTGGGCAAGCCAAATACAAAATCAAGCCTCGACGAATTGCGCAAAAGCTTGCGCAAGGATTTAGTGGCCCTTTCAAGGCTGCAGCTGACATGGACTGAGAAGCTCAAGGGCGCATCAAGAAGCTTCTCAATTGTCAACATATTTAGCCGGGCAGGAATAGAGCATGGGAACATAGTGCTTAGGTTTTCGCAAGATATGGCTGAGTACCTCACAGGCGCATATGTTATGCAGTACCCGCTTGCGCTTTTAAGGACAGACGAGCGAAACCCAAACTCATACTTTTTAGGGAAAAAGCTTTTTTCGCACTTTAGCATGGACAGCAACCAGCGCTTAGGCACTGCCAGCATTATCAGCGTGCGCTCCCTTCTTGAGTGGTGCGAGGACACCATACCAAGCTATGATGACGTTATGGGCGGCAGCAGGCATGTTGAGCGCCTCAGGTCCATCCCCGCGTGTGCGGGGAGCATCCAAACGCTGCAATAAATGGGAATGGAGGGGATTAGATGAACGGAAATGAGCTAGACGCAAAGCTAGACGCAATACGAAGCAGGCTTATACCTGAATTGGGTGCGCATACGCACAAGATAACAATCAGTGCCTATACCGATGCGCTATCGCTGCTATCCATAGCTGAGCGCTTGCAGGCAGAGGTTGAGCGCTTGCAGAAATTGGCGCCGGAACACGATTGCTGGCAATTGGTGCCGGAACACGATTATTGGGAATCGGTGCAGGAACGCGTTGAGCATCCGAGCCATTATACACACGGCAGTATCGAGCCAATCGACGCAATTGCCGACTGGAAGCTTAATTTCAACCTCGGCAACGCTGTCAAGTATATAGCGCGTGCCGAGCACAAAGGCAGCAAAATCGACGATCTTAAAAAAGCTGTCTATTACCTCGAGTACGAAATAGATATGCACGAACGGCGGCAAAAGGAGGCGAAAAATGGACTCCCGGATGAACTCCCTGGCGGCACAGATGGATAACGCTATTGTAACAAGCCTTCTAAACCTCGGCGTTCCCGGCATTATGCTGGCGATCTTTGTCTGGATAGCACGCTCCGTTATTCCGGAAGCACTGAAAATCTACCAAGAATCGACAGAAGAAAAGAAAAAGCAAAACGACAAAATCATCGAAGCGGCTACTAATGCAACTCGGGCGCTTGAGTGGAGCAACCGAGTGCTAGAGGATACGGAAAAGAACAAAGCGCGTACGCAAAAGTCTCTCGAATCGCTTGACCCGCTGCTTGAAGAAATAAAGCTGATGCGAGCCGACTTGGCGAAAGTGCTCGAATACGTGAAAGGATTGTAGGATGGGCGACAAAACTGGGCATGACTGCCTAATCATGACGAGTGAGCGCTATAGCGAATGCATGGCAAAAAAATACCCACCCAACGGATGGGAGAGCTTTAGCAATGCCAAGCTTGCATACTGTCCGGAATGCGGCAAAAAGTTAGACTGGGGCGCAATAGCAGATGAATGGAATCGACGGCATTCGCCGCAGCAGCAGATATCAATACACTTTGGATTCGACCGTAAGCAAAGCATCCTTGTGCAGGTGCCGAAGAGGTGCAGTGAGTGCAGATTCCATTACACGTATGAAGCGCGGGCGCATAATGACCGCTGGGAGGAATCTGTTTGCGCATTCGGATTTAAGCACGAAAACTGCCGGATGCTTGAAGCGGCAAAGCAGACGCAATGACTGACAAAATATGCCCGATTTTTATGGCGGCGAAAATTAACACTGCCCAAAACGGCTATTGGGGTTCGACATTGCACATGCCAGAAATTAGCTGCAAAGAAAGCTAATGCGGCAAGACTTGGCAAAAGTGCTCGAATACGTGAAAGGGGTGTAGATAAATGAGCAAGATAAGCGCCGATTGCACCGGTTGCGCACAAAGAAAAATTTGCAAGCATACTGACCAAATAGGCTCCCTTGCAAACGACTTGCGCAATTTCTCCGATGGCTACCTTCTTAGCGACAGCATCCGCATCAATATAAGCTGCGCATTGTCACGAACGCTTTGGGACTCGCTGCGGGCCTCGTGGCAAAAGGTGCGCAATTTCGCTAAATGGCATTTAACGTTTGATGTTTTTTGGCTCTTGCTGGTGTTCCTTGGCTTTGTTGTGCCAATTGTGCTGGCGATTCATGGAGTGTAGCATGGGAACTAGCAGTTATATCTACACTATTCCCGGGACTCCGGCAAGCCTCAACCTGTACGCCGGGCGCGAAGCCCAGCATTGGAAGTACCGCAAAGCTAAAGAAGCCCAAACTGCCGAGATGAAATATTTAGCTGTAAACAACCACCCGCCGGAACCATTCGCTAAAGCTTATATTGATGTGTGCCTGTACTTTCGCGACAACCGCCGCCGGGATCTCGATAATTATCTGCCTAAAGGCATTCTCGATGGCCTAGTCCTTGGAGGGGTTTTAAAAGATGATTCATGGCAGTGCATAGCGCAGCTTGCCATTACCGGCGCGATAGACCGCGAAAACCCGCGGACTGAAATTATTGTGACAGGAGTTTATGAATGAAAAAAATGCTGTTAGTGCTGGCTATCCTTATGTTTGTCGAAATTGCAGCGGCATCCGCGCCGCCGCCAATTTCATCTACACTAAAGTTTACGCCAATGGATCTGCCGAATCGCGTGTCGCATAAAGTAAAATCCATTACTTGCATACACTACAAAACCGATTTTAAGCTTATCGGAACGAAAAATGTTTGGTATTCGAAAAAAAACGCTATGCAGTGCACCGGCACATACCGCTATTACTGCAAGCATGATATGCGATACCATACCGCTACGCACATCGTGTATAAAAAATTGCCCGGCTGGGAGGATATCAAATAAAATGCTCGGATGGATACTGTTTGCGTTCCTCTCAGGCTTAATTGTTGGCATTGTGATCTCAACTAAGTCATTAAAGGATGTTGCAGAAGAGCGCGACGCGCTCAAAAAGGAGCTATGGGCTCTAAAATATCCGGAACAAAAGCGCTAAGCGCTGCATATACTATAGCGAAAGGGGAATGCTAGATGATGACAGCAAAAAAAAGGCAATCGCGCAATGCTGCGATGCCTGATGGTAAAGGAGGATAGAAATTGCCAATAATGCAAACACTATCGACTACCAGTTTACAGCACAAAAACCTGTTTATCAACAAAAAAGGAGGCACCATTATGGAGCAAAAAACAATCCCGTCCGGCTGGTCAGCCTGCTATATCTGCGGCAATGCCCTGCCAACTGATTCAGCGGAGTTTGTGCACGTAAAGCAAACGCATTACTGCATGTGCCGCGCATGCTATAACGATTACCGCTCTGCTACAAACATGATCGCAATTATGAAGGATGACGGGCTGATATGAAAAACGATTATTTCGACACTTTGTCGCTTCAGGATATACTAGACGCGCTTATATTTCACATTGACGCGATTACCGCGCTCCTTGTCGAGAGAGGCATTTTTACCGGCGAAGAGTTTGACGAAACATTTAGACAGCTATTAGCTGAAATTGAGCAATCCGGCGAGCCGCAGGAGCCGCAAGATCAAGAGCCGATCGGAGGCAGCATATGAGATACAAGTTGGCGATGGATAAAGACCCCGAAAGCAATATAACGCGGACCCGGGCACTGGAAATTGTCGGAATCGATGCCTTAAGCAACTACGAAAAAGATATCGAAGCAACGAACAAAAAAGATCCGCTGTGCATCCGGCGCGAATTCTACGTCGGCGCACTCGGGCGCAATACCTTAATCATCGAGCTTGAGCCGCAGGAACGGGCAAAGGAGCAGGCAGAATGAGCCGGATGAAAGGCAACCATGTGCGCGTTGACACTAGCATCTACCTATCTCCATACGGCGCATATTTTTACACGAACAGCTATGACGGTGTGACAAAGACGTTCGACACTTTAGAAGAAGCTGTCGAGTTTCGCGATGATTACAAGGCGCTAAAAGCTGCTGCCAAGGCAGCAGCTAAAGCCGCCGGGGAGCCGGTGCCGAGCTTTCGCCGCCCGGACCCGATGAGAGATCACCGCCGGCGGCAAATTGCGCAAGTCGTTTACTGTTCCCAGTGTGGCGCAACTAAGGATATCCTATACGCTGACGGGCATACTGAGCTGCTAGGCTGCGAGTGTGCCATAGGCTATGAAGGAGCGGCAAACTAATGCGCGAAATTACAGCTTCTACACTCTTTGCTGGCAGCGAACACCGCTCTGGACAGCATTCGTGCTTTTACTGCGGCGCTTACTGCGATGGTTCGCACGATGCACAAACGCATGTTAAGCCAACGTTCACAAACCGGGATATTGTAGCCGTGCCGGTTTCGCAATATCTATGCCACGGCTGCTATCTATCCCTTGGAGATGGCTCCGCCGATATGCCAATGCTTGACGGCACAATAAAAGCTTTTACAACGCCACGCGGCATGGCTCCGCGCCTTTATAGCTGGCTATTAACGGCTTTCGAGCGGCTAGCCTTTACTAAAGCGCACATCCCGCTTATACGCGATATCCTGACAGATTCCGCTAAGCTGCCAGAGCCGCCGTTTGCTGTCGTGCTGTCCGACTCCGGGCAAAAGCAGCTAATATTTCGCGCTCCGGTAGCACACGAAAGAACAGCATTCCCAATTCTTCTTGAAGATGGGCAAATAGTAGTGGAGCCAATAGAGCTTGCCCGCCGTATTGCCATAACTGCGCCTATCGTAGCAGCAACTGGCAAGCCAGCACTGAAGGAAGCGCCGTCTATTGCCACATGGATTGCTATGCAGACCTACCATGGTGGTGATGCGCGTGCCCCGTTTGAAGCGCTTGAGGAGTGGGAGCGCATTCGCGTGCAGCCGCTATCGCGCTTAGCTGCATGGCTTGCCCCAAACAAAGAGGAAGCGCAAAACATCTATAAAAAGGAGACATAAAAATGACAGACATTATATCAGCCGCCGAATTTCGGCAGCGCCTTGCTGGGCTAACCAGCCCTGGCCAGCTTCTCACAAAAGAGCAAAATTCCGCAGCAAAAGACGATGCGGTTCGTTTCGCTGTAATTTGCGCCGACATTTTCGGAGATGCGCTAGACCGCAAAAGCATGTGGGATCGCCTTGCATCCGGCATCGACACATCTGCTGCCAAATCCGGCGGCAATTGGGAAAAATTCATAGAGCTTATGCTTTCACACGTAAAAGCAGAAGCTACTCGAGCTGCATCAAGCGACAGCCTTGCAGCGTTCTACACTGCCATGCGCGACAAGACCCATGACGAGCAGCAAGCTTTCATTCGTGCATCGCGTGACTATAAAATGCTAGTGCTCCTTGAAGCGCGTGCGCAGCGCCAAATTGCGCGAGCCGTGCAGGAAGACGGCGCAATTGTTGTCAAGGCTGACAGCAACCTCGAAAGGTGGATACAAAATGAACGAAATTAAAAGCTATAAAATATACGCGCTTTCAGAAACCCTTAGCCCATTGACGCATATGATGGGAGTTAGCGGCAACGAAAGCATCATTAACCGCGAAAAAGTTCTCTATAATGGGCAATTGCATGATATCCCCGCCATTAGCGGCAATGCGCTGCGCCATAGCCTTGTGCGCGAGCCAGGCGCTATGCTTCTTTGCAAGCTAACAGGCATGTATGGCAACCTCACAATCGACCAGGCTAACTTTCTCTTTTATGGAGGATCTCTCACCGACAGTTCGACAACTGAAAACCTTAAGCGTATAGCGTCCATGCAAACTTTAATGCCGCTGATGCGGCTTCTTGGCGGCTCCCTTCGAAACCAAGTAGTAAGCGGCGCACTCCTTGTCGGCCGTGGTGCGCTTGTGTGCGAAGAAAACCGCGATACGCTTGCAAAGCTTTTGCCCGAATCGCTGCGCCCGGATAGCAGCACGCTTCGCAGCTATGAGGATTTTGTCTCAAACTGGCAGTACACGCGTGGCGATGCATCGCGAAAACCTGATGTGCTGGCTGAAACTGAGGAAGCACCAGAAAAATCGAACCTTATGATATACGCTGGCCAGCATGTAATTCCAGGCGCACTCTTTGCCCATACCTTTATCTTGCAAAATATTACGCGCCTCGAGCTGGGGGCGCTGTTTGCGAGCTTTGAAGAATGGCGCGATAGCGGCAGCGCAATTGGCGGCTCCTCACGCATTGGACACGGCCAAATAAATACAGCATTCACTATTGGCGAGCCTTCAGGCGATTTCTATGGCCAAGAGCTTAACCCACAAGCGCTAGCTGCCGAATACCGCCAACATACGATAGACAATTCTGCCGAAATTGCTGAATGGCTAAACAGCGCCTTCCCCGAAAAGAAGCCTGCAAAAAAAACGTCGAAAAAAGCTGAAGAATTGCAAGACGCTTTTTGGGATGGCGTATGATTAAGGATTGGAAGATATCTGCATGGCTTGCGTCCCCTCTTGCAGGGGAACCTCCCATGCTTGACGCGCTTTTAACTCAGGAGCTTGCCCGCCGTCTCGGGCTTGCATCTGCACTCAGCGCAGGGCGCTGGAGTACTCTTGATGATTTAAAGCTTCCAGACGGCAAAGGCATCCCGCTTACAGGGCGCACACTAACAGGCGGCAACCGTGTTTATAGCTGTTCTTCCCCGATTATGGCGCCAATTGCCGAATGGGAGGAGCATATGTCCAGGCGTTTCGAATCATCGCACATGGCGCTGGCGATTGCTGAAAAAAACCGTAAATCGCTCTTAACTGCTAGCGGCCCTTATAAGCAGCGCTACGCACCTGTGCGGGTGCGCCTCGTTGAGCGTGTCGCATGGTTCGCGCGTGGGGATCGAGTAGAGCTTAATATTCTTTTAAAGCGTGTTTATGCCCTTGGGGCAAATCGCGCTTGCGGTTATGGCGCGGTCTGGAAGTGGGAGTTTGAGGAAATGCCTGAGGATTTCTCAATTACCGCGCCTCATAACGGTAAGAAAATCCTTATGCGCCCGGTGCCTGTGGATTATGCTGTTGAAAATGGCCTTTACAGTTATAGAAAAACACTAGGAGCGTGCCGCCCTCCGTACTGGCATCCGGAGAATAGCACGTATATAGCAGAACCATGCTAGTGCATACAGCATACAGGGCAATGCCATGCTAAGAAAGGAAGTTGTGTGATGCTGAAGATATGCGCGTATGTGCCAAGCAATCTTCGTGGTCGTCTAGCGGAAAAGCAGGAAAAAGGCACACTTGGCAATTACTTTGCGGGTCTTCGTGTTATTGCCGATAGCCTCGAGCGCGCAGGCTATAGCGTTGAATGGGCGGATAGCGAAAGTGTCGACCGCTACCATATTGTGCTAGTATCGATAACATCTGATCGTGATTGGCTAAACTTTGTAAGTGAGCGTCTTTTGTGGCCAAAAGGTAATTACACGACCATCATTGGCGGACCGGGCGTTTCCAGCGTCCGCCCTTTTTTGACTTTTGCCGATATCTTTGTCCTTGGGCGTGGCGAGAATCTCATACTTGACATTGTTCGCGCTATTGAAAGCGGGGAGCGCGCTATCGATGAAGCAATTATATATTCCGACAGCTTCAGCATGGATACGATATACCGCTTTCGGCAAGAGGGCGCTTATGCCCACCCCATAAAGCTAGATCGTGGCTTTTTCTACGAAGGCGATATAGGTTGCCCATATAAATGCAAGTTTTGCGCTTACTCCCATCACAGAAAGCATATTGGCGGCTCCACTTTTGAAACAGGCGGCCGCACGTTTCGTGCTGCGTACCAGTCTGGCTCTCGGGAGTGGGCAATGCTTGACATTCTTCGTGGAGGTGCTGAATGCTATAACCTCCGGGCGCTCCAAATTACAGCGCTTGACGGCTTAAGCGAGCGCCTTCGCACGCTGGCAGGCAAGCCGATCCGCTCTGATGATTTCCGGCAGTTCTTGTCACTAGCTATTTCCTATGGCGGAAACTCCCACTTTAAGCTATACAACATTGTGGGCTATCCGAGTGAATCCTTTGCCGATTACAGCGAATTTCTCGAAGATGTGCGCTATGCTGACGAAAGCGCAGATAGCCAAAACCATCCAAGAATCGAGCTGCATAGCACGCCGTTTCGCGCTATGCCTGCTACTCCAGCAGCCTGCTGGCCCATGAGCTTGCAGGATTATCGAGGGCAAATTAGTAAAACGATGCAACAAATATCGGGAGCCCCCGATATGGGTAAGCTTGGCATTTATGAAGGGCGCCACCTTTCTGTGTATGAAAGCAAGTACACCGAATCGCTTCCAACAACAGCCTTCGCTGCCATTGTCTATCGAGGCGTTCAATCGGACTCCGACAGAATCGCGCGCCTTGCTTTAAAGCTGGATGCGTATGAGCGACTAAATAGCGCGAAAAAGCTGGATGTTCTCGCCTCTGGCTTTGACCTCGACACCCTTTTTGGCGCGTTCACCGCCGAAACGCTGCCGACGCGCAATATTCGCACATATCTGCCAGTAGAAAAGCACTGGCCATAAAGCCTATAATAGCAATATAGCGCTTGCTGACCGCCAGAAAAAAAGGAATTGATGAGGTACTAACCACTATGGCAGATACGACCACTTACCCTCGCGCTTGCTGCGCGAATTGCAAGAAAATGAAAGACCGCGTTACCGCTTGGATGTGCGATTACGCTCCTCCATCTAACGACAACGGGGACGCGCCAGAAAAAGACAGCGAACTATTTGACACAGTAGCCGAACTTACTCTCACTGTGGGAACTTTGTCCGATACCATTGCATCCATACAGGAAAGCTTAGCCAGCTTAACCGAAAAAGTCGAGGCGCTGACCGCCTGACGAAACATGGCGCTGGCAAGCGCTTAAAAAGGAAAAACTATGCTAAAATGGCTTAGACGCAAAATAGCGATTATGCGCGAACGCCGCCGCATAAGGCGCAAGTACTTTAACAGCGATTACACAGAAGGCTAAAGGAGGCATCCACCAGTGGCGAGCTTGCAAGACACAAAAGACTGGCTCAAAGCGGCACGCTCGATATCTGCCGAGCTAAAAAGCTATACCTCCCTGCTCTCCGACTTCGAGGCGCGAAAAAACTACCTGTCTGCTGCCGGAATCGACGGCTATATTCGCCCTAGCTCCCCCAGCGACCCGACAGCACGCCACGCTATCGACAGCGTTAGCCTCGATGAGCTTAGGCCTCGCGTTGCAAAGCTTGAGGCTGAACTTGCTATGCGGGCGGCGCTTATTGCCGCAATGCCTGATTCCGCGCATATTCTGCGGGCGCTTCTTGTCGCTCGGTACCTCGAGGGGCAGCGCTGGGAAGCTGTGGCGTACTCCATCGGCTATAGCTATAGCTATACTGTCCAAAGGCTCCATCCGCTGGCACTGTTCGAAGCTGCAAAACTGCTGGATTTTAAGCGCTGAATGTGCTAGAATATATGTATCCCATGTTATGCTGTCTTTTGCCTCCACAAAAAAATGACGGCGTTTTTTTATGCGCAAAAGCCAACATGATAATATATAATACTTTTTTTCGTGCTATACTGCTACTGTAAGATATTACGCTCACACGATGAATCACGACAAAATACGAGGGAAAGCGCTGAGAATATCAGCGCTATTTTTATAATCAAAGGAACCCTATGAAAATAGAAACTATTCCAATAGATGACATAACGCCGTATGCTGGCAATGCTAAGAATCATCCGGATTGGCAAATAGACCAAATACGCGAAAGCATGGCGCGGTTTGGAAACAACGACCCGATAGCAATCGACGCTCGCGGCGTGATTGTCGAAGGGCATGGGCGTTATGAAGCGCTTGTTCGTAACGGCGCAACACATGCCGATGTTATTCGGCTTGAGCATTTAGATGAGCAGGAAGCGGCAGCGTACAGGCTAGCGCACAATAAAACTGCGATGAATACAGGTTTTGACATGGATGCGCTTGACCGCGAGCTGTCAAAACTAGCCGATATGGATATGGCGGCGTTTGGATTCGAGCTTATCTCTCCGATAGATCTGGATGAGGTTGGCTCTAAAAATAAAGATCTTGATGATACAAATATGTGCACTTGCCCGAAATGCGGATTTAGGTTTGTGCCATGAAAATATGCGCTTATGTTCAGGAAGGATATGACAAACGCAGCTACAAAGACAAGAGTTTTGATTACCGTATGTGGGCGGGTTTGATGGTAATCGTTGATAGTTTGGAGCGATCTGGCTACAGCGTTGAGTATGCGGGACTTGATACTGTGCATTTGTATGACATTGTGCTTGTTTCGATGACTTCTGACTTTGATTGGTGGGCTTTTATATCTGAGCGCATCCGCTGGCAATCCGGTAGTTATTTAACGGTTATCGGCGGGCAGGGAGTTTTAAACGTTCGCCCGCTTTTGCCTTATGCAGATTGCTTTGTGCTAGGGCGTGGCGAAAACTTGATACTCGATATTGTGCAGGCGCATGCACAAGGCAATCGCGTGCAAGATGAATCGGTTATATATTCAGACGCTTTTAATATGGATTCAATTTACCGATTGCGCCAAGAATGCCCTTATCCCCATGAGATTATGCTATCTACTGGGAAAGCTTATAAAGAGGTGTCCATGGGGTGCCCGCACAAATGCCGTTTTTGCACTTACTCGCATTCTCGTAAATATAGCGGCAATGGGGCTTTTCTTTTAAACAACATGCGCACAGGTTTATGGGATGAAGAGGAAGGCAGTGGCGTAATAAATGAGTCCGCGCTTCTTGATATGGTGCATAGCGGCAATTATGATTTGCCGCATTTGCGGGTAACTGCTATTGACGGCATGAGCGAGCGAATACGCAAGATCGCAAATAAGCCTATCAAGCGCGATCATTTGCAAGAGCTGTTTAGCCAGATGGCGGTGCATGAGAAGCCTCATAACATCAAGCTTTACAATATGGTGGGCTATCCCAGTGAAACCGAAGCTGATTGGCGCGAGTTCCTCGAAGACCTTACAATTGTGGACTCCAAGCATTCGAGCCAAGAAAAACGTTGGTATATTCAGCTCCATACTACGCCATTTCGGGCTATGTCCGTTACTCCAGCAGCATGCTGGCCTATGAGCTATCGAAACTATAGAGGCGTGATTGCTGATACGCTTCGTACAGATGCGTACAAAGGCACCATTTTTTATAAAGGCAATCGATTTGTTGCGATAGAGGGCCCGGGCACAGGTTCGCTTCAGCTTCAGTTTTTAGCGGCAATTATTTGGCGTGGCACTGAGCTGGACAATGAAAATATTGAGCGGCTATCTGTTACAAAGAAGTTTTGGGGGGCAAGCGCGTTCCAAAAGCAGAAGACATTAGAACATTATTTTGATGCGCCTACTCTTTTCGGCGCGTTCACCTTTGAGACGTTGCCAACGCGCAACATTCGCACATATTTGCCGATAGAAAAACATTGGGATGAAAAACCATGGGAGCAGGCAGGAGAATAGCATATGGCAGGCAAAAGCAAGCGCCGGAATTACTACGAGACTTGGCTTGAGCCTGAAAAGCTGGCACAGCTAGCATACTGGCGCAGCCAAGGAATGACAATAGAAGATATAGCGAAGAATGTCGGCGTGGCTCCAACTACCCTGTACGACTGGCAAAACAAATA